>Ga0315279_10003187_pt1 | contig 23269 bp, 19 predicted proteins | sample YL17G06_20_MG_FD_203694 | JGI IMG/M metagenome (GOLD analysis project Ga0315279, IMG submission 203694) | Sediment microbial communities from Yellowstone Lake, YNP, Wyoming, USA - YL17G06_20 | ecosystem: Environmental > Aquatic > Freshwater > Lake > Sediment | place: USA: Wyoming | collected...
CAATATCTCAACACGAGAGTTGCGGCTATATCAAATAATTTTACAGATATCGAGAAAAATCAGCCGGGGTATTTTCATGAGCAGAGGCAGGGGGTATTTTTATGAGCGCTAACGCCCCAGCATCATTCTGGGACCGGCATGGCGCATGACCGCGCGCACGGACTCGCGCATTGCGGGATTATAGCAATGGATCGGGCAGGTGGCGCATTGAGGTTTGCGCATGCTGCTGGGGCAGCGATCGATGCGCTCGAATGCGTAGGCGGCAAGCGATTGGCAATCAGGGCAGATTGGCCGCCCCCGGCTCGTATCGTGATGGGCGCGGCAATACAGCGCGATCATGCGATGGATTGTTTTCCGCTCGCGGGCAAGACGGCGGTTTGGGGATTTCGCTTGATCCATCGCGCGAACTTGCATCAAAACGGATTCTCCCCATCATACGCCGCTGACCGTGGCTGGTTGTACATCACCTTTTCCGCGCCGAGCATCCTGCTTGCCTCGAATAGCGCCTTTCCAGCATGCGCAAAGGCCATGGCTGAATGGTGCGGGAACCGGTGCTCGATCAGCACATGACGGTAAAAGCGCGCCATCTCCTTGATCGCAATCACGCCGATTCCCCCGAATGATTTCGGGTCCAGGTCCAGTATTTCCCCTTGCGCAACATACGCCTTGAGCAGCGTGTCGGCAGTTGACTGCATGCGGAATATGGTGACATCGCCGGGCCTGAGCCTGCCTTCGAGCGTGCCGCGCGTGATGTCCGGCTTTTTATCCGGCTCCATCAGGCGATGCATGATCAGTTGATATTTTATCGCGCAGCCGGCCAGACAGCAGGAGGGCGTATTCCCGCAATGAAAACCCATGAACAGATCGTCCATCGCATAGCCCTTGACGGATTTCCCGGCCGCATCATACATGTCACGCGGGACCGTGTTGTTGATGTCCAGCAACGTAGCCGGCTGCTCCGTGGCGCACACCGCCATGTATTCGCTCAGCGCGCCGTAGATGTCCACTTCACACGCCACAGGCATGCCGCGCGCTGCCAGGCGTGAATTGACATAACAGGGAACAAAGCCGAAGAATTTTTCAAACGTCGGCCAGCATTTGTCCGCAAAAACGCCGTATTGCGATGCGCCCAGGTTCTTCTCCATGAAATCGAGCAGCGCAATCTCGAATTGCGCCAGCTTTTCCAGAAGATCGGGATAGGTATTGCCGGCGCCAAGCTCTTTTGCCATGTCCGCTGCAACGGACTTGATGCGCTTGTCGCCGGCCGCGGATTTGAAGATGTCAAGCATATCGAGTTCGCTGTTCTCCATGACCTCGATGCCCAGGTCATACAGCGGCTTTATCGGCGCATTGCAGGCCAGGAAATCCTGCGGCCGAGGGCCGAAGGCGAAGATTTTCAGCGCGCTTAATCCGATCAGGATGCGTGCGATAGGGATGAAATCCCGTATCATGGCCGCGACTTCATCGGCTGTTCCGACGGGATATGACGGGATATAAGGCCGCAATTTGCGCAATCCCGCATTATACGAGCAATTAAGCATTCCGCAATAGGCGTCACCCCGGCCGTTGATCAGGTCTTTTCCGTTTTCTTCGGCCGCAGCTGCGACCATTGCCGGACCGCCGAACTTCTGCATAAGGATCGTGGTCGGGCCTTCGGGACCGAAATTTCCCAGGAACACGGCAAGCGCATCGGCCTTTGCGGCATGCAACTCCTTGAGGGCCTTGAGAACATCACCCTCATTTTCAATGACGGTCTGGATCTCCACAACCGGCAGTTTGAGCTTTTTGCATTGGCGCATAACCGCGGCGCGGCGCTTGCGGGAGAGCTCGATGGGGAAGCAGTCGCGGCTGACGGCGACAAGGCCGATGGTGACGGAGGGAATGTTCATCATGGGAGCTCCTTTATGGAAGGATTATTGGATCCGGAAACAGGTTAAGCCGAAATACTGAAACCGAATTTTGAATGTCGAAGTGCATTAATTCCGGAATTTTCATCCGAGAGTACGAGTACGAGCACGAGTACGAGTACGAACCTGTATTGCCTTGTTGACTCGTGAACTCATAAACCTTCTAACTCAAGAACTCTTCCCGCCCTGCCCGTAATACGCATTTTTCCCGTGCTTGCGCTGATAATGCTTGTCAATCAGCGCCTGCATGAGATGCGGCGTGTTCAGATTGATGGCGATCGTTGCGGACGCCATTCGCGCCAGTTCTTCCAACACCGCGCTGTTGTACACCGCCTTTTCCGGGGTGCATCCCCAGGTGAATGCGCCGTGGCACGCAACCAGCACCATTTCAACTTCGCGATAGTCAAGGTCTTTGAACCGCTCGACGATCTGATTGCCGGTTTCCTCCTCATACTTGCCCTTGATCATGGCGTCGGACATGGGATTGGTGACGGGAATGTCGCAGATGAGATGGTCGGCATGCGTGGTGCCCAGGATCGGGATGGGCCTCATGGCCTGCGCCCAGGCGGTGGCATACGTGGAATGCGTGTGGACAATGCCGTTGATTTCAGGAAAAGCGCGATAGAGCGCCAAATGCGTTGGAAAATCAGAGGACGGTTTGAGCTTGCCCTCGACATGTTTCCCATCAAGCGCGACGACCACAATGTCGTTTGCAGTCATTTCATCATATGCCAGCCCACTCGGTTTGATGGCGATCACGCTGCTTTTCCGGTCGACGGCACTCACATTACCGAATGTATAAAGCACCAATCCGCGTTTGGGAAGTTCGAGATTGCACTCGAAAACGCGGCGCTTGAGATCGGCATACTGCGACATGGTTGGCCCCTTTCTTCGCGGGCGATCGCTATGATTCGATGACGGAAACTCCGAAGCCTTCGAGAATCAACGTTCCCGTGCACTCCTTCCCTGATAATAAATCATGGCCTGAGGGAAGTCCCTGGATTTTCTTTGGTATCGCATGGTGGTTGAGAACGAACGTAAGCCGGCGTTTTTCTTCATACCGGCATGTTGCCTCGACCCCTTCGTCGGCCTGGGCTAACGGCTCGATTCCCGCTTGACTGGTAATGAAATCAATAAGGGCCCCCGCATTTTCATTGTTCAGGTATGTGCCGATATAGATGGCCTTGCCTTTGCCGGCATAATTGATCGTGATAGCCGGTTTGTTGCATGCGGCATGATTGCCGCCGTCCGCAGCTCTGCTGTAGCGCGCCGCAACCGATGCCGTGCGCGGCTTGAGCGTTTCATAGGCCGGCGCTGGAATGCGTTTCTTTGATCCTATACAAATGTCAAGTAATGGCTTGTTGAACTTCCCGAATTCTTCAACAGTAATCCCAAAGAGCCGGTCCAGCATGCCGGGCGGGGTAACGGAGAGGACATGATTGCGCCGGTCACGGGTCGCTGTGCGCGCGAAGGCGGCAACCGTCCCGCCCTTCTGGACGAATGCAGCGAGCTTCTCCGCGAATTCCTCATCGATCATGATGAACGACGGCACGATAAGCATTTGGAGTCCGTCGAACGAATCGCGGATGTCTACGAAGCCCGCGGGCATCTGCCCCAGCCAGAGTTGGCGATACGCCTGATTGCGCTGATCATACGGACCTGGCAGGCCCAGGTGCATGGTGCCGTGTGCTTCGTCCTGTTCCTGGTCCACCAGCACTGCGGCCTTGACATATTCGACAGTTCCCAACAGGCGTTCACCGACCTTCTTAAATTCCGCGCCTTCCTGCGAAAATTCCTTATACCGGCGGCGGGGAATGTTATCGTGGTCCAGTATGCCGTTCCAGTACATCTCCGCGCCAAAGCGGCAGGTGCGCCAGCGGAAATGGAGCACGCCGTCTGCGCCATGCGCCGCGCACTGCCATGCCCATAACCGCTGCTGGCCCGGACGCGGCGTCTCATGCAGATAGGTTCGCTGCCCGCCGGCGCCGCTCTGCAGCTCAGGCACGATGAAATTCCCCGACGAACTCCGGCACATCTCCAGCGAAGCGGCCCACACGGCCGCCTGCGCCGGCTGGGAAGGATGAAATCCCGGATAAATATCAACGCCCATGAAATCGAGTTTTTCCGCGAATTTCCATAAATCAATATGACCGAACAATCCGTTGTGCGTGATCCACCATTCCTTGTTTGTTGCGCGAAGGACCGCGGCTTGCCGTCCGATAAATTCAATGACGCCGTCGCTTTGGAACCGCCAGTAATCAAGCAATTGGCCCGGGTTCGGGTGCGTGGGCCGTTCGGGAAGGTAGGGAAGCGGTATCTGATCGAATGAAGCATAGGTCTGCGCCCAGAATTGCGTGCCCCAGGATTCGTTGAGCGAGTTGATGTCCCTATACCTCTTCTTCAACCACGCTCTGAATCCCGCATGACATGCGGGGCAGTAGCAATCTGTAAAGTGGCAATGCAGCTCGTTATCAAGCTGCCAGCCGATGACATGCGGATTATCGGCATACTGCTTTGCCATGACCTGCGTGATGCGGTCCGATTCATCGCGAAAGCCGGGACTGTTGGTGCAGCAATGCTGCCGGCTGCCGTGCTCCATGCGCCGGTCTTTGCTGTCGATGCGAAGGAATTCCGGGCGCTCGATGGTCATCCAGCGCGGCGGCGTGGCCGTGGGTGTGCAGAGCATGGTGCTGATGCCGCGGCGACCAAGCGCTTCAATGGTTTCATCGAATATATCGAAACGAAAAGTGTTGCGCGAGGGTTCGATATAGTCCCAGGCGAATTCGGCCATGCGGACCACGTTGACGCCGGCATCGGCCATGCGCTGGGCATCGTCTTCGCGGTCCACGGGGGTCCAGTGCTCCGGGTAATAGGGACAGCCGAAGAGGAAATGGGTGAGAGCAGTAGGGCGCTGGTGGCGGATTTTCATTAGTTCAGTATTCCTTGCTGAGAAGATGAAAAGCTAGCCCACAGACCACACAGAATGACACAGAAAATGTACCGTTGATTTCCAGAACCGGATTTTTATTCTGTGAATTTCTGTGTGTTCTGTGGGCATTGTTTTGTCTTTATAACCCGGCTTTTTCAATCATCATGCCGAAATCACAATATTTCTTATACACCGGCTTATAGATTTTCGCATTGCACGGATCGGGGATGTAGGTTTTTTCGAAACCATTTCCCATGGCCTTCTGCGCGACCCCAACCGTTCGATGGATCTTCGCGGCAACGGCCGCGAACATGGCCGCGCCCAATGCGCAGGCCTGGTCCGAACGCGCGATCCGGATCGGCATACCAAGCACATCCGCCACGACCTGCATGACAAAAGGCGATTTTTTGGCGATGCCGCCCAGGGCGATCACTCCTTTAATCTCCACGCCCTGCGAGGTGAAGCAATCGACGATCTTTTTCGCTCCGAACGCGGTAGCCTCAACCAGCGCCCGATACACCGCGGGTGCATCGCTGCCCAGGTTGATCCCTGCAATGGCGCCGGCCAGTTCCTGATTGGCAAATGGCGTGCGCCGGCCATTCATCCAGTCGAGGGCGATGATCCGGTTTTGCGCGGGTCCGATTTTTGCCGCATGCCGCGCAAGACGGTCCAGCACAGCATGTGACCATTCCGCCTTCTGCTTTTCAGATGCGAATTCACCGGCCGGCCACAGCAGCAGATTCCGGAACCAGGCATAAATGTCCCCAAAGGCCGATTGCCCGGCTTCCAGCCCGAGCATGCCCGGAATAATGGAGCCATCGACCTGTCCGCAGATGCCGCGTATCAACTTCTCCTTGCCGCGCGGCAGCGGGGCGACCAGCATGTCGCAGGTGGAGGTGCCCATGACCTTGCTGAGAATTCCCGGGCCTATCTGCCCGCCCACGGCGCCCATGTGGGCGTCGAATGCGCCCACGTTGACAACGACCTGCGTATCAAGGCCCAGCCGCCGCGCCCATTCGGCGCAGAGCGTTCCGGCGGGAATATTGGAGGTAAAGGTATCAGCATAGAGCCGAGGGCGCAGGCCTGCCAGGCGTTTATCAAGCCGGCGAAGGAATGCATCCGGCGGCAAGCCGCCCCAGGAGGCATGCCACAATGCTTTATGGCCTGCAGCGCACCGGCTGCGTTTGATGCCCGGAGGATCAGTATTGCCGATGAGCAGGGCAGGGAGCCAGTCGCAATGTTCGACCCATGAGTACGCGGCCTTTGCCACCCGCCGGTTCGTGCGCATGATGTGAAGAATTTTGGACCAGAACCATTCGGACGAATAGACGCCGCCGCAATATTTCGTATAATCCGGGACCCCGCCGGAATGGGCGAGATCATTGATTTCCGCGGCTTCGGTAATGCCGGTATGGTCTTTCCATAATACGAACATGGCGTCCGGGTCGAAGGCGAATTCCGGCAGCAGCGAAAGGGGAGCGCCGGACCGGTCCACGGCGATCGGGGTCGATCCCGTGGTGTCAACCGCAATTCCCCGGACGCTTTTTCGAACATTCGCCGGACATCGCGATAAAGCCCGGGTCACAGAACGCTCCAGGCCTTCGATATAATCAAGCGGATGCTGGCGGAAGCGGTTTTTCGCAGGATCGCAGAACAGTTCCGCTTTCCAGCGGGAATATTCATGTACGGCCGACCCCATGGTTTCGCCGGTGCGCGTATCAACCACCACCGACCGCACGGAGTCGGTGCCGTAGTCGACGCCGATGACGCAGGTTGGGGAATTCATGGGGGAAGCCTCCTGTATTGCGCGAAAAAAAAGATTACCACAGAACACACAGAATACACAGAATTTGCACCACGAAGCAACGAAGCGAAGTAAAGCAAGATCCAGCCAATTTCAAATGCTGAATGCCGCCGCGCATCGACAGGCCCTGCGGGCGGATCGATTGTGATTCAGTACGGACGCGAATAAGGGCTGCAATTTCAAACCTCATAATGATCGATATTCTCCTTTGTAATCACATCAATCGGCGCCACGATATGATCCGGGCATTTCTGGTTCAGCGCCAGGTGCTGATACAAGATCGAAATGCCGCGCCAGGTCTGCACCTGCGGGCGCTGACTGATAAGAAAATCGATGGCCCCGCTCCGGACGCCCGGCAAATTCCGCGGGATCGCATCATAGCCGATAATGCGCACATCGAGTCTTTCCGCGGCGATATGCTCGGCAATATAATGTACCGATGCATTGGCGATGAATATGCCATCAATCCGGCCCACGTTGGCGCGCATGCGCTCCATGGTCCCGCGCAGGGAGGAAGCCTTGATTTCCGCGGTTTCGTCCTGGAAATTCAACGTATAGCCGGCGCGGTCCGAAAAGAATTCCGAAAATCCGCGCGTGCGTTCGACGATATGATAGACATCCGGATATTCACGAAGCACCGCGATGGTCGATCCCTGGGGCACGATCATGCTCATCAGCCGCGCTGCCAGCCGGCCGCTCTGATAGGCGTCCTGGCCGATGCGCGTGAGCGGCTGCGCATCCGGGATCGTGGAATCGAAAAACACATACGGGACGGCATTATCCAACCGTTTGATGAATCCGGCTGCCTGCTCCGGCAGCACCGGCGCAATAAGCAGACCGTCCGGTTTTGAGCGCAGGACCTGCGCGCAGGCTCTTTCAAATGATCGCGATGAGAAACGGTCGAATTCGACGATGGGCGTTTCCACATGATATGCCGAAAGCTCGGATTGGGCGCGATTGACGCCTTGCGCTGCCAGGCCCCAGTATCCGGAATCCTGCGTATGACGAGGCATGAGCACGCTGAATTTCCAAGTCCGCGAGCGCACCAGGTTGCGGGCAAAGACATTAGTGCGATATCCGGTGGAGGCGACGATGCGCATGACGCGGGATGCGGTCTTTTTAGCCACCCGGCCGCGGCCATGCAGCACGCGGTCCACCGTGCCGATGGTGACCCCGGCTTTTCGGGCGATATGTTTGATGGTGATCATGGGAAAGTGCGTTAACGTACACGCAATAGATAATATACTCGAAAACCTGGAAAGATGCAAAGGATTTTCAGATTGCGCATGTCTGCCGCATGGTCCAATGTTCTGTGTCGCATAAATGCGACCAGGGCACTTTTTTGTGGCGAATATGCGACTTGCCGCTGCCCGCTATCATTCAATTTGAACTGGTATAGGCATGGCCCGCTTTTTGCAACTTAATGCTGGAAAAAAACTTCTTTCAGCCATGTCCGTCAGGACCGGCATATTTGTAGCCCGGGGTGATAGCCCCGGGCGATGCGGTATCCCCCTCCCGCAGCCCTCCCCCGCTATGAAATCGTATGCGGGGGAGGGTTGGGTAGGGGTTTCAATTTGTCAACCCAGGACTGTCGTCCCGGGCTACAAATATGTCGCCCCTAACGGGGCTAAAAACGCCTGATCATAGGGACCTGAGCAGCTGCAAGGTTCCGTATATATATTTTTCTAGTCTCTCTTTTGCCTGATGACCGGCTATACTAAAAAGGAAACCCGGCAATGGAGCAGAAATGCGAATAAGCCCGCCTTCTTCTTCGGCGCTGCGCGGGGTCGCGATCGTCAATCCTCGAAGCTTTATCCGAATGACCGGGGATGCGCTGCGCGATTTTCGCGCATGCTTTGATCCGGCCGCTGGGCCAATGTTCCAGAGCGTCCGGTGGCTTGTAACCGGCAAACCCGGCGACGCCGAGCTTTATACTCGTCAAGCATTGCGCGACGATGTCGACGTGGTAATTTCCGTAGGCGGTGACGGCACGCACAACGAGGTGGTCAACGGGTTCTTTGAAGCTGACGGCGCGCCGGTCAATCCTCTGGCATGCATGGCGGTGCTGCACCGCGGGACCGGCGGGGATTTTCGCAAGAGTCTGGGGATCGGACCGGCCATTGATGATTCGCTCGCGGTGCTTTGCCGCGGAAAGGCGCACCCCGTTGACGTGGGCATACTATCATTCATTACAGACTCGGGTGCGCCGGCGACCCGGCGTTTCATTAATATCGCATCGGTGGGGATCGCCGCGGTGGTGGACCGCCTGGCGTCGCACAGCCGCTTCAAGCGGCTTGGCGGCAAAGCGGTATTTGCTATGTCAACAGCGGAAGCGTTCCTTCGCTATCGCAACCGGACGATGCGGTTTTCGCTCGACGGCGGCGCGTGGCAAACGCAACGCATCTGCAACCTGGTGTTCGCCAACGGACGATACTTTGGCGGCGGCATGATGGTGGCGCCGCACGCGGAACTTGATGACGGACTAATCGACGTCGTCTCCCTGGGCGATTTCAGCTTATGGGAATTCATTTGGCATGCGCAGGGTCTTTACGCGGGGAAACATCTGTCTCTTGATAAAGTATGGTGGCGCCGCGCGAAAACAATCCGGATCGAATCCGACATCGAAACGTGGCTGGATATCGACGGCGATTCGCCCGGCAGACTGCCGGCGGAGATCTCGGTCGCGCCGCACCGGATCCAGGTGTACGCCAACACCAGCACAACCTTCGAAAAGCGAGTATCATGAAACCGATAGGAGTATGCATTGTCGGCTGCGGCCGCATTTCCGATCTGCATATTGAGGGCTATCGCGGGCGCACGGATGCCGGGATCGTGGCGGTCTGCGACAGCACGCAAGCGGTGGCGGCGGCAAAAGCGACGGCGTGGAATGTTGACAAAGTATATACCGATTTCAACGATGTCCTGGCCGATCCCGCCGTTGATCTCGTGGAGCTGTTGGTCCCTCATCACCTTCATGCCGACATGACCATTGCCGCGTGCCGCGCGCGCAAACATGTGTCCGTGCAGAAACCCATGGCGCTATCGGCGGCACAGGCCGACGCCATGATCGCCGCGGCCCGCACGGCAGGCGTGGTCCTGCGTGTCTATGAAAACTTCGTGTTCTACCCGCCCGTCGTCGAAGCCAAACGCCTGATTGGCGCAGGAGAGATCGGCGAACCGCGGATGGTGCGCATCCACTATAATTCGGGAGCTCGGGACAGGGCCTGGGATGTGCCGCTGTCGTCATGGGTGTGGCGGTTCGACGAGGAAAAATGCGGCGGCGGGCCGATTGTGTTCGACCACGGCTATCACCTGTTCTCTCTGGCGCGCTATTTTCTGGGCCCGGTCGCAAAAGTATGCGCGTGGATCGATCATTCCTCCGCGGCGCCCGACGTGAAGGTTGACGGACCAGCAACGGTCATGCTCAAGTTCGACGGTCCGCAGCGCTATGGCGTGATCGACTTCGCGCATACCCCGCTCATGCGCATCGAGTCGCCCTACTACGCCGATGACAACCGCGTGGAGATCATCGGCGACCGGGGGATACTCATGATCAACCGGTGCACTGCCGCAACCGTCAACCTGCCGCCCTTGCTGGTTTTCAAGGACGGCCGTACGCGCGTGATCGAGGTCGCGCGGGTCGACTGGCGCGATAGCTTCGTCGACTGCACGCGCCATCTGCTCGATGTCCTGCGCATGGGCGGCAATGCATGCCTTGATGGCGCCGCGGGCAAGGCGGTATTGCAGACCGCGCTCGCGGTGCAGCGCTCGGCGCTGGAAGGCCGCGAAATCGCGCTGAAAGAAATGGAATGATCCGCATGGCGTCCCCGTGCCTCGAAATACTGCTTCTTGTCAACCGCGTCTCCGGCGTGGGCGCCGGCGCGGCGCTTGCGCAGCAGCTCCTTGGCGACGCTCGGCGCATTCTGGGAAGCGCAGGCCCGATCACGCTGCGCGAGGTTGACGACCATCCCGCGGCAACGGCAATGGTCCGCGAGGCGCTTGACCGCATTTCAGGGCCGCTTCTCGTGGTGGCGGCAGGCGGCGGCGGCACGCTCCAGGCAGTGCTGCAGGCAATTGGCGAGAATGCGGCTGATGGCGTTCTGCCCGGGCCGCAGCGCCTGCGCATCGCACCCTTGCGCATGGGATCAGGCAATGTACTTGCGCGGCGCCTGGGCGTGCGCGCCAACGCGCATGATGCGCTGCGGCAGATTGCGCACGCGCTGTCCGAAAACCAGACCATTCCCTGTTGCGTAGGACGATACGACTTCGATCAAGCCGGCGGTCGAAAGGCCGTGCGGTTTGCTGCGACGCTGGCAGGATTCGGTCAACTCGGCAGGATCCCCGCGGACCTTGCCCGATGGCACGAGCGCCGTCGTCGACTGCATCTCCTGCTTGCACGATGGTGCCGGCTTGAGCGCCTGACATCAATCGAGTACGCGGCCGACCTTGTCGCCCGCATGCTCTGGTGCGGCGTGCATCCGTCGTCCATGGAGACGATCGAAGTGCGCAACGGCGACCGCGTGAGCACCCTGCGGCTTCTCATGGGCGCGGTGCTCAACTTCCCGGTCAAGGCGCTTCCCTTTGATGCGATGACCGATATACGCGATCCGCGACTCTCGCTGCATTTGACGCCTGCCATGGGTGTGAGAGGAGCGCTTGCGGCACTTGTCAACCGGCCGTCCATCAGGCGGGTGACGCACACCTGCATGATCGACGAGCACCGCGCGGTAGAGATCGTGCTCAAAGACCGTGCATGCGCAGGCTTTTTTCTGGACGAAGATCCGATGGAGTTTTGCGGGCGGCTGACAATCCGCGTTGCCGGCGTGGTACACTGTATCGGCGGAGGAGAATAACATGCGCAATTTGCATGTATGCATTCTGGGTATCGATGGCAGCGGCAAAAGCACTGTTTCCGCGGCGCTGCCGGCGGTGCTGGCCGCTGAGTTCAACTGCATTGCCGGCGGCGCGGGCGAGGCCTTCCGCGTGGTTTCGGTTGACCAGGACCTGCTCAACGTCGGGTTCCACCCGCGCGGATTTCCGGTCGCGGCGCGGCTTTCGCGCCTGTTCAAGCGCATCGCGAAGGCAAACGTCGACAACCGTGCGATATACCCATTTATCAAATTACTGCAGATGATCATGCAGGATGCGGCGGCATGGACGCTTGCGCATCGTTATGCCGCATCGATAATGATAAGCGACGGCAATACGATTCTTTCGGCCCTCGGCCGCGAAGCGAATTATCGCAGTCCTGCAAGCGATGCGGGCGGCGCCGGCCCGCTGCCTGATTCGTCCAGTATAGCACGGGTCCTGTCCTACCTTACCGGGGCCGGCCCGCTTGACCGAGAGGCGCGCTCCCGGCTGCCAAAAGCGGGAATGCTGCGCATGGTCCAGCGCGTGATTGGGGCGCTCGGCTTTTCGTCGGCCTGGCTGCCGGATATCGTGATATTCCTGGATGTGTCGCCCCAAACCGCGCTCGGCAGGATTGTCGCGCGCGGCAGAAAAATCGACCGTCATGAGAATCTCGATGACCTTGGCCAGGCGCGCCGGGGATACCGTAACGCAATCGAGGCGTTCCGCGCGTTCCGGTTGCCAAACGCCGCGCACATAATCGCCGTCGACGGGCTTTCGCGCGGGCAGGTCATCGAAGCGGTGCTGGCGTGCGTACGTTCGCACGTTGACATGCGCGAAGCCGCGGAAGGGCCGGCCGATAAACCGCTTGGCACCAGCGACGAAAGCACGACCCGGGTCGCCAAAAAGGTGATCAGTCCCAGGTATGTGACGCACTATCTCATCGGTAAATTTGCCAGCGGCGCCTGGCGGGAGCCGTGGTTCTTCGTATCGAAGCTCGGGCGCATGTTCCTCCGGGAAGGATATTCGGCCGGGGTCATGCGCGTGATTTACGACCGCGACTCGGTCCGCTACGGACCCATGGACCGCATCTTCATCGGCTACCCACTTCACCGGGCGGTGTACGACCGGCTGCGGATCCTGGTCGGGTTGCTTGCGGCGGAGCTTTCAGCGCGGTGCGCCGGCCGGGACCGGGTGCGCATATTCACCGCGCCCAGCGGCTTTGCCTACGACATTCTGCGCGCGCTTCGTGTGGTGCGCGAACGCGATCCCGGGGCGCTCTCGCGTATTTCACTGACCGCCGCGGACCTCGATCCGCATGACGACGCTCAACCGTACGTTCTTGGCGCCGCCGCGGAACTGGGGCTTTCCGACGTGTTGTTTGTAAAGGGCGACATTTCGTCGGCGGCGGTGCGCGGTCCCTGCGCGGGGCGCGGGCCGTTCGACATGTCCCTGTTTGTTGGGTTGTCAAGCTGGCTTCCCAAGCGCCAGACCGTGGACCAGATGCGGTGGGTACGCGCGCACCTGTGCGAAAGCGGCGTGTTCGTGACCGACTTTTTCACGGCGCAGGCCTATGCGCTCTCCGGCCATTATGTGGGCTACAAGGCGCATTACTACGAGCCGGAGGTTTACGCGGCGATTTTGGACTATTGCGGATTTGATGCCGCGCATGCGGCCGTCCGCTCGGGCAATGACCGGATAAATCATGTGGTCATGTGCGGGCCCCGCGCGCCGATGAATACGCGGAATCCCGGGAATTTGGATTCCCGGTCCCCAACCTTCAGCAACCGGATATGAACCTGTCCGACTTCAACAAACTGTTCCGTCCGCGGCTTTTTTCGGAGTTGCGGACCGGAACTTTTGATCTGTTGATTATCGGCGGCGGAATCACCGGCGCATCGATCTTTCGCGATGCGTCATTGCGGGGCCTTCGGGCGGCGCTGGTGGAGGCGCGCGATTTTGCGAGCGGCACGTCAAGCCGGAGTTCCAAGCTGGTCCACGGCGGGTTGCGCTATCTGAAAACCGGCAATTTCGATGTGACATGGGAGTCGTGTCATGAGCGCGACCTTCATGTGCGGCTCAACAAGCGGCTGGTGCGGCCGGTGCCGTTTCTGATTCCGATATACCGGATGCATGGCATGTCGCGCCGCGCGCTCGGATACGCGATGTGGGGCTATGAACTCATGTCGGGCTTGCGCAACCACCGCTGGCACTGTTTCCTGTCGCGTGAGGAGACGCTGCTGCGCGCGCCGGGGCTCGATGGGGATGGACTGACCGGCGGCTGCCTGTATTATGATGCAATTGTCAATGACAACCGATGGACCCTGGAGACGGTGAAAGACGGCCTGCGGCGCGGCGGCGTGGCGATAAACTACGCGCCGGCGATTAGGCTGACAAAAGAGAACGGCCATTGCACGGGCGCCGTGGTCCGCGACGCATTCGCGGGACGGGAGCATGCGATACGGGCGGCTGTCGTGGTGAATGCCGCCGGCGTTTTCGCCGACACGATCAGGCGTCTTGACAGGCCCGACGCCGCGCCGGTCATTGCGTTGTCCAAAGGGACCCACCTGGTCTTTGACGCGAAAGACATCCCGCTCGATATCACCGTTGCCTTCTCCTCGCCGGTTGACAATCGGTTGATGTTCATCATTCGGGAGGAGGAGTGCTTTCTGTTCGGCACGACCGACGATTGGGAAGAATGCGGGCCGCAGCGCCCGCGTCCGGGCGCGCGGGACGTGGCCTACCTGCTGGAATCGCTCAACCGGTTCATGCCCTCGGTGCGCGCGGACGCGCGAATGGTACGGTATGCGTATGCCGGGTTCAGGCCGCTCATCTGCAAAGACAAAACTTCCGCGACGCCCGATACCACAAGCCGGGCGGATTACACCGAAATATCGCCGTCGGGCCTGATAAGCATCATGGGCGGCAAGCTCACCACGGCCCGCAGAATGGCGGAAAAGACGGTGGACCGCATTATGCGGTTGTTGCGCCGCAATGTGCGGAGGTCTTCCACGCATATGCTGTCACTTGGCGGGACCAACGAAGAGATCGCGGAAGGTATTTCCCAATGGTCGCGCGTATGTCCGGCGCTTAAGGACTACGTACGCGTCCTTTTTAACCGCTATGGCACGGACGCGCACGATATCTGCCGGAAAGTGATTGACATATTCGAAGGTCGGCATCCCGATCCCCGGGCCGAACCCATCAGGGCCGAAGTCGAGTACTCATGCGCGCATGAAATGGTCTGCACGGTTGAGGACCTGCTTGAGCGCCGCGCCGGGTTCCTTTCATGGAGTTGCGAAAAGCGGCTCGAACGCGCCCGCTACGGCGCCCATATCATCGGTCCGCTCCTGGGCGCAACACAGGCTGAATTCGAGGAGCAGATAGGTCAATACCAGAGGATCCTGCGTGAAGATCATAGCGCAGAAGCGGAGCAGCACTGATACATTGCGGAAATTGAAGCGGCTTGTGACACCCGACGCCCAATAGCAAGGGCTCCCGCAACTGCTGCACGAAATCGAATATCGAATATCGAACACCGAATATCGTATCACGAAGTTCGGAAAATAGTTCTGAAATAATGATCATTTACAGTTGCAGTATTTCCTTGAGCCTGTTCACCCGCGCGAGATGCTTTGAGTTATCCATTTTGTGAATGTTCGTCAGCTTCCATTGCAGCGCAGGCAGTCGGTCGATTCCCTCGATGCCCAGTAGGTCCCACTGTGGCTCACCTGTTTTCATCGAGACGAGGAAATGGCGTTCCTCGTTGGTGAGTTCAGCTGCGATGGTGGAGATGAGACGTTCCCGCACGCTCAGAAGTTCATCGTACGTGACCTCGCGGTCGGTCATGCCCTGGAACTCGCCATCGAACTCGCTGCGTATGTCAATAAGCCTGGGCGCCAGAAGCTCGGACATTGGACGATCGTGACCGGCAAGGTAGACGACAAAAGCCTTGCGGATATCGTCCGTGATCCCCTCGTTTTCGAACAGTATCTTGATATCGAAGAGATCGCGTGGATGCTGACGGTCAAGGGCAGCGCAGATTTTCCCGCCGTAGAGGTCGGGGAGCGAGGCGATCGTCATCTCCGCAAAACCGAGCATCTCTTGCGTATGTAAAGAAGGCGACATCACTGTCGGAGGGAAAACCGTTCCCCTGAGAACGGGGGCGGTCTCTGCCGTCACCTGAACACCCGTGTTGATTATTGTCAATTTGACACAATAGGGCTCACGGCCCAACTGGTGTCGGCGGATGGTCGACCCCGGTATTCGGGCTTTGATGTTTGCCTCTATTCGGCCGAGCGCATCGCTGATTGCCCGGAGCGATTCTTGCCGCGACAACAAAGGCGTGAAGATAAGGTCCGCATCCACGGAGAGTCGAGGCATGTCCCGCACAAACATGTTGATGGCAGTCCCGCCCTTCAACGCAAGCGCTTGCTCTTGTGAGATAAGCGGCAGGACGCGAAACAGAAGCCTGGCTTGCCCAAAGTAGGTACTGCTTGCGTCTATCACGGTAGTTTCCCCGGCACGGTTATTCGATATTTGGAATCATATTTCCCGTTCTTTACAATCTGGCGCGTGCCCTTTCCCAGATCGATTTGGCTGGCATCCAGATGCTGGAAACAGGGCAGTGCCAGTCGATCAGCCAGATAGAGAAAGAGACGTTTCACTTTAACGCTGGAGCACGAATGCAGGAGTGACATAAGTACATCAGGCCTGAGAGTCATAAGACCGCCGGCCACCAGCAACGCATGCTCAAAGGACTCCTGACCCGGAACCAGATCGAGCATCTCCAGGATCGCGCGTTCCGGGGTAGCGACACGCAAGGGCCACGGCGATCTGGGCCACTCCACATCCGCCAGCCCTTTCATGTCATCAGGCGGGCTGAAGAGAGTTGCCTTGGCATGCACAAGTACGGCGCCAGTGCTCAGAATCCGCACCCATTGCGGCATTGCCTTTGGGCCGTGTATGAAGACATAGACACGTGGGTTATCTCCAAGGCGGACGTAGTGGCCCAAGCCATGCAACTCTAATGCGGCAACCGCCCCCACATGTATAACCATGTTCCAGCACTTGTTAAGAGAGATCACGACATCCTGCCACTGCGGCAACCGGCCGAGGCGGTGATACGCGCTCCGGCCCAACTGCACCAGCCTGCCACTCTTGTGGTATCGCTGGACCAGCTGCGTGGAGTATCCTTGAGTCCTAAGCCAGGGAACAGATGCTACACATCCCTCGGGAAGGAGAAGACTGAGCTTGTTTAGTTTGTCTCTCATAGATATACTTTTAGTTGTTTTTTAGCGGAAATAACGAACACTTCAATTATTTGAATTGTTGGATAAGCCCATCAATAATATACTTAAAGTATATCAATAATACAACTATCAAACAAGCAGATTCAATGCATGGGCTGGAAACCACGTGTCCGAGCGAGTTGGCTAAATTTGGCAAAGGACGACGGATAACCGAAAACACTACAATAAAAAACCAACCACAAATAAAGTCCAGCGCTCGCAGGAATAGTTTTTCCTTTAAAAGGCCACACTTTTTCAAGCAGCCAACCATTGGTTCCGGTGCGAAAGCACGTTGTCTTCAATTCAGAATATTGCAATACCAGCCCTGATGCTCCTGCCGCGCTGTTTGGCCTTTTCAGAGCTGTCGGCCATCCGCCTGCTGCATGCTGACAAATAAGATCCTGCCGATCTTTGTGTCAAGTTTTGGTGGACCTTGAGCAAATGCATGGAGAACAAGGCCGCCGATTTGAGGACCGGCGGAGAGGAACGGGAAGGGTGCTGAATCGATTTCTTGGAAGATGAAGAAAGTATTTGACAAAAAGAGTATTCAATGTATATTATTATAAGAGCATAAGCGCCTACAAATTCGCAACACCAGTTCCGCTTATGGGACAGGACGATTGTGGCGATTTTGCCATGTGCATATATCGTAGGGGAACCAGGTTTTATCTGAGCTGCAACCTTGCGCAATAGTATGATGAATAAAATGCACGCATTCAAATGCTCCTGCAATCAAGCCTGGGGATTGTTGATGGCCATAATCGCCGCGATCCTATGTGTTTCTTGTTCAGAAAGAATCACCGCCCCGGATAATCATCCAATCTTCAGAAAAACATCCTGCATCCGATATGAATATGATACTTTGGTCACCGAAACATTCGCCTATGAGTATAATGATAAAAACATGCTTCTAAAAACAAGCATTAAAGATATTTATGGAAGCACTGAAATTATGTGGTATTTACTAAATGCGTATGATACTGATGGAAAATTGCTTGAAAATTCTACTATATTAGGCAGCAATGAGTATTCGAATACGCAATATGAATATGATGTTAATGGACATAGAATAAAGGCAACTACGCGCACTGAAGGCTCTACCGCCACCAAAACAGAATACTATTATTATGATTCTGCTGGGCATTTGGTTACAACGAAAACATTTACCGGAGATACGATCATTTATAGCGATTCGGTCCTATATAATGCATCTGGACAAATAGAAAAAACAATTGTCGGGATTTGCCGGCCAGGGTCGGAAAAATTGCGTTTACTCGCCATGTCTGGATGGTGGGAATATGCCTATGGTACAAATGATAGTCTGATTAGTAAATCTTATTATATTTCACCCGATACTAGAATTGAATGGCAGATTTACCGGTATGATAATAATGATAATCTTGTGGAATGGGTCCAATTAGGATCATTCACCATTCCTTTAAATGATTCGACAGGGCCTATGTACTATCCATATGGCGTTATTTATGATTGGTCAACCTATGAATATGATCAATGGTCGAATTTGATTACAAAAATCGATTATCAGAATAACGGATTAATTCAGCGCAGATGGGCGTATACCTATGAGAGGATTCAATAGGGCGGGAAGGCTGGATTAGCTGAACATTTTGGCAAAGCGATACATTGATTGGCAAAAGAACGCGCATAATAATGCGGACGATTTGATCTACCTCAATCTTCTATATTTGCATAAATGTATGCTCCAAAAAACCGTATCGCAGCCAGGCAGAACGGCTCGCATGGAAAAAATACCAGCGCGCTTTACTGCCGGTATTGTATTTCTGGTTTTAATTTCGCATACGGCTATCGCTGGATGGGTACAAACCAATGGGCCGGAAGGTGGATGGATTAAAGCAATTGCAGTGATGGACAGCAATATTTTTGCCGGCACTTTGGGTGCGGGTGTTTTCCTTTCAACAAATAATGGCGCAAGTTGGGCGGCGATCAATAACGGTTTAACAAATAAAAATGAATATTCTTTTGCGGTCAGGGGAAAAACGATTTTTGCAGGTACTGATTATGGTGTTTTCCTTTCCAATGACAATGGTCAAAGTTGGACTGAACTTAATGCTGGTTTGCGGAATAAAAGCGTCTATTCTCTTGCAGTAATCGACAGCAACATATTTGCCGGAACTTTTGGAAACGGCATGTTCCTTGCCGAGAATAATGGCGCAATGCTGACTGAAATTAATAATGGCCTTGCGAATAACTGCATTGTGTCTCTTGCAGTGAGCGGAAACAATATTTTTGCTGGAACTGTGAATGGTATTTTTGTATCCTCTACCAACGGCGCAAGCTGGAGTGCAGCCGATTCCGGTTTAACGGATCGATACGTCAATTCATTTTATGTAAGCGGCAGCAAAATTTTCGCGGGAACCAGGAATGGCATCTTTGTATCCTGTAACAACGGCGCTAGCTGGAGTGCCGTCAACCCCGGCTCAATGAACAGCATGGCAAGTTCTTTTGCGGTGAACGGCGACAATTTCTTTGCCGGCACTGAAGGCGAGGGCATTTTCCTTTCTACAGACAGCGGCAGTAGCTGGAATGCGGCAAATAATGGCCTCAGCAATAGCTATGTTGAATGCCTTGCAATAAATGGAAATAATATTTTTGCCGGCACTGAATGTTCCGGTATTTTCCTTTCCAAAGATAGCGGCGCAAGCTGGGCTGAGGCCAACTCAGGCTTGACGAATAGCACTGTCATGTCTCTTGCGGTCAGCGGCAATAAAATATTTGCTGGCACTGCTTGTAACGGAGTTTTCATCAGCACCAACAAAGGTATTAGCTGGAGTGCTGTCAATAATGGATTATCGACTAAAAGCATCTATTCTCTTGCAGTGAACGATTACGCTATCTTTGCGGAGACACCGGGAGGTGTTTTCCGTTCTTTGAATAGTGGCGCAAACTGGACTGCGATCAATAATGGCCTTCCGATACCTTCTAATTATAGTTTAGCATTGAGCGGCAACAATATTTATGCAGGGTGCAACCATGGCATTTTTCTTTCTACCGATAGCGGCGCAAGCTGGAATCCGGTCAATAAGGGACTTTCGGATAGTTTTATCACGACTATAGCAGCGAGTGGTGGCAATATTTTTGCCGGCACATCCAGCAGCGGCGTTTTTGTTTCAACAGATAGCGGTGCAAACTGGGCAGCGACTAATTTCGGGCTTTTGCAGAACCCCCCCGTTAAATCTCTTGCAATAAGCGGCAACAATCTCTTTGCCGGGACTGAAGGTGCTGGTGTTTTAGTTAGCGCCGACAACGGCAAAAGCTGGACTGTGGCCGGCTTATCGAATTTTATTGTTATGTCTCTTGCCGTGAGCGGCACTACTATATTTGCGGGGACTTTTAATGGTGTTTTTCTTTCTATCAATAGCGGGAAAAGCTGGACCGAAATCAATGCCGGTCTGCCAACATTTGCATATTCTCTTGCAGCAACCGATAGTACTCTCTTTGCCGGGCTTGAGGGTAGCGGCGTATGGCGCAGGCCCCTTTCAGAAATGATCGCGGCAATTAATCCCGAGCCGCAAAAAGAGCCGCAAAAGCAGCCGCCTTTCAAACTGATTGTTTCTTCTCGATCGCATTACAATGTGGATATCAGCTTTTTTCTGCCTCGCACAGCAGCGGTTACAATTAAAATCTATGGCCTGTCCGGCCAGGAAAAGTCAACTCTCGTCAACAATACTCTTGGTTCCGGCCCACACTGTTTATCCTGGGATACCAGAAATGTGGCGGCCGGTTTTTATGCAGTAAGGATGCAGGCAGGGGCTGCGACATATACAAAGGGTATTCCGGTTTATCAATAATGCAATCATAAACCAGGAATAGCCGAGGAGCAGGATTATGATTATTAAAACCGCCTTTCAGCGACTTCCTTCCCATTTTCTGCTTTCCGCGGCGTTGCTGTGCCTGTCATGTTCGCAGAAATCTCCCAATGAGGCTTCTCAAAAGCCGTCCTTTTGCGCGATAGTTCAATGTTCCAGTTTCTATACTGATTATTCTACTATGCACACAATACAAATGGAAAACATAAGTGTTTATGCTCAAGTCCTCAGCGATCCAATATCGGACTTCGTGGGGGTTACATTAAACGGCAAACCTCCGGAAATGCTTGATGATCATTCCGCCTGGCTTACCTTTGCAGCGTACAAACAAGCCTGTGCGGTTTTTATAAATGAAGACTTCACTGGAGAAAAGGAGATCGCAATAACCAGCGATATGGGAAATGCCACGGGCAGTATTTCAATCCCGGAATCGCTTGCTTATGTGGGGCATAATAACATAGACATAATTCCCAAATATAACGATGTGTTGATACAATGGCATTGCAACGCAAATTATTATGCGGTCGTGGTGGAGTTGCTTCTCACTGACAGTTTGCATTCAAGATTAAAAATTGCCGATACCACGGTTACCGATACTTTTTATCAAATTCCCGCAAGATTTATAAATGATAGTATTGGCGGGTTGATTATGTATGTGCTGGCCTATAATGGGCCATACCCGCAAAGTACAATGCAGCCTAACATGCAGGGCGCAGGGCCAGGATATATGTGGGCAATAAATTCAATTGCTTCAGATGATTCCAGGTATTTGATTTTGTATACCTCAATGACATTTGCTAAAAAGGCTGCAATTACTAACTATGAATTCTCATCACCGAAAGAAATATTGAATTTGCTAATTTCTGATAAAAATCGCATGGCCGTTCATTGAAAAACATCCGATGGCGAATTATGGTGAATATATTTGGTTTTTCAAGTACGCAGCAGCCCGATAGCAAGCTTTATATGGGCTACATTAAAAGCCAAACCGCCTGTTTAGAATGAACGGATACCGCGAAATGAACGACTATTATTTGTAGATAGATTGTCTTCTCTTCCGCGGAAGATGGTGTTGGAAAAGGCATATAATGAAAAAAAACATATTTGCCTGCATTTGCGCAACTTTAATGCTTTCCTTTTTGATTAATACTAGCGCATATGCGTGCGATTGTTATGGATTAACTTTGGCACAGCAGTGCAGTACATCGAATGGAATATTCATAGGCAAGGTTATAGCAATAAATTCTCAGCAACTTCACTCACCATTTATATACACAAATGATCCTTTATTCATCACATTTACTATAAGCCAAAAATTAAAAGGAAATCTATCAGACACGGCAACAATTGCAACATACGCAAATCCTGTGTCGTGTGGATATTATTTCCAATTAGATAGTGAATATTTAATTTTCTCTGCAAAAAAACCGCTGTATGACAGCAATTATAGCTTAATAATGCCGGATAGTTTAACGACTGATTTTTGTTCGGGAAATCTGCTTATAAATGATGCGAAAAATATTATTGATTCTCTGAAAACTCTTGGCATAAGAAACTATTCAACGTATATATGCCTTAAAAAAATGGAAGCAAGGAAAGCCACACTATTTTTAGGCGATCATGATTCTCATCTAATTTTATATTCCAATAGCTCCAATGCATGCCTTTTTTGCGCCAACGGAAAAAGAAGCAGCCAGTTGAAATTTGATAAAAAGCATTAGAAATGGTTTCATTAGCTGGTTGTTAGAATTTGCCGAAGCGTCTTGGCAAACCGGTGACCCGCCCGGTAGGCGTCGCACGAAAAAGAGAAAAGCCAGAGAGGATCTCAGTATCTTGCTTCATTGGATATCGCACCCTTGCATGTACGATCACATTTGCAAAGGAAAAAAATAATATGAAGAAAGCAAGCATGGCTATTCTGCCGCTCCTTGTTGCTCTTTCATTGAGTAATCAGCCGCGCGCAAGCTTAGCATGGGATTGGGCATTGAGCGCAGGAGGGCATGATATAGATAATGGCAATTCCATCGCTACTGACGCAATGGGCAATGTAATAATCGTTGGCAATTTTGGCGATAGCCTACGCTTTGGAAACACAATGCTCAGAGGATTCCAGGATATGTTCGTAGCTAAATTCAATGGTTCAGGCAACTTGCAATGGGCAAAAAGCGCTATTGGACAATACGATGATAGGGCTGTTGCGGTTGCCTCAGATGGCTCCGGCAATATATATGTGACCGGTTTCTTTGGTGGATTTATCGACTTCGGTGGTCCCAAATTTATCGCAATTGACGCAAGCATGGACATGTTTCTTGTAAAATATTCGCCGGACGGCAAAGCGCTTTGGGCGCGGCAAGCCGGAGGGTATGGTAACCAAATTGGCACCAATGTTAAGGCAACTTCCAGAGGCAATATCCTCTTGTCTGGTTGCTTTGAGGGGGCTGCGAACTTCGGAGATACAACCCTGATAAGCAGAGGAAGACAGGATATCTTTATGGCAACTTACGATTCTTCAGGGAATAGGATATGGCTTCGGCAGATAGGCGGCAAGAACAGAGTTATCGATTCTGATATTGACATCGATTCTAATGACAACACGTATCTCGCATTCATGTTTGACAGTTCCGCAACCATTTGCGACACTA
>Ga0315279_10003188_pt1 | contig 23252 bp, 16 predicted proteins | sample YL17G06_20_MG_FD_203694 | JGI IMG/M metagenome (GOLD analysis project Ga0315279, IMG submission 203694) | Sediment microbial communities from Yellowstone Lake, YNP, Wyoming, USA - YL17G06_20 | ecosystem: Environmental > Aquatic > Freshwater > Lake > Sediment | place: USA: Wyoming | collected...
TTTTCAACTTTTTATAGAGAGTATGGTGTGGATGACTGCCCCAATAAGATAAAACGCTGGCAACGGTGAACAACAGGAGATTGAGAGAAAGGAAAATGATTGTCGCCCATAACGGGCTGATATTGATTCCAACGGGCATGCTCTTCAGGAGAGCGGAGAGATATTGCGCCCTCAAGAAACCGATGGACATTAGAGCGGCCAAGACCAAGACGAGGGAAATGATCAGCGTGAGCCTTTGAGTGTTATTCCTCTCTTCCTGACGCAGGTTATGGCCAACCAAATGACCGGCGAAGGGAATGACCACGCCGATCACCGCGGCGAACAGGTAAGTTTCGAATTTTCCTTGGCCGAAAATGGCGAAAACCAAACCATTCAGAGGGAATTCAACGATCCCGATGATGAAGAGAGCGAAAAACACCCATTTCTTGTTGAAATCCGAAGGAAAAAGGTCGAGAAAGGCTTTCGCCGCTTTGTCGTAATTTGCTTTCGCCGTCTTCTCTTCTTCCCGCTCGGTCGGCAACTTCTCCCTGAGCAAGCGAAATCTGGTCAGTAACCGGCAATATTTCGGCTTGAGCTTTTCATCGAGCGCCTCCCAAGCGCTGGAGACTTTCCGGATATCGGATTCGGCCGCCTCATTCAGCTCCGTCTCGAACTGCGCCGGGGAAGTTTGATCCAGAGCCGGTTGAGGTTCCTTGGCTTTTTTCCGAAGCGGCCAAAATGGCCTTCTCCAGCTCCGACCGTCCTTTTTACCGAAGCGCCTTGCTTTCCTGTAACCGTACCGTTCCATGGTTCCAAGTCCTCCTTACGAGGCACAGCTTTTCCTTGCCGAGCCTCAATCGTTCAAGCCCACGAATTCTTCCTGCAGATCGCGCATCGTGTGCGCGACAACGCGAGGATCGATGCGCCCCGCATAACCTTGCATCAACTGCGCCCGCGAATGCTGATCGATGAGGAGGGATCGATTTACCCAGAGATCAAGCCGCTCCCCCTTGGCATCCGCGCCGAGGTTGATCGTTTTGTCGCCGATTTCAATTATGATCTGCCCCGACGAGACGGCCATCTCGAACGCCAACTTGCCGAGAGGGACTATGAACCGGATCGGGTCCGTCCCGTCCGTTTCAATTTTCGGATTGATGATTTCCCGAATATCGGATAAAGACGCGTCGGGCCGACGGATGAAGATCGGATTGACCGCTTCCGTCCGGGCGAGCGCAGCGTTGGATTTGTCGGCGGTGATGAAATATGTGCCCTTATGAAAGTCGATGCAACGAAGAAACGCCTTGTATTGGTCCCGGATGATCATGTCGCCTGTTGATTTTTTGAACGAACGGCGGCTCCGGCGATCGAAAGGCTTGTCTTCTCGTTTACAAAAATCTTCGCGGAGCCCTTGTATCTCAACACGGGTATCGAGAATGGGATTCGCTTCGCCAACGATAATCAATGATACGCCGGGAATATCGGTCCCCTGGCTTAGCTCGATGATCTCCTGCATGGCCCGAAATCCGTATCTGCCCTCGACCTGCAGAAAACCGCGTTCGTCCCGGATATTGGCAGCCTCTTCGATCTCATGCATGACGGCGCTCGGGACGACCAGAAGAGCCCAATTCGGCGTGGCAAAGTATTTCTTCGGGAACGCGATCGAAAGGAGCGGAAGCAGATGTTCGCTGACGGTGCAACCGTACAAGACATTCGTATCGATGCCCAGGATGATATCATCATAAGAAGACAATTTTCTAATCAGATCACGCCAGTTGCTCGGCAGCATGAATCCCGATCGGTAGAGAGCTTCGGAGAGCCCGGAAAATGCTTTAGGATCTCCGTCCTTTTCGTCGAGAAGAGCATCGTTTCGGATACAGGCGAGGTCGTCGCCTTTTTCCATTACGGTAAGAAGATGTGTCCTTCTCCCAGAGGGATGGGATTGTCCGCGATCATCTTTCACCGACGAATGATCCTTCTTTGATATTTTGCAGAGTTTGGCTTTCGAGAAGTGCCAGTCGAGGAGCAGACTGTAATAAGAATAATCAACGAACGCGTCCGGGAAATCAAATGAAACGCCCGCAGCGGAGAGCGGTCGAAACTTAAGGCTGATATGTAGGCAAGCCGAGTCCATATTCGCTACCTTAATCGATTCGATTTGGGATTCGGCAATATCAATACCGAACTTATCCTGTAGGATCCGCGCGGTACCGATAGCTTTGGGAATACTGCCAGCAAATCCTCTTAATGTGATTTCGTCATGCCCACGGTTGAAGAGAGCGAGGCACTCGACCACATACTCGAGGGTCCTCTTGCCGCAGACGTCAAGAGTCGCGTCTTGGTGCATGATGTTCCCCCCGCCTCGAGAAATAAATAAAGAATCGATTCCCTCTCAAGGAAAAATTTTCCCCACAATAGCGAATTGCGTTATGCTCGTTCATGATTATATTCCACGCCGCCGGCATGTCAAGCCTAGAAGCCCAAAGAAGTTTTTCCCGGTCTTTTTCGTTCGGTCCGAAATTTCTTGTTGCCATCTGCAAACACCGCTTTAATTAAAGCGAAATTCATGCCAAGATCGGGTTTAGAAAAAAATTATGATTAATATGGGGAGACCTTGCCGATAAACCGGATATTCTTTTCCCTCGTTTCGACCAGAGGTGGATTGGCGTGATTTATTTACCGCGGGAACGTGACATAATCGTCACAGGACCTCATCCCTAAAAAATGGACCTAATCAGGGGGCAGGCTCAGAGCCTCGAATATTCACTTCACCGGTGGTACAATGAACGGGAGCTGGCAAACGTTATGATTCAACGTCCGAGTGAGCTAATAGGAATTCCGAACTCTCTAGAAGTGTGATTATTTTTGTAATGAAAAATCTTGGCGACGACGACCTATCGAAAATTAGGGCTTTTATTAGCTCGGTTGAATGGCGGTTCGCCAAGACAATGGCCTGGTGCCCGCACTTCTACAACGTCCTCGAATGGAATCCGGATCGGCGGGAAGGTTTTTTTAAATTGGTGAGCGCCATATTCAACTATGGGTACCGGAAAGAATGGCCAACTCCTTCAGAAATGAAAAAGCTGAAAATGCCATGCCGGAAGCGGATGGTAACGTACTTCGAGATCGACGGCTATAAATACTGGGTTATGTCATCGAATATGGAGGAAGTCGACCTAATAAATCGAGCAAAATTGATTGAGCGATAGACTCTCTAATTGGGAGATCCGATCGACAGTCTATCTCGGATACTGAGCCAAATAAATTTCGCGGAGCAGCGCTTCAATTCGCCTAGTTGCGGAACCGACAGGGTCGTCTTTATCAACAGACAACCACATAGTATATTTCCAAGATTCAATTTGTCTGTCAAATTTTCCAAGTTCGCGTTTTTCCTTCAATCCTATAATCTTGTCGAGGATTCGCGGATTAGAATCATCATAAATGATTGTAACGTTGAGACGATCTGAAGAAAGGATATCTAAAGTTCCCTTCCATTGAGCATCATTTATGATCCGTAATTTTTGGGAGTGTGGGAATGCGAAATATATTGCGTTATCAGGAATACTTCGGCTAGTTTTGGTCTTATGGGCGGTATCATACCAACGCCAGTGAATAAGGCCGCCAGCATATTTTCCGACTGTATGGGTATCCTTTTTATGGATGCATTTCGACTGCCATGTTACAGAATCCAAATTGTCTACTAAAAGATCACGGAATTTCACAACGTTTCTATAAGCTTCCGTCCTCATTTCCCTAATGTCGTTTTTGTATTTCATGTACAATTGCCGGGCGTTCTTCGCCTTGGAATTCAGTATTTCGTCAATGAGGTCGAGGTTCTTGGCATATAGCCGGGCCGCGGTGCTGAACTTAAAAGGATGTTTGTTCATTTAGCGTCTCCTGCTTTCAGGGATCGACATAAGCGCCCTAGAGTCCCTACGTTCTTTAAGATCTCCTTGTTTGATAAGCCGCCCGAAGTGGACGAGCCGCGCTTCGCAATACGTCGAATGATGCTGAGACTTCCAGTCCCCCCGCTTGCCGCATATTCGAGAAGATGGGTGATCACAAACGAATAAGCCCAACGAAGGCCGAGACTCATCTTTCCTATGGAGTCAGCTATAGCCATGACAAATGTTTCATAGGTAGTGCAGATCGCTTTTGGATTGGCAGCTTTTCGACCGTCTGGGGTGAGGAAGACCACCCTTATGGGATAATTGTCTTTTAGATTCCGACTCCGACGTAGCTCCGCGGGGTAGGCTATCGTTTGCATTTCACCCGAAGGCGCTTCGTGTTCCTCAGTACCTGTCTTAGCTTCAACAATTAAAGCAAAATTTGGTGGTCGAAAATCCATTACCATGTCCAAGCGGCCGTTCTTGGTTAGTCTTTGTGTCTCAGGTTCGACGGCTTTCTTTAGTCGCCTTGCGATTTTGTGTTGACCGAGTGCATGTAGCCAAGCCTCTTGAAAGCGCAACGCCAACTCGGGTTTCCCTTTCGGCCAAAGCATCCAAGCCATTAACTTAGTGTATCGATCTTCATCTCCGCTAAGGCCAGCAGCTGCGAGAATATCGCACGTATTCTCCAACAAGACGCCATTAAGATTCTTTAAACGGCCCCGATGTGCCTGCAGCGTATTTCGAATTTGATGAAGGACGATGGGTTTGGCATCGACGAGGAAAGACCTAAAATTATTAATATGAGGCCGCATACGATTTTCTTCCGTCCGCAGTAAAGGCTTTGCCTGATTGATGAATTCCCTAAAACGAGTGATCGTTGTGATTTGAATTGCTTGATCCATATCTATGCCTGTTTTTTCTATCATCAACTGTGATCATTATATTTATTTTTATCGATAGATGGAAGCGGACCGTCGCAAATTGACGTGCTTCGCGAATATCGCAGAAAAGGCTCCATGTCTTTTGAATCATGACGCAATCGATGGCGTTAGCCAATATCGCGCTGAGTCGCAAGGGCCTCCCGATTTAACGCTGGCGAGGAATTCGCAGAACAGGCCAGGAATTACGCAAACCTTTTATCGAATAATATAGAAAAAGAGGACAACATTCTTTACCGATTGCCGATGCCAGGCTACCCAAAGCGGCATAGCTGGACCTTGAGAAGGAATTCGCGAAGATAGAAAAAGAGGTCATCGGGCCGGGACGAGGAATTTCACAAGCTTCTTCATCATTTGGAAGAGGAATATTTGAAATAGGCTTAGAGAGAGAAAGAACTTTTCAGCCTGAGCGCAAGGGCTTGCAGCACATCTTATAGATACCGCTCCGATATATAATCAACATAGTCCCGGTGTTCATCCCGATATTTCTGAGCCAAGCTAATTATTACTTCCTGAAAAGTAATCGCCTTGAAAAATATCCCGTCCGCGGATACCACATTGCTGAAGCGTTCGATTTCCGTGCGATGCACGCTACCTTTGTCAAAAGGAACGTCATACCATAAATATAATAAGCGGAATTGGCTCTTGCTTTTACTAGCGTGCTTTAGGGAAAGAAGATGCTTAAGCAGCTGAGCGGGGTGCAAGTGGTGGAAATCGGTGTCTTCTGGAGAAATCGACTTAGCGAATGATCGACAAGCGGGGATATCTTGCCAAAGATCCTTCAGGGCCAGATATGGCTGCTTCAAACCGGCATGTTTGTAATTACTATAAGCCTCCGTAAACTTACATTCGATGCCAATGAGGCTTGATCGGCCGCGGACAACAGCGTCAATATGAGGGTCGACTGGGAAATTTTTCCGATTTATCCTATCAGCAATGGGTAGCTGGGCTTCATAAATCAAATTTACATTCTTGCTAGCAGGCAGGCCGCACGCTTCCATGATTGGGGCATATATGCCAAGGTCACGCCAGTACTGGAACAGGTTCACTGTCAAAGCCGCCGAGGAATGCACTGCCTGCATCTTTTGGATGCCTTTCTCATTAGCAGCCAGTTCGCCTCCCTTCCCAGAGTCGTATTCAGCTCGAGCTTGCTGCGAAAGTGATCGAAAAAGATTTTTATCGAGAGTTGCAGTATAGGCTTTTTCCCCATGTTCACCCATCGACCCGACAAGTTCAATTCCATGCCGTCGAGCCCACTGAACCTGACGTTGCTTAAGGTAAAAATAAGCGTTCATATAACCTCCCTTTTCCTAGGTTATGGGGGACAGGTGAAATCCGGGAATAAATTGACGAATTCCGCTTCTTGGTACAATTTAAGCATCCAACTTTTGAGTGTATATTTTGCCTTCTTTTCTGAAATGAAAGACCACGCCATCTTTCCTAAATTCAACTTTGCAATTGTCTATGCCTTTTCCGCTTGGCACTAATTCCTTTTTTAGCCACGCAATAATTCTCCCGGCAACTAAGTCTTCTCCTGTATCAGGCACGATTACAATTCCTTTTATCTGTTCATATGGAAAAAGAGTGTGATTTAAAAAATGCCTATCCGTTGTTAATAGCCATCTATCCGTTTTTTTAGCGTATTGAAAATGGGTTTGATCGTCCTTTCTCAAGAGACCTTCTTCGCTAGCGTGCTTTATGTTCACTCCCAAATTTCTTAAAACCCGTACAATTCCCCTCCGAATATTTTCGTCTGCATAAAGTTTGATTTTTCCAGCGAATTCCTTTTTCCCTTTCATGTTAAACGGGTTTCTTATTTTACACGCTTTTGCAGGCTGATTAAACGTATAATCCGCATTCCTTGCCGATAACTCTCTAAAATACCCTCCACAAACCTTGAACATGATTCCTGAAAATCCGAGGAGAACTTTCGCTTTCACATGTCCCGGCTGTTTGACGAAGTTCCACCTCTACATCTGGGAAATCTAGGAGTTCAGAGAGATGTTCGTAAGGAAGGTGGAAATGATAGAAATTGATCTTTGCGCGATTCTATCTCGCCAAAATACTATTATCTATTTTCTTTTTTTCGATAATTCTCAACAAAATATCAAGCGAATTAGAGCCTACACACCACAATCCCTGCGCAAAATAGAGCGGGTCTATTCCTAAGTTTTGGCATTTATTAATTAAATATTCTTTGATAACAATATTTTCGTTCTTTCCATCGTCTTTAAAGTCAAGTTTTTTGGCAAGTTGTTTTACCCATGTGTCCACTGGAAACGCATATGTACATTCATCTTCAGTGATTTGTAGTCGCGGCTTTGACAACAACGCGTCCCTGATAATGAGCGCAGCAATCTTATCTCCAATGAATTCGATTCCTTTCAATTCGCTATAAACGGCTTCTGCTCCTTTGCTTCTTATCGCATTTCTCACGTAGTTAAAACTGTTCTTGTGGCTTTCGTCTTTTGTAATAAAGTTTAATACGTCCAAGACCATCATTAGGTCTTTATCGTTGCCCATAAATATTTCCTTCGGTTCTGCAAATGACTTGCCTTGCCAACCTTTATCGATTCTTCTTTTTGTGATCAGCGATTTGACGACCTTGTTCTTTTCCGCAACATCTTTGAAAAAATCATCATATTTTTTTAGGCTGTTCTCGTTCTTCTTTAATCCATTTTCCCTTTTGAATCTTAAAATACAGGCTTTATCAAATTCTCTTTTGTTCTTCTTCAGCTTCTCATAAGCGCTATCGGACTCATTTTCGTCAATTGAAAAATGGCTTTTCAAAGCTTCGACGGTGAATGCTTGGTACTCGTCTGACAATTCATCCCTTCTCCCCCTCGCAAATGAATGGTTAAAAAGGAATTTTAAAGCATGCCACCAATCCTTCTGTAATTTTTCTTGATTCCACTTTTTTAAATAAGTATCGAAATGAACCTTGCCTAACTTTTCGATATTTTTCATAATTATTATCTGGCGATCCATTTTCGGCCTCCCTTTTTTTTGAATCGTATCAATTATAGCCGATTCCTATAATTCCACATAAAAATATCGACATGGAACTTAAAAGCATAAGATCCAATAATCAATATTCAGCCGCCGGCGCAGTCCCCATCGACGACTTGCGCTTGATTTTATTGATTGGCCACGACGTTCTGCTATAAAAAGATGGTCCCCAATTTAAGATCTTGAAAATAGGGATAACGCCCTATTTGAGATGGATGTTTGAGGTTTATTAAAAACTTCTACATATATGGACTGAATATTCCGGATACGCCGATCATGTTATAGCGTAATATTTCTTCATATGATTTATTATCATTCAAAGGTCAATTCGATTATTATATCTTTACTTTTATGTTCGCAAATATTAGTCTCATCGCTTCTCACGTTTTACTTTTTCTCGATTTAAGTCCCCGAGCAAATATTTTAATTTCCTCAGATTTACTGAAATACCCGAATATCACCGATTTAACATTCCACAATTTGCCCTCTTCAATAATCTTAGGAAAATATTTCAATATTTCTTCTTTTGTTGTAGTAAAATACAAAGTCAATCTTTCAATATAAACATAAAAACGTAATCCATTGTTATCGTTACTCTCCATTGGTAATACGTTTAGAATGGAATTCATACTATTTCCCATCTGCCCTACCCAGCTTACTGTACTTCTAGTGGTTATTCTTTTATCAAACAACGGAGAAACTTCTGATACAAATAAATTAAATAGTTCTCCGACTCCATTCTTCTCAGCAATATTTCCAAATTCCTCTAAGGTCAAAGGTGGTTTCCTCTTTGATCGAGGATTTCTTTCCTCGACCTCACTTGGTTCAATTAGGAAAATTCTTGCTAAGTATTCTTTCCCATCAATATCTCTGAAATATTGAAATTTTACAGCGTTTATTGCTACCCCAAAAGAATCTGAAAGATAATTTACTATTCGTTCTGTGCTTTCATCAATCTCAGAAGATACAATTAACATTTTATGGTTTTCATTTAGTGTCTCTGGCAATTCTTCTTCAAACTTATTTCTAAAGGCGCTTTCAATCGGGCCATTATTTCCTAAATACGAATTCGCTATATTAGATATTTCATCGTGGGAAAGGTCTTTTACCCAAGTCGCATAATCAAGAACCTGGGAAGTAATATCTCTTGGAGTTTTATCCCTTTTAAGTTCAATTATGACGGTATTCCCATCTGAATCAAGACATAACACATCAATGACTCCGCCATGCCTCGTTTGAACCTGTCGTCCAATGATAATTAAATCAGATGCGATCAAGGATATATCCTTCTCTATCCACTGTTCTAAGCGGTTCTCTAAATCTAGTTTTGATTTCTTGAACTCAATCAAAGAGTCACCGCTTTTGATTTCCCATATTCTAGTATCTTCAGTCATATAATTCTCCTTCGTTCATTTTCGCGTATTTTTTTTCTTATATATGCCTTTCGTTTTTTCTTTATAAGCACGGAAACGATACATCTCATCGCAAATTGATGATATTCCCGGCTGCTGAATGATGTCAAGAATACTGAAAGAGAGGCCATCTGGACGAATCATCATTCCCCGCGGCCTCGATATAGCCTGAAAGACAAAGAACGATGTCAACGATTACTAAAAATATACCCACCTCTTCCTTTTTCGTCCCGTATCCTCTTCGGTCTCCCCCAGCCTCTTCCCGCTGCTTCTACTTCCTCCCTCGTGCCCACTTTCCCCCTCCCCCTCCCCGATTTGCCCTTGCTTTTTTCTTGCCAAAAAAGGATGCCCTTAGCGATCACGTACTATCGTAAATACCCGGATCGCCTCGCGGGCTAAGCTTTAAAAGATAAACGATCCCTTCATTAGAATTAGGAAAATATATGAGTCTATAATCGCCGATTCGATATCTCCAATTTCCTTTCAATTCACCTGATAAGGGCTTTGCCGTATCCCCGCGTTGATTTTGGGGATTTCTGCATATCTCGATTATTGCCGCCATGATATGGCCCTGCAATTTCTTATCTAATTTTGAAACATCCTTTTGAAAATTGGAGGTGAGAGCAAATTGCCATTCTATTTTTAACGGCGTTTCTCGCACCATAAAGCGAGATATTTCTTCCTTTGAAGGCGGCAATCCTCCACCAAACGCCTCTTTAATGTGTTCAAGAGGATAAGATTGCAATAAAGGCAATTCGAGTTCGGCTTCTTTTACAGTTCTAACCTCATCAGAATAGTCCGACGAAAGAATCTGAGTAGATCGAAAAACGATGCTTCCATATTTATCATCGGGCTTAACCTTTAGCAACTCTTCCTGGGTGGCATCTATCAAATAGTTCTTCGCAAGTTCGCCTAATTGGACCAAGGAGAAATCTCCTGTCGCCATGTTCGAGTAGCAATGGAATACATTTGCAGCCGTAACTTCTCTTATTTTTCCCCAATCTACTAGTTTTCTATAGGCGTCTATCGCGGTAAGATCAAAAATTCGGCATATCCCATTATCATTGATATAGGAAATTAGGATTTCGGTTAGAAGATCTTCACTCTTCCATCTAGCGACGATCTCAGATTTAAGGGGGCAACTGTAGAGCTGAATAGGTTCCAAGGGAGACAAGATCCCATAAAGTCCCGAAAGAATTAAAAAGTGATGTGCTGAATCCAAGAGAGATAGCTTCCCTTCGTCGCCCAGCGCTAAAAAGAACCTTCCACGATACCGTTCAATAGCCGGGAGGTATTTTCTTCTTGAATCATTCCCGCCCAAATCGGGGCCGAGCACTAAATTATTGTTAAATTCGAGCTTGTTTAAAGGGACTCCCTGCCAATCAAGTGAAGACGATGTTTTAATGAGTCTGAATATTTCAGATCGTTTTTTCAGTAGTTTCGTTGCAAAATTGGCTTTTAAGATTGAAGCGATGGAATTTTCAACATCGTATTCCGTATCTGGTCCCGAAGCTTTATTAAAAGAACATATGGTCAATATTAAAATTTTACTTTTTTGCTTAGACTGGAGGCTCACGGGCGTTGCTATTATTATAATCTTTCTTTTTTAATTTTTGAATCCCATAAAGGAAAAAAAGAAAATTATATCCCCCGTCCCACTCTCCGACTTGTCCTTATAATTAAGAAGCGCGATAGGATGGCCGCGTGCTTCTAAAACTGATAGAGTCGGTTTATATCCTCGAGCTGCCTCAAACGCCGCAGTCCCGCTACGCCTATCCCCGCATATCTCTTTTTCCAGCGGTAAAAAGTCTGCTCCGCGATCCCCAGTTTCCGGATGATCTCCGCCGCCGGGGTCTCGCTCTCCGCTTGGCGCAGGGCAAAGCCGATCTGAGCCTCCGTGAACCGACTTTTCTTCATTCTTCGCTCCTTCCCGGATGCCGATTCTAACACAAAAATCTGACATCCGATCTGGACCAGGATCCGGGGAGCAGATCACGAAGATATGATTACTATTATCATATCTGCTTACTGAAATACTCATCGATAACTGGCTTAATAGATTCATAGAAATTAACCATTCGATTTACCCCCCACCATATAGACTCTTGGCTATAATCGAATCCATCCCTTTTTACATATATTTGAGACCATTGTTTTCCCCACTTATTTTCAAAAACGATTTCATCTTCAGGAAAATTAATCTGAAGGGCTTCCTTCTTGGCATGAAAGAAATCAAAAATATTCTTATTTTTTTCGTATTTCGGATATTCAAAGTGCAGTGCGACACGGAATTGATTTGATTTTTTTCTTATTACCCATTCAAAATGAATACGATGATAACCAACGGGCATCGATAACCAGGATTGATTTAAGGCAATCCTCTTTGTAATATTAGGCAGAATCTCATTAAATCCATCCAATAGATTTTTATAAAATAAGGCATTTTTTCCAGTGTGGACCGTCTTTTCTTTTTCTATTTTTTGGTCACGGATGACGGATCTGGTCCAAATTGGAATTAAGTTTGCAACGTTCTCCCAAGAAGCTTTCAGCCATACCCGATTTCGTTGATTATCTCCCTTTGGAATGATCCCATCAATAAGATCGATAAAACCATTCTTACTCAGCCAATCGGCGAGAATATTCCTGCTAATGTTCATAAATTTTAGATAACATCCATCTGGTTTTATTTTTTCCAGTATGATTATTCTAGTACCATTATGCTCAAGCCTGAGCCATCTTTCTGATTTTCCCGCGAGTTTTAATCCAACATTTTCACATATTTCCCATAGTGTCCTAGGAATTCTGAAAAGCTTCTTCCCACCTGGATTCTTAAGCTCAATAAACTGATCGCTTAGCTTTTTCTTACATTCTGAAAATAAAAAGTTTACTCTTTTTTGATATTCACTATTGAGTGATCCGAACGGAATAAAAGAAGCAAGTTGAGCGCCAAGATCCCACCATCCTTGGTAATAACAGCGATCTATCCATTGGTAAAGGCAAAATACATCGACGTTCTTATTCTTTTTTTGTTTTAAAAAACGGATTATCTGGATTTTCTGCCGGTTTTCGTTCATCCCGTAATCTTGTTTTCTAAAAACCTATTAGTTGTCAAGAATGGATTGATCGCTTTTTCAAAACGGCCCATGGCCTCGATCATTTCAGTCTGAATTTCCTCCCACAATTCGCTATCCTGCAAACCTCCAGCCTCTAAATTCTTTTTTATAAGAGATCGTCTACAAGATCCCATTAATTCCCATCGAAGAGGCTCCCCAAATTTCTTTTCAATCTCATCCTTGTGGGAAAAAAGATCTCCAAATAGTGATTTATTTATTTTTTTTGAGTTTGGTCCTTCATCTATTATCAATTCAATCCATCCGATATTATCGGTTATGTTACAGTAATAACCTGTTTTCTTTTCGTCTATAGTTTCTCCAATCCAAGACGAACTAGATATTTCCGCATTTTTAAAAAATCCTTCTCTTGCATTAGCCTTATCCAACAAAAGCTGCCAAAATCGCATGCGAATATCCGGCCCTTCATCCCCATGCTTCACAATTTTGTTATTTGAGTCTCCATATTTTTCTCTGCACACTGAAAGTAGATAATTTAGCCTTTTTTGATACTCAATTGGCAGAGAGTTGGGAGGGATATGCGAAGCTAACTGGATCCCAAGATCCCACCATCCTTGAAAGTAACACCTATCAATCCACTGATAAATGCAAAAATTATCTACATTTTTATTAATGGCTCCCCACAGAAAAAAAATCATTTTCCTTTTTTGGCTTTTTTCGTCCATAAGTTAATTCTTGATTTCAGCGATCAAAGATCGTTCTTTGTACTCACCTGGACTGATAATCACCATCTGATCATAAATAATCTGACGTGCTTCGATCGCCAAACCCAAGCAAAGCGTCATTTCTTCATTCTGAATATCGTCGATATTACGATGAGGAAAAATGAGTTTGATCAAGCCTGCGGTTGTTTTTTGTATTGAATCCTGGTTCCGACTTGTTTCTCCGCTAAAATCGACCTTAGCCGCGACTATGGTTTGAGCCGGTTTTTCTCTCAATCTTTTTAATATTTCAGCAAAATAATCCGTCATGAAACCAAATCCTTTGGCGTATTTCTCTTTTTTTACTTTGCTGAACTCCCAACCGGGGATATAAGCATGGAGTCTATCTAAAAAAGCTGTATCCGCATTAATTTCTGGAGGCAAAACCGCAAACCAATGGGGATAGCGCTCAGATGGTTTCGGGCTCGAGCCTTCGCTTTCTATTTCGATATTCCCCGCCAAGACAATACTGGCCGCTGAAGTGAATTCTTGATCTCCTCTACTGAATTGCCCTGTTTGCATGTAATCTTTAAGGATATTTACCGTCGCATCGGCATCAGCAAATCGAGTCCGTCCGATTTCATCAAAGTAAACCACGTCTCTCTGCCCGATTATGCCTAATCGTCTTAAAGCTTTGTGATAAAACAGCGTGGCCGGTGTTGTCGACCCACCCGAAATTACAAATGATCTTGATGAGGTATTTCGATAAGTATACGTTTTTCCCGTTTCTTTCGGGCCCAATTCGATACAATTATAATTCTTTTCGACGAATGGCACCAACCTAAGAATATAAAGTAGCTTTTGGCGTAGACTGTATTGGGCTGGATCGAAGCCGATCGTATTCATCAACAGATCGATCCACTCTTCGATCGTGAAGAGCTTTCTTTTTTCTATATAATCATCGAGGCTTACACGAGTAATCTGAAAGGGCTTGAATGCCGTCATGACGAAAGGGTAGATTCTGCTGGCGATTTTATAATTGCTATCGTATTCGATCGTACACGTCCCCCAAGCACCGCCCGCTAAAAGGCTATCTCCGTGTTCGACAAGGATATTTCTCGTTACTCGAACGGTACTTTCTCCGATCGCGGGAACATTAACCCAATAATGATCTTTCGAGGCATCTAGCCTGACTTGAACCATTCCAAGCAGATTATAGACTCCTTTTTCTTTTATCCGGCTTTTGATAAGCTCTTTCTCCGTACTGTCGACCCAGTTTTCTGTTAGTATTCTGTCGATTTTTGACTGGCCTGTGATCGGATTTTCAGGATCAACATATCTCGCCACCAAATATTCCATAACAAAACGCGGAAATTCTTTGTAGGCATCATTCCAACGCGTTAAGCTCTTTAAGATAATCCGGTCTGGCACTTCTTTTATAAGTTTGTTATCTAGATTTGTGAACTGATACTTTTCTTTTTTCTCTTCGCTCATTTTATTGCCTAAGGTCATTTTTCATCGAATACGTCCAACGCGCTCGAGTCGATGCCAATTATAGCGCCTTTTTCTTTCACGGGAAGTAAAATCTGCCGCTTGACGACAATCTTCTCTTTTCCCGACGCAGAATATTGAGCAACGATCGAGATCAGATTTGCCTTTGGATCTGCATCGGCCTGGAATGTCCATTTATGGAAAGTGCCGCTGAGTAACTTTAATGATTCTTGCCCTATCAGACGACCGGCGAGTCTGGCTTCAAGACCGATCTTGATTTCTTCTGTCCCAACATTTCTCAAATTCACCGCTATTTTTGCGATTTCTCCTACTAAAGATACGTTGGGAGCTTCTATCGCCATTTCAAGTTCGGCTTTTTTTTCTACTCTTCTCCTTAAACGAACCGCTGGGATCGCCATTTCGGCCATAGAAACGCCTCCATGGGAATAGCGCGGCAGCTTTCCCTTCTGTAAATGCCTTTCGAACCAATCATGCCCGATTGAAACAGTCCATTTAATACCCTCGCCGTAGTCTACAAATAGGCCCTTTTCATATTGCTCATTTTGAATATATCTATATGTGATATTCTCATCATCAATATGCCTGCTTTTCGACTCTACCAGATGCCCTCTGGCTTTTTTCAATTCGATAAATCCATGATCGCTAGTGACTATGACGAGGTCTTCCGGGCCTATTCTTGATTCGAGCTCTGGGAAGACCATTTTATCGAACTTTTCTTTAACGATTTCATTGACCCTCATTAAATTCCCGGTTTCGTTATGAATCCAAGTATCACAAACATTGAAAATCATACAGCGGAATTGCGCATTGCCAAAATTTATTTCTTGCTCTTCTTTTTCTTCAGCTCTTGTAACGATTTTAAGTTTCGTTTTCGATTCGTCTCTTCCCAACATCAAGTATCTAGATAGCAGGATGTTGTGATCGCTGGTTGGATTGTTGTTGTAATCTTTCCAATATGCCGGCAGCTTTCCCGCCAAAAACGCAATTCTTGATACATCCGTATAGGAAGGCAGAGTAGCTAAATACGTCAATTGGTCTGAATCAGTCTCAAACAGCTCCCGCATTTTGGGCCAGATAATTCGATCCCACGTATCGAGTCTTACTCCGTCGAGAATCACTATCCATACGACTGGCTTAATAAGTGAACCCGCCTGTATGAAATTTCGCAAAATATTGGTATTCAGCCGCTCAAACCGGCAGTATGACTGGAAATCGGTTTTTATAACGTTCGCTAGATACTTATCGTAAGCCGTGACTATCTCTTCAATTCGGAGTTGGAGATCATAGACGTATTTCTTTATTATTTCGCCGCAGATTTCTTTATTCCTTCGTCGGACTATTTCATATATCTCCGCCCATTCAAGCTCCAGGAGATGGACGTTCGATTGCCGATATGCATTAATAAGGTCCAAAAGTTTTCCCGAAGCGATAGGAATATCCGCCAAGCAAGATTCCATCCAACCGACTCGTCTAAGAAAGTCTCTATAATCTAACGCTTTTTGTTTAAATACTGTTTCTGGATATATCGGGTCAGATTTCTTCTCTGCCCTCTGCCATTTTCCTAGGATAAGCTTCCCCTCTGCTTTTGGCACTTGATCAGTTATTATTCTTTCCGCCATAGCACAGACAACGGCTGGAAGAACTTCTTCATCAAGTGCCCCTAGAATATCTTCAATGGATCCGAACTTAGCATCTTTCATAAGCTTTTTGAGTTCGTCACCGAGCGCTAAGGACGTCTCAACTTCATGAGCGACTGCTCTATGTACTTGGAATTCGTTCTTTAAGCTATTCAATATCGAATTGGCGCTATCGCCAAGACTTTGGATATTTATATCGATAAGTCCAAGCAGTTGGATCCGTTCAAGCCCATTGGGGATGGCGTACCTAATAGATACAAGCCCAAAATATAGAAACCTTGAGAGAGAATTCTTGTCAAGTTCACACCATTTTATGACTGTGTTTGTCGGTTCGGGACCCTTGATAATAGCCCTAAGTACCGCAAGTTCGGCTTCATTAAGGTCTGTTTCCAATACTGTTTGAACAAAAAATAGTAGACGGGCCTGTTCATCTGCAGGAAGTGCGGTAATTCTCTCCATGTCGATCGCCGAACAGCTTGTGGCCAAGGCAATAGCAAGAGAATCGAACTTGTCTAAGAAGCGACCTTTTCCCAAGGATTTTTGGAACTTTTTTATGTTCTGGACAAATTTTCCTATATCATCCGTCCAAAGCGATATTACAGGTTCTTCGAATACGCTCTCAGGCAATGGATCCTTGACTGAACCCTCCAGTAGACCTGGCGGACTGCAATCAATGATTTGCGTTGCTTCATCAATCAGGTCAGAGATATAGCTTAAATCTATGACGGAATCATCTCGGCCGCTGCTCTTATTTCCCTGCGCAATCAACAACAAACGCTCGTCATCGGTCCTGCAATTCAGTAAGTACGACCGCAACTCCAAATCATTTAAGCGATAAAAGAACACGTTCCAGAGGCGATTTTCCGCATCCATAAATGGGTTATCTGGAATAATCAAAGATCTTGGATCCAAAGCCACGACCAACCGTGTCGGCCCGGGCAAACGGCCGAGATTCTCTCCTAGAAGATCTAGAAAACCCTTTCTTCTCATATCGTTATACAGCTTAGAAAAGAGATTTTTGCCTCATTGCCTTGGCCGATTCCCCCTTTTGTTGAATCATGACTTTTGCGTACCGAATGCGATCCCAAGCATCCTTGCCACCTTCTCGTTGGCGCCATTGCGGGTCGGCTTCCATTGTTCTCTCAATATCCAAAATCATTTTCCATTCTTCCCGTTTCGCTAATACTTCTATCCATTCAAATTTCTTATGGAGAGATGGATCCATCTCCAGTCTTCCATTAAGAAAAAGCGCGCATTCTCGGAATTTATTTGCTTCTTCATGTCCCTTCAGAATCTGGCGCTCATGATCGTCGGGAATTCTATAAGTCCCTTCATCACTCAATATAAAGAAATCTTCCAATAATTCCTGCAGTCCTCGTTCCTCATGGTAGCCTCCATTGAGCGTTTCTTGTTTCCATAGCGGATCTATCTCATCGAGTCTCTTCGGCTCTTTTTCTAAGAGCTCTGTTAACCATATTATTGCCGACGATTCGTCACTGACAATAATGGCTCCCTTTTGATCCCCGCCTTTAATAAACCAATTGCCACTAATCTCTATAATTTTGCTTTTCCTCCGCGCTTCAGACAATACATCAGCCACGTAACCTACGCTCAGCCCTCGCATAGAATAACCCTGGTCGATCACCCTCCGCTGCAATGCCCGAGTGATCGCTTCGATTGTCCGTTCATTGGAAGGAGCTCCCGGAGACAAATATTGGAGATACATCATGATCTGCTGAAGCACAAATCCTTCGATATCAGCGATCTTCTTTAGTTTACCGTTCCGAACCAACGGTTTCTTAGGCTTGTGAAGGTTTAATAGGACGTCCTTTGAAATAACCTTTTCCTCTCCCTTTTCACCTTTAATTCCCTTAAAGCTTCTTTGAATTTTATCAAACTCTTTCCCACCGTAAACTGCAAAACCTGCTTGATGAGCTGCTTCCTGAATGGCTTCCCAAACCTTATCATCAGAATTTGAAAATACAACAGTCGCCCATCGATTGGGCTTGAGAACCCGGTACATTTCCTGAAAGGACTCAAACATTAGTCGCCGATAATCTTCGAGGATTTTACCGCCCTCAGATGGCTTCCTGCTTTTGTTCCAAACAGCCTCTAGTGATTCATCGGTAAATTCACCCAGCCAGGATTCCCATAAAAAAGAACAGTCGGCGTAGAAGATATTCGACCCGAAAGGCGGGTCGGTGAAAATATAATCTATCGATTGATCATCAAGATAATTTAAGTCGCCCGCATGTAGTGTGGAAGTTATTACATTATTTCCTGATGGAATGGTTTCTGCCAATTTAATGCTCTTTTCAATTCTTGGAGAAATCAATCTCAGCATACTTGATTCTTCGACAAAGGAGCCAATATATAACGTTCCCATTAATATGCTTGCTGTAAAACTTGGCTTATGTCTATTCATTTTTGAGGCTGCTTGCATGGTCCCCGTAATCGCAAATTGAACCATACTTTTAATTCGGCTATTTCTTATTTTACTTGCCTCGTCCCATAATTTTGCCAAAGCCCAGAGGTTGCGTTTTGTATAAAAATCACGTGCCTTCTCAACTTGCCTTAAATGTAGCGCGCATCGGATATACATCTCAGAGTTCTTCTTCAACTTGGCCTGGGGATACCAATATAGTATCTCTTTGCTCTCAATTTCCTGGATACGTGCGAGATCGAACTCCGTGATGCGGTGTTCGCCTCGCCGCTTCTTATTGGTTTTGGGGTCCACATAAACATAATTAGCGACAATAGGCACGGACCGTAATAACTGAAGTTCAGTTTTTCGCCATGTTTCGCCGCAAAAAGGACACTTGAATTTATCCTTGACCTCTCCAGAATCCTGATCGACCGCCGCATCCCAAAGGATAATCTCATTTTGACAGCCGTCCGGGCTCAACGGATGCTTGGAAGGATTTCGTTTTTTGGGGTGACACTTGTATACATCACTCCAGATGGTGTATTGAATCGAGGCGGGAATTCTTTCGCCTGTTTTAGGATCCACATGGTATGTTTCATAAAGCCATTTGAATTCATCGTTCACGGCCGCTTTAATTCTTTCAAATTCCCTTATTAGCTTTTCTGCATCACAAGGGGTACAATAATTTCTAGCGATATGAACTGCCGCCGGAGACAGGTCATTCATTATTGCCTTTCTCGGTCCCGATGGGGACAGCAGAGCGGCAACTCCTGTCATCCCCGATCCGCAGAATGGATCCAGGATGAGGTCGCCAGGTTCCGTATAATGCTCTATGAATGGAATGATCCCCTGGTAGGGGACTTTTGTATGATATGAATGAGCATTGTAAATCGGCGTATTTTTTCCGGCCGTAACCGGCTTATCGAATGGTTTTTTCTCATAAGAATCATTTTCCGGTTCATATGGAATGGCTTGTTTCTGTAGAAATTCTTGGATTTCGTTCTTTTTTTTGTCTAGCACAAATTCCTCGAATTATTTGAAAGACAAAATGATTTTCTTCCCTTTTTTCACTTTTTCTCTAAAATCTTTTTCTAGAAGCTTTTTTATCTCGGCTATAAACGTGTCCAGTTCTTCTAGCCCTATCGCAGCGAATTGTTGAGTTATTTGATCCAATACGTAAGAGCGTACGACCTGTGTTTGTGCTTTTTCCAGTATTTTTTTTATAGTTTCCAGCATTGCAGGAGAGAGTTTTTTTGATATCTCGGCAAGATTGGTGAGCTGGATCAGACGGACCAAAGTTTTGACGTCATCGTCTTTTTCTTTCTCCTGAATAGCCTTTTCCAGCTGGCTCCTTAGAATTCGTGTTCTGTTTTCAAAGGCAGATCTTATCCCGCTTTCTAATTCGTCTAATTCTTTTTTAGGCGATATATAAGATAATTCCATATGCCGTTTCGATTGCCCAGATATTTCAGCTTCCACATCCTGAGCTAACTTTTCGAGCTGGTTCGCAAGCTCATGTCCTTGAGGAGCGCCCAGTCTCTCCAATTTGTTCAATTGTCCAAGCCCTGAAATGAGAGATTGGCAAACCTCCAATTTTCTTTTGATTTCCTTCAATTCATCTAGAGTTCTTTTCGCATGAACTTCCCTAGCATTCTTAAATTTCTCAATGAACTTTTCGCTTTCCGAAATGGTCGCAGCCAGCAAGGTCGGATTTCCGATCAGAGAGTTGAGCACGAAACGGGGTAACAGAAGATCTCTTTTCGTTCGCAACTCCTCATTCTCTCCTGTATCAGAAGTAGATACTTGTCTATGGATATCAATAATCTGATGACTTTTTACCGATAATTCCTTAAGAGCGGTCAAGCGTTCATAAGATTCTTTGAAATTTGTTAAATCCGGCCCGACCAATTTGATTTTTTCCGAAAACATCTCGAGGTCCGTCGAGGAATACAAATCCTCAAACTTTTTTGACAGCTGAGCATCCGTTTGGGCGATTTGATCATTGATGTTCTTCGCCAAATTGTTTAAGCCTTCAATCGTACCTTTTAAAAGAGGCTGCTGAATTTTGAGGTGTTTGAAGAACGAATCGATCTGGCCATCAATTTCCTGAGGGCTAGTTGTTACCTTAGCGTCGGGAAAGACAAGCTTGGCAAACGGCTGAACCGCATTCCAGTCCGGCCCAGATACAGAAACCAAGCTGTCAAAATGTTTTTCGAGATCTGATTGCCATTTCAATTCGATGACATTCGCTCGCGTTATCCGGTTGATAGCCAAACGCTGTCCGTTTAAAGTCGAGATAGTATGTTGGGGATTGAGCTGAATTTCAACGGGAGATGGAGTGTTCCGATAACGGACAAATATGAGTAATAAGGAGGCAAAAAGATACGGAGGTATGCCTATAGGGCATCCCGCCATCTCTTTAATGAGGGGCCAGAGGGGAAGTGCGGGATTTTTTTGAAGTCTTTTATCGAGTTCCTGGAAAAGAACAGAGTTTTGAGGCGCCAGCCGCTTCGGGTCGGCCGGCTGAGTTAATCCCAAACCAACGGCTTTCTGGTCGAGAGTGCTCTTAACGGCTTTACTAGAATCGCCTTGAATCAAGCCTTGGATCAGATTTCTGGCATCCGCTTGGACTATAGGTTTCTCGATTTTATCAATAGAGAATCGCTTCTCAAACTCAAAATAAGCTTTTTGAAGGACAGGACGGAGAATCGTCGTATGACGTTGGTCCTGGGTCGGTTTGCTGAACGCGCTTAGAATATCCAAATTAATCTCATCTCTAGTGAGCGCTCGGCCTTTCTGAAATGGTTCCAGCTGACTTTGGAGCAATTTCGCTAAGGCGTCGCTGAATCGTTTTTCCGCATAAGCACGGAATTCCATGGCTTCCGGCCCCTTTTTGTTGAGAGGATCAAAATCCTCCATCATTTTTTCGGCTGCTAAGTAGATAGCGCACATTTCTTTGATATTGTCGCTCAGTGGATTCGCTTGGAGAACGACAATCCTCGGATCCTTAATATCATCGGCAGCATTTGAATTCTGTTTAAGCAGATAGATTAGTCTGAAGTGAACATATGGATCCAGGATCGCGCTTCCGAAATCGGGCCTCCAAGAATTCGTAACGAATATCTCACCTCTATAAGTAACCTGATTAGCTACGACTTCGTCGTCCCATGGTTTATCGAGAGAAAGTCCGCTGAATTGAGCCTTCTGCCCTTTTGTTTGCGCGAGAGGAGCAAACAATAGCCGTTCCCATTTTTCAATTAAAACTGTTTCCTGAGCTAAGAATTCTTTTTTTAATTCTTCCAGTATGAGTTGAGGAGTTGGACCCGTTTGTTTGGGAGTAAATCGAGCTCCTCTCTCAGGATGATTGATATCATAATCAAGCTGGGGAATCATGTGGCTCATCTCCCCAAGAATCATCGTGATATGCTGTTCGCCCGTAATTGCACCCGTTGAAGTGAGAGTTGCATCGGCCAGTTCGGCGGGGGTCATAGGAACTGCTTGTTCTCCGGATATGATGTATTGGAGATATAGAATATTCAAAACGGATTCGGCAAGGCATTTATCTTCAACGTCGCTTGGAAAGATTTTGGGTAGATACGCTAGAGACTCCAAACACCTTTGTCGGCTAGTGGCGAATCTGGGCGAGGCCAGGCTATTCTGATAATTCAGACTATTGCGATAGACTTCCGCTGCCGTAATTGGCTTGTCTGATTTGAGCGCTTCTTCAGATTTCATCACATCATAAAAAATATTCAGGCCAAGACGGACTCCGGGCATATCCTGGACGCTGCTCGTGAATCGCCTGACAATCTCGTATGAAAGCGGATGAAAAGGAAATGTCTCCAAGAAAGACGATGCCGTCTCCGATTTATAGCAGGCAAACTCATTATAAAAATCGTGGTAATAGAGCTCCGCTTCAACTTCCATATTCGGTTTGTATTTTCTCACTCTATGAGCGCAGATGACATGGTAATCCCTTTCCGCCCCTGATCCGGCGAGAAGAGGGAGACTCCTGAATCTTCCTTGAAGTTGGGCCGGGATATTGGTTTGTGATGCGATCACGGTATAGATCTCGCAGTTATACTGCTTGGGCAAGATTTCGGTTAGGGCCTGCAGCACGTTCGAATCGAACATCCCTTCCGGTGAGATGATTGATCGCTGCGAAAGCCAGCTTTCGTACTCATCGATAATAAATAGGAGTCCATTAAATCCAGTCTTTTCATTGACGATTTGGCGATATAAATAGAGGAGTCTGTCATTAATGTTGTATTTAATTTCCAAAGGGATATTCGATTTTCTAAAATATTTTCGGATAAAGTCGCCGTACTGCTCCGGATCGTTTTTTCGTAGGTCTTGAGGTTTCGTTCCGGTTTTATTCTGAATATAGAGATTAATAGCACCCTGAAGGGATTGATCGAAATGGTCGAATAATTCTAATATTTCAGCGACTGGAGTGATATTGATCTTATCCTGTAAGCCCAGTTGCTCAATGCATACGTCAATCTCTTTTTCCAATTGATTAAGAAGAGTAATCGGCTTGTCTTGGGCTATAGCTGTTTTGCCTCTGTATAATGGTCTTATTGATTCAGACCAAAAGGAGTCGCAATTTTAGGTGTATCTCCTTAAAATAAAAAAGGAGGTACAGTTGGGAAAAAGACGAACGTACGACGACAATTTCAAA
>Ga0315279_10003189_pt1 | contig 23251 bp, 23 predicted proteins | sample YL17G06_20_MG_FD_203694 | JGI IMG/M metagenome (GOLD analysis project Ga0315279, IMG submission 203694) | Sediment microbial communities from Yellowstone Lake, YNP, Wyoming, USA - YL17G06_20 | ecosystem: Environmental > Aquatic > Freshwater > Lake > Sediment | place: USA: Wyoming | collected...
AAGCCTGTGTTTTAGCTAAAATCGGCGTAAAAAATATTTGTTGTTGGCCGTCGAAAAGATCTTTATAGTTTTGATGCGATAGCCAACAGGACAGCCCTTCTGTAAAACCGATTGCAACACAGCCTGGTAGTTGAGGGAGTTGAGGGAACAAGCCGCGCCCGACGAACGGCAAGCCACGAGCATCGAATATCGAGCATCGAGATTCGTACCGCTTCTTATCTGTTGAAGCCCTTGCGGCGGTTGGCAAGTATCTTTCGCCCGCCTTTGGTTCGCATCCGTGCTCTAAAGCCGCTCTTTCTTGCCCTCTTGATTTTGCTCTTACGGTGATTCTCCATAGTATTTCTACCCAAAAAGATAAAGACTGTTTAATCGCTATTTCTTTATTCAAATCCGCGGTGACATCAACCAAATTATAAATGACAGAACATCGGTATTGCTGTAGTTATTTTAGTCAAAGATAGGCGGAACGTCAACTTTAATAGCACAAACTGACTCCGCTTTTGACGGGGTCAGTTTGAGTGTCGTTAGTATTAGTTTTAGTTGATAGTTGTGGTTGACTGCGTTGGCACTTGTTAACTAACAATCTGATTACGGAACTGCCACGGGAACGTCCTGCATTTGGGGCTGCGATATAAGCTGACGCCGTTTCTTTCGGCGGTTAAGCGTCCTTCGTTCGCATCGCGGCATCTGGGTGTCGGTTAAAGCGACCTGGAGGGCTTCAAGAGCTGTCGCAGCATACAGGTCTGCGTCCATCTCCTGCCATAGTCCTTCGGCCCGGTTGAACAGCCCACCTGAGACCATTGTGCGCATATTCGGCCAGGCATTCACAGCTTTTATAGTATCTATCAGTCGCCGGACCTCTGGTGCTTGTTTTGGGGTGGTGCCGTAGATTAGAAGGACGTCGGGGGCATACTCGTGAATGAAAGCGAGAAGGTCATCGTTAGTCAGGCCGCCGCCCAGGAATTTAACCTCCCAGCCATCGCTTTCAAACAGGTCTGTCATCATTTGTGCGCCAAGCTCCTGTATCTCGTTTGGTGCGCAGTAGACGACGATTTTTCTGGTTCTGGCGGGCCTGTGCGGCAGCTTGTTCTGGAGCTGGTCCACAATCGTGCGGTTAATCCGCGTGGCCAGATGCTCCTGAATGGGTGTGATTTTATCTGTCCGCAGCAGTCTTTCGATTTCGACCATAATCGGCCAGATTATGTGGACATAGACGGAATTGGCGGGTATGCCGCTCTGGAGGGCTTCTTCTATAACGGTGCGGCAGGCCTTTCTGTCGCCACGCAACAGAGGTTCCAAGTATCGTTCGAGAATGTCTTGCTTTACCATAATCTTGTCTCCATTATTGTTTTTTTTATTCAAACCGCCTATTTTATCAAGAATAGCGATTTAATGGCTCGTTAATGTTAAAATGGGCAATGTATTGCAAAGGTTAATACAAGTATCGGAGGGGTCTGCGAAAAAACTTTAGCTAAAATAGGTAAAATGTGATGTGGCAGAGGTGATTCTCCAACATACCAGATGGCTGTAAGTATCGCTTTTGGCAGGAGTTATGGGCTGGCTCGGCGGACATTGTGCAAAAAAGAGGTTTTTCCTGGCAGAAATTGGCGTTTTGATTGATACCCGATGCTGGATTCTGCCTCCGGTGGGTAAATCCGCCATACGGAGAGTCGGATAAACCTCGATGCTCGATACGCGTTACGAAGGACGAGGGAGGAGAGAATATGGTTTGACGGTTGGACGGTTTACGGTGGGACAGAAGACAGAGGACAGAAGACGGTTGATATGGGTGATGGACGAGCGATGATGGACGAAGGAGGGAATGTTGAATTTCAAAGACTCGATGCTGGATTCCGCCTCCGGCGGATAAATCCGCCATACGGAGAGTCGGATAAACCTCGATGCTCGTGTCTCGTGCCCCATGAATGGGTGGATGAGTAAATGCGTAGATGGGAGGAAAGACGGTTAGAGGGTGAGAAGGGAAGGCGAGAGGGAACTTAGAATCGGGAATTTTGAATATCGAATAAAGAGAGTCGAATTGGAAGAGCAGAGGGGAAAACTTGACAAGAGATAAGAGGAATGATAAAAAAATGCGTAAATTTAGCCGATGTAATTATTTGTAGGTAGTATCTGAGAGTCGGTGGCAGTATTGTAGTGTGTAGAGACACGTTTGTATATTACGGACGTATCGAAACCGGAAATCCGAAATTCGAAATACTAAATTCGAAACAAATACAAAACTCGAATATCAAAATTCAAAATAAAAATGACTGGATGGTTTGATGGTTAGGAGTTGGAATTATGCTTGCGACGATTGGAAATAAAACTGTAGTAGGTATAAGTAATGCAGGACAGTTTGCGAGGTTCGTATGGCAGTCGATGCTGGCGTCTTTTCGTAGTTTTGCGCAAGGCCAGACATATCCTCTAATCTGGACGCAAATGCTTCTAATTGGTGTTCGCAGCGTCCCGATTGTGATGATAACGGGGGGGTTCGTGGGTATGATATTGGCGGTTCAGGCATACGACCAGCTTGCGGGTATGGGGCTGGAAGAGCATCTTGGCGTTTTGATTAATATTTCGGTGGTGAAGGAACTGGGGCCTGTGCTTGCGGCGGTTATGTTAGCGGGGCGAGTGGGAGGTGCTCTGACGGCGGAATTAGGGACAATGAATGTTACGGAGCAGATTGATGCGGTCAGGAGTATGGGGACGGACCCGGTGCTGTATTTGGTTGCGCCGCGGGTTTTAGCGTGCCTGCTGCTTACGCCGTTTCTGATTATCTACGCGGACTTGTTAGGCGTTTTAGGAGGATATTTTATAGGGGTTATGCAGTTTGGGATTAACAATCGCGCATACTGGAGCTTTAGCGCTTCTGGCGTGGAACTATGGGATGTGGCTGTCGGTGTGGTGAAAGGGTTTTTCTTCGGCGGAGCTATCGCGGTGATTGGCTGTTATAAAGGTTTTACATGCAGGGAAGGTGCACAGGGCGTAGGGCAGGCATGCACGGAGGCCTTTGTGTCAAGTTTTATTTCCATACTGGCGCTAGACTTTTCGCTGGCGGTGATTTTCAAGGCGATTTACAATACCTTTTACTCATACAGAAGCCTGGTGTGATGATACTTCAGAAGTCAAAAATCGGAAGTTAAAAGGCAAAAGTAAGGAAGTGAAGAAAGAAAATGAGAATAACCAGACGGGGGAGGCGGGTTCGAACGGCATGCTGGCCGTTAAGAACCTTACGAAGAATTTCGGGGCCAATATTGTTCTGGACAATATTTCTCTGACGATAGAGAAGGGCAAGACGACAGTTGTGATTGGGCCGAGCGGATGTGGTAAGACCGTTCTGATAAAGCATTTGATAGTACTGCTTAGGCCGAGTTCGGGTGAGGTTTATTTCAGGAATCAACGTATCGACAATATCAGTGAAAGTGAAGTGAACAAGGTGCGGACGCATTTTGGGTTTTTGTTTCAGGGAGGGGCGTTATTTGACAGTTTGAGCGTTTTTGAAAATATCATATTTCCGATAAGGCAGCATTATAAGATAACCGACTGGGATGAAATTGAGGAACTTGTGAAAGCCAAGCTGGCGATAGTCGGCCTTGACGGTTTTCAGAATTATTACCCTGCCAATCTTTCAGGCGGTCAGCGAAAAAGGGTGGCGCTGGCGCGTGCTATTGCGCTGAATCCGGAAGTGGTTTTGTATGATGAGCCGACTACGGGGCTGGACCCGATTCGTGCGGATGTAATCAATGAGCTTATTTTGAAGCTGCAAAGAGAGCTTGGCGTGACGACGGTTGTCGTTACACACGATATGACAAGCGCGTATAAGATAGCTGACCGAATCATTATGCTGCATAACGGCAAGATTGTTGCCGACGGCGATGCCGACCATATTCGTAACCATCCCCATCCTGTTGTTCAGCAGTTTATCAACGGGCAAATCAGTGAAGATGACCTTGCGGTCCTGCGGATGAGTGGGGCCATTTCGAAAGCCCAGTTCCTGCCTCGTGATTTTGAGAAATAATGGGGGCGGGCATAAGTGCATAATGAGGAAGGCGTAACGATGGGTAAGGGACCGGAACAGGCTGCATCCGATTTGTCGAAAGTTGTCCGCGGAGATGTTTTTGCTGATATATTGCACCGGGCTGCGTACAGCACCGATGCGAGCATTTACAGGATAGTTCCACAGTGTGTTGTTATGCCGCGTGATGCGGCAGATGCGGCTGCCGTTGTCAAATACGCCGGCGCCAACGGCATACCGATGGCTGCTCGCGGGGCAGGAAGCGGGGTGGCCGGCGAGTCATTGTGCAGCGGCATCGTATTTGATATGACTCGGTATATGAACAAGATTATCAGCGTGGATGGTGACGGGGCAACGGTGGTTTGTGAGCCGGGTGTGGTGCTGGATGATTTGAACAGGAGTTTAGCCGGTTATGGCAGAAAAATCGGGCCTGACCCATCGAGCGCTAATCGGGCGACGGTAGGGGGGTGCGTTGCGAATAATGCGACCGGTGCGCATTCGCTTCAATATGGTTATATCGGCGACTATGTGGAAAGTGTTGAAGCGGTGCTGGCGGACGGCAGTATCGTTGAGTTCAAAAATAATCTTGAGCCGAAGCAGGCGGAGGACGAGCGAGTTGCTTCGATTGCGAGAGAGTGTTTGACTTTGCTTCCCGCGAATGAAGCAGTTATTGCCAGGGCGTTACCTAAATCCAAACGGAATCGTAGCGGCTACAACATCGGAGGGATTTGCCACGATGGGCGGATAGATTTAGTGAGAATGCTGGCAGGGTCGGAGGGGACATTAGCTATCTTTACGAAGATTAAACTGCGGACAGTGGCGGTGCCTGCGGCGAAGGGGTTGTTGCAGCTTGAGTTTGGTTCCCTCGAGAGGATGGCCAGGGCGGTGCCGGTTATCGTTGACAGCGGGGCAACGGCGTGTGAGCTGATGGATAAGACTTTAATTGAGCTGGCATTTGCGGCTCTGCCTGAATATCGGGACATTTTGCCGACCGGAGCGGCTGCGGTGCTTTTAGTGGAGCATATCGGTGACACGCAGGAGCAGGTGCGTGAGAAGATAGAACAGACCGATTCGGCGGTGGGGACATTAGCGAGCGGGCGGAGGATTGTTTTTGACCCACAGGAGCAGTCGCGGCTGTGGAAGTCACGCAAGGATGCCGGGCCATTACTTTACCGGAAAAGATCCAGGAAACATCCAGCGGAGTTTATGGAGGATACTTCTGTCGATTACAGGCGGCTTGGGGAGTATATTGCGGGGCTGCAAAGGATTGCGAAGAAGTATGAGATTTCTATGTCTTTCTTCGGGCATGCCGGGGATGGGGAGCTGCATTTGCGGCCATATCTGGATTTGGGTGACCCGGCGGACGTGGAGAAGATGCGGGCGATAGCGAACGATGTCTTTACACTTGTGTGGTCATTAGGCGGCTCAATCAGCGGTGAGCACGCCGATGGGCTGGTAAGGGCGGCGTTTGTGCGGCGGCAATACGGAAATGAGTTTTACGAGATACTGTGCAAAATTAAGGAGATATTCGACCCGAATAATCTATTGAATCCGGGCAAAATAATCAATCCTGACCCTGATGTGATGGTCAAGAATTTGCGGCGGGCAGATAAGATTTTGCCGGGGCGGATTAAAACGGATATGCTTTTTGAGGAGGATGAGCTTGCCCTGGAATTAGAACAGTGCTACGGGTGTGGATTGTGTTTGAGCAGAGAGCCGGATTTGCGGATGTGTCCTGTGTTTCGAGCGGTGGGGGAAGAACTTAGCAGCTCGCGGGCGAAGGCCAATATCCTTAATTTCTGGGCGACGGGGCAATTGGAAGAGAAGGACTTTGAGTCGCCGGAGTTTAGAAAGTTTCTGGATTTGTGCGTTAATTGCAAAACCTGCCAGTTACAATGTCCCTCCGGTGTGGATATTTCAAAGCTGGTGAGCGTAGCGCGGGCGGAATACGTCAGGCGGAGGGGGCTTCGGCGGGCAGAGCGGTTACTAAGTAATAATCGCTATATGAGTATGTTGGGCAGTATGTTCTGGCCGGTTTCAAATTTTGTGATGCGGCTGCCAAGTTTCAAGGGGCTGCTGGAAAAATTTGCGGGGATTGATAGGCGAAGGGCAATGCCTATTTTTAGGCGCAGGCCGTTTTTGAAGGCGGGGCGAAAATATCTGGCGAAGCAGCGAGCGATAGAAAAGCCGATAGACAAGGTCGCATATTTTGTAGATACATACGTAAATTATAACGACCACCAGTTGGGGTTTGCGGTTATTAGTGTGCTGCGGCACAATGATATTGAGGTCATTTTGCCGAAGCAGTTGCCTGCGCCGCTGCCGGCGATTGTGTATGGTGATGTGAAAAGGGCCAGGAGAGATCTGGCGTATAGCGTCGGGCATTTAGCCAAAGCGGTTCGGGCCGGCTATAAGATAGTTTGTTCTGAGCCGAGTGCGGCGCTGTGTCTGAAGGATGAGTTGCGGCATTTTGTTGTGGGAGAGGATGCGAAGCTTGTCTCGGAAAATACTTACGAGCTAATGAATTATCTTTTGAGATTGTTTGAGCAGGGGAAATTAAAATCGGTAGATGAGGTGGGGAAGGAGAGATTGCTTCGTCGCCCCGATGAAATCGGGACTCCTCGCAATGACAAGGGGCCGGAGTTTGTTTATCATTTGCCGTGTCATTTGTGCGCGATAGGTGATGGGACGGCGAGTATAAAATTGCTGCAGAAGCTCTGTGGCGTAAAGGTCGTTGACTTAAAGGCCGGCTGCTGCGGCCTTGCCGGCACCTTTGGGATGCAAAAGAAAAACTATGAACTTTCAACAAAGATTTCCGATGGCCTAAAAAAGGCACTGGAATCATTACCTACCAAATATGTCCTGACCGAATGTGCTGCCTGTAAGATGCAGATAGAGCACTTGAGCGGAGCGATTGTAACGCACCCAATTAAGATTTTAGAGGACGCATACGGAAGTGCATAGGTGAGAAGGTGCAGGGGGAGAATCAAAACGCACATCTTCTTGTGAAAACAGCACTTAGGTTGATAGAGTGACTGTTATCATAATAAATCATTGCTTTTGAAGCTCGTTGTAGGTATAAATCAGATGAGCCGGATGCTATATGCGGTCCGGCTGTTTGTGTATGATTGTTTAAGGAGATGAAGCTCTCACTGAACATTGAAGTTCCGTATTAGCGACCCTTGATTTGTCCGGATTGTATCAATCCACATAAGGGGGAGCAATTTTGTCGCTATTTGCTAAAGGAGATGCGCATGATATTCAAGTTTTTCCCCAGGGAGTTCAACTTTTTTGATTTGTTTGAGAAACAGGTAAGTTGCGCTGTGGAAGCAGCGCGATTTTTCAAGGAAGTGGTGTCCCAGGGCTGTGTAAGCGAGGATACGCTGAGCAAGATGGCGGCGATCGAGCATCAGGGTGACGACGTGGCGCACACGATTATCGCACAGTTAAACAAGACGTTCATCACGCCGTTTGATAGGGAGGATATCCATTCCCTTACGAAGGAGCTCGATGACATCGTTGATATGCTCAATACCATTGTGAGCCGGCTCAGGATTTATAATATCACCGGTGTGGACAAGAACCTGGTAGAATTCGCCGTGGTGATTGAGCAGTCGGTGCAGGCCGTGGCGAGGGCCGTCGGTGGGCTGCGGCATATCAAAAACGTCCGGGTGGTTTTCGACGCCTGCGTGGAGGTCAACCGTTTGGAAAACGTCGGCGACACGATGCGCGACCGGGTGCTGGTGGAGCTTTTTGCGACCGTCAAGGACCCGATTGCGGTGATTAAATGGAAGGATATTTATGAAGATGCCGAAACCGTGCTGGACGTTTGCGAAGACGTAGCCAATGTCGTTGATTCCATTATGGTCAAACAGGCCTGATTATGACCCTGAGCATTTTATTACTGATAATTCTGTCGCTGACATTTGATTTTCTAAACGGCTTTCACGACTCGGCCAATTCCATCGCCACGATTGTCTCTACTCGAGTTCTGCGGCCTCGCTACGCTGTGATTTGGGCGGCGTTTTTTAACTTTATCGCTTTTCTGTTTCTTGGCCTCCACGTTGCCAATACGATAGGTAAGGGCATCATCGACATCGTGATTGTGGACAAGGGGATTATTTTTGGGACGCTCGTCGGCGCCTGCAGTTGGAACGTGATTACGTGGTATTTAGGACTGCCGACCAGTTCCTCCCATGCTCTCATCGGCGGGTTGATTGGCGCGGCGCTGGTGAAGATGGGGTCGCAGGCCCTGGTCTGGCATGGAATTATGAAGACGGTAATCTTCATCTTCGTCTCGCCGGTCATGGGGCTTTTTTTGGGGCTGGTTCTCGGCAACGCCGTCTACTGGGCCTGCCGAAAAACCTCGCCCCAGAAGGTTGACCATCTTTTTCGCAAAGGACAGCTCCTCTCGGCTGCATTCTACAGTATGGGGCACGGCGGCAACGATGCGCAAAAAACTATGGGCATTATCGCCAGTCTGCTTTTTAGCGCCGGGCTCCTGGGGGGGACATTTTATATTCCTTTAGCCGTAGTGCTCCTCTGCCATGCTGCAATCGCGCTGGGAACAATGTTCGGCGGCTGGCGGATTGTCAAGACGATGGGGCAGAAGGTGGCCAAATTGAGACCGGTGGATGGTTTTTGCGCGGAATCAAGCGCCGCCCTGACATTGCTGATTTCAACCGCCTTCGGCATTCCGGTTAGCACGACGCACACCATCACCGGGGCGATTATGGGGGTAGGGTCGCTGCGACGGCTCAGCGCCGTCCGCTGGGGCGTGGCCGGCCGGATTGTGTGGGCCTGGATATTAACCATTCCGGCTTCCGCGGCAATGTCGGCGATAGCTTACAGCATAGCAGGACGGTTCATTTTGAGCATGCCGTAGTGAGGCATCCGGTTAAGGTGTTGGCGGAATGCTATAGCGGATAGCGTTTAACGTGTAGGGCAAATGGTGGACCAAGACCCACTCTGCTAAACTCGCTGCACTACAGCAGCTTGAATTTCGAATATCCAATGTCGAACAGGGAATGTCGAAGGAGCAAGGGGGTGGCATAAGAAAGGTAAGATCATGACGTCGGAACACGGGGGTCTTAAAATGGCGGTATTGTGGCAGCCGAAGGAGGATAAGAAGGTTCGGTGCGGGCTGTGTGCGCATCGGTGCATGATTGAGGATGGGAAGTTGGGGCGGTGTGCGGTTCGCAAGAATATAGGGGGGGTGCTGTATTCGCTGAATTACTACAAGGTCTGCTCGGCAAACGTGGACCCGATTGAAAAAAAACCGTTATATCATTTTCAGCCGGGCTCGCGAAGTTTTTCCATCGCTACGATGGGGTGCAATTTTCGATGCGACTTCTGTCAGAACTGGCAGATAAGCCAGGCGATAGAAATGGGAGGAATCGATGGAGAGGCGGTCAGCCCGCAGCAGATTGTGCAATCGGCGGTTCGGGCGGGGTGCAAGAGTATCGCTTATACATATACTGAGCCGACTGTTTTTATGGAATTGTGTGCGGACTGCGGGCCTTTAGCGAAGGAGAAGGGACTGGCGAATGTGTTTGTCAGCAACGGCTATATGACGCGGGAGGCGATTGATTTTGCAAAGGGCTGGCTGGATGGGATAAATGTTGACTTAAAGGCGTTCAGCGAGGATTATTACAAGCGGTTGTGCAAGGCGAGGATGCAGCCGGTGCTCGATACGATTACCTACATTGCGAAGGAGACGAAAATCTGGATTGAGATTACAACGCTTTTGGTGCCGGGGGAAAACGATTCGGAGGAGGAGTTAAAACAGCTTGCTGATTTTCTTGTCAATAAAGCGGGGCCTGATGTGCCGTGGCATATCAGCCGGTTTCATCCGCAGTATAAATATCTGGATTCTGAGCCAACGCCGACTGAAAGTTTGGAGAGCGCTTACGAGATAGGCAAATCGGCGGGGCTGCATTATGTTTACGTCGGCAATGTGCCGGGGGCAAAATCTGAAAGCACTTTTTGTTATGATTGTGGCCGCATTTTGATTGAGCGCATCGGGTATAGAATTGTCGCTAACAATATAAAAGATAAAAAATGTCCGGATTGCGGGACAGAAATCGCTGGTTTTGAGTTGTAATTATTGCTGCCGGGGGCCGCCGCGACCGTGGCGGAAGCGGTGTGGCGGAGGTGGAATTGCCTGGGCGAGGCGGGGGTCAATCTCGTAACTGCCTCCTTCTATTGCGAGGGCTTTTCCATTCACGAGTGCATCGGCGATCTTTTTATGGGCGGATTCGATAATTCTACCGAAAGTTTGTCGAGAGATGTTCATTTTCTCGGCGGCCTGTTCTTGGTATAGACCCTCGAGGTCAGCTAAACGAATAGCTTCAAGCTCATCCACCGTTAAGGCAATATGTAGCAAGACAGCAAGAGGCACTCCCCTTGGTTTATAATAGGTAATTTGTGGCATCTGTGCCACGCGTCTGCAATGTCTCGGTCTTGGCATAACAATTCAGAATGTTGGTCAATGGTTGCAGACATTCGGTCCGCATTTCAGATTTCCAAGCAGGTAATCCTTCACCAGTTGCTCGGGTGTATTATCCGGAGCGCCTACGACCACGTCAACATTGTTTTCTTCAAACAGTTGTCTGGCTTTCTGGCCCATACCGCCGGCGATTATAAGATTGACTCCCAGATTGTGCAACCATCGCGGCAGAACGCCCGGTTCGTGTGCGGGCGGCGTAAGCATTTCGGTCTTGGTTGTCGTTTTTGAGTCATCATCAACCTCAATGATGGTGAACTGCTCGCAATGTCCGAAATGTGATGAAAGCCGACCCTCTGTTACTGGAATTGCAATTCTCATTTTAATTTTCTCCTTACTTTATCAAGTTTACTTTATTTTGTTCAGAGGTTTGCATTAATAGTGCGAACGCAGAGTAAATAGCTTGAGCAGTTGAATTTTGGTTGTTAAATTGGATAAAGGGTTTTCCTGCATCGCAAGCGTGGACCATATTAGAATCGATGGGAATACTGCCTAAAAATGGTACACTGAAGTCTTTGGCCATTTGTTCACCGCCACTACTTTTGAATATGTCTGTTCTTTTGTTACAGTAAGGGCAAACAAAGCCACTCATATTTTCTATAACTCCTAAAACAGGCACGTTTAATTGCCTGCAAAAGGTTATGCACTTTTTCACATCAATCACGGAAAGTTGTTGAGGGGTAGTGACAATAACAGCACCATCGGCGTTGCCAATTAACTGAATTATCGAAAGTGGCTCATCCCCGGTGCCGGGGGGACAATCGACTACAAGAAAATCAAGCCAGCCCCAGTCAATATCCGTTGTAAATTGTTTGATAAGGTTGTGCTTCATAGGGCCACGCCAGATAACTGCATTACTTTCATCAGGTAGTAAAAACCCGATACTCATTACTTTAAGTGTATTATTGTACAAAATTGGCTTAATTTTGTCACCTTCGGCTTCGATGCTTTTATCGTCGAGATTCAATAATTTAGGGATGCTCGGGCCGTGGATGTCGATATCCAAGAGGCCGACTGTTTTGCCCTGCATAGAGAGCCAAACGGCAAGATTCACGGCGATAGTGCTTTTACCCACGCCACCTTTGCCGCTGAGAACCAAGAATTTATGTGCTATGTTTTCCATCACTTAAGTTTCCTTGCTATTTAACATACCCAGGACCGATTTCCATAAAAATACGACCTGGTCTTTCAAACCATCACTTGAATATTCGACAATACTTTTTGCGGCAATTTGAGCTTTAGTCACTGCGATATCATAACTAATTTTACCGATGACCTTTAAGCTTTTTTGATTTGCTTTCTCTTCGATTGCTTTTGCTATTTCGCGATTAATATCGAATTTATTGATGCAAATTGCGGTAGGGATTTTAAAGTGCCTGGTTAACTCAATGACCCGGTCGAGGTCATGCTGGGCAGAGATGGTCGGCTCAGTGACGGCTAATACTAAATCGGAACCACTGATAGAGGCGATAACCGGACAGCCGATGCCTGGTGAACCATCCACAATTATTAAGTCCTTATCTTGCTCGGCTGCTAATCGTTTTGCTTCTTTTCGCATTAAGCTTACCAATTTACCACTGTTTTCCTCGGCTGGTTTTAACCTTGCGTGCACCATAGGGCCAAATCTGGTATCTGATATAAACCACTGGCCATTGATGGCGTCTTTGAATTCGATTGCATCGACCGGGCAAAATTGGACACAGACGCCACAGCCCTCGCACGAGATATTGTCAATGATATAAGTTTTGCTGACGATATGGTTTGCCGGGCCATCAAAATGGACGGCCTCAAAATTACAAAGGTCCATACATCTGTCACAGCCGATACATTTGTCTGTGATAATAGCCGCTCGCTTGCCGCCAATAAAGTCATAAGTCTGTTTTATATCCGGCTCTAATATCAAATGTAAATCAGCAGCATCGACATCGCAGTCAACTAAGACGGCGCTTTTCGCAAGGGCGGCGAATGCAGCAACGATGCTGGTCTTTCCGGTGCCACCTTTTCCGCTGATGACCACTATCTCTTTCATCTACAAAACCTTTATCGCCTCTGACAAATTAGCAAAATAACTTTTATACTGCGGTAATTCATCTACAATCATTTTTCCAGATGAGTAAATTTCGGCAATGTGTCTATCGTCCGGCAACTTCAAACAGATATCTATGTTTTCAGCTTTACAATATTTCTCCACCTCTTCATTGCCGATGTCATAGCGGTTAATAACAACAGCAAAAGATAGATTTAATTGACGGACTAATTCGACAGCTAATCTCAAGTCATTTAGGCCAAATGGAGTCGGCTCGGTAACGAGCAGGACGAAATCGGCGCCTTTGACCGCTTCAACGACAGGGCAAGATGTCCCCGGAGGGACATCGATTATTGATATGTGGTCTTGTTTTATATGTTTCTTGACTTCTTTTATTAAGGCTGGTGAACGTACGCTGCCTATCTGTAATCGACCGGCGATGAAATCGACATTTTGGGCTTTGCCGAAGTCGATATCACCGATTTTAAGCGGTTTTGGTTCAATTGCACCAACTGGGCAGATGCGCCAACAGCCGCCACAGGAGTGGCAAAGCTGCTCAAAGGTCAACACATGCTCTTTGATGCAAACAATGGCGCTGAACTGACAGATTTCGCCGCATTTGCCGCAGGCGGTACATTTATCTAAATCGACCTGTGGAATATTCACAGTAACGTTTATGCTTTCGACTATTTCGGGCTTCAGGAAGATGTGGCCATTCGGCTCTTCCACGTCGCAATCAAGGTACTGAATATTTTTGCCCAGCCCAGCAAGATAATAAGCGAGATTGGTGGCAATAGTAGTTTTTCCGGTGCCGCCTTTACCACTGGCTACAGCAACAATAAAGTTGTCTCTTTTCATTCTTGGGCGTTCCTCTTATTTGTCATCCGCGAGCATTTTGTTCCTTATGTATTTACTGTAAAGGGCTCCGGCAGGATTATGTGCCAGGAGGCGGTCTTTTACGATAAGTGTGGTTACAGGAGCTTTTGAAACGATTGTAAAAATCATATCATGTCCGAGGCATAAGCCACACAGTATATTAAAGTTTGTTTTGGCGTGGTTTAACAAGTCGGCCTGGCCTGCGGGGTTGCAGGTTATTTCATTTTTGTCCGGGTTTATCTGTTGTAGTCCCATTTGCTTTTTGTCGATTCCACAGGCCTTGCAGCATACCGAGACAACCTCGAAATGGCGGGAAAGAATCTGGTCAATAATCTTTGCTTCTTCAGCCAGGCCTATGCAAAAAGCCAGACCGACTTTTTGGCATCGCAGTTCTTTGGCAAATAGTATTATCTCGCCCAAACGCGTTTCTTTGTTATAGTGTTTTGCCTCGATAGCTGCCGCTGTCTCGTATAATTTTTTGATATCGGCATCTTCGTAAAGTTTTTTGTGGTAGTTTGCTTTTTCGAAGCAATCCTTGCCATTAAGGCATTGCTTAACATTGCATTTTGCGCACTGAATCGACCGGTTTTTTGTCACTTGATAGCTCCTTGAAAGGATTATTTATCTTTACCAAAATGAGTTTGCACATTCGGTTCTGTGGTCTCGGTAAGTTTGCCGGCTTTGAAAAGCTCGACCGCTTCAGAGACAGTTCCATTTACGCTGGTATATAATTTGACACCAGCGGCGTTTAAGGTGCGTTCAGCATTCGGACCGCAATTGCCTGTCAGCACAGCTTGGGCGCCGGTGTCGATTATGGTCTTGGCTGAACTAATTCCAGCCCCTCCGGCAGAAGCAACATCTTCATTATCTAAAATGCTGAAATCCATTGTATCAGGGTCAAGGACGATAAAATAAGCGGCTCTACCGAAGCGCTGGTCAACTTGTGAATTTAGAGTTTTTCCCGTTGCAGTGATAGCTATTTTCATAATGGACCCTTTCTGAAAAAACAGAATGAGGGCGCGATGACCTTGCCCTCACTGTTAAGCTAAACCAACAGTCACTTATCGCTTTCTTTCTCAAGCTGCTCTATACGTTTGTTGATTTCATCAAGCTCATCTTTGAAGTATTCAGCTTGCTGCTTTAGGCCTTCAAGCTCCTGTTGTGCGGTTACCTGTGGGCCACCAGGCGTAAAATAAGGCACTACACCGCTCCCGGCAGGCGAGCCTGCACCGGCTCTTGCCCAGCCGAAACCACGTCCAAATCCTCGGCCTCTGCCACCGCCTCGACCTCGACCCCTGCCCCAGTAGCCGCGTCCTCCAACAGGATTGGCATAACCGGGTACCGGGTAACCAGCACAAAAACCAGTAGCCCTACCTGTCATTGGTCCCATTCCAGCAGGACCTGTACCATCTCTACCTGGCATAGTTATTCTCCTTTCAAAAAAAGTTAACCTCTTGTCATTTTTGTTCCGCATTCAGGACAGCTTTTTGCATTGCAAGGCTGTCCTACAACATGGGGAACCTTATAGCCGCAACTTGGACAGACACAACTTCCCCCCGGTCCAGCGGCAAATGGGCCACCCATTAGGCCTCTACCTCTTCTTTTTCCTTGCCTCTTACCTCTGCCAACTCCCTGTTCCTGGCCTGGCGATCCAGTTCCATCTCCTCTTGGCATTTCAATCCCTTTCAAAAGAACCCAAAATTCAATAAAGTCTTTATATATATTATGGGCATATGCTCATAATAGTTCAAGGGAAAATTTGAAAAAATAAAAAAATTTTTCAATTTTCAAGACCTTCGGAGGATTCAAGGAATCCTCGAAAAATGAGGAAAATCCGTGCAAATATCGGTATTCTCGCTAAAATAGTGGTAATTCGTTTATAATTCTGATGCTTTTGTGGGCATTATTATGAAGATAGTTGCGGATAGGAATATTCCTTTTGTGGCGAAGTGCTTTTCTTCGGTGGGGGAGGTTAAGGTTGTCGAAGGCCGCCAGATAACGCCGGAAGCAGTCCGCGATGCGGAGATTCTGCTGGTTCGCAGTGTTACGAAGGTAGGGGCGGAGTTACTTTCAGGCAGCAAGGTTCGTTTTGTTGGCACTGCCACAATAGGTTTTGACCATATCGACGTCGGATTTCTGCGGCAAAACAATATCGGTTTTGCATCGGCGCCGGGGTCGAATGCGAATTCTGCGGCGGAGTATGTTATTGCGGCGCTGCTTGAAATCGGGCAAAGGGACGATATTGACCTTGAGGACAAGTCGATAGGCATTATCGGCGCAGGTAATGTGGGAGGAAGGGCGGCTAAAAAGGCGTCGGCTTTAGGGATGAAGGTCTATCTTAACGACCCGCCTTTGCAAAGATATAAGAATAGCCACAGAGAACACAGAGAGCACAGAGTTAACAAAGAACTTGATAACGCACTTTTGAGGATTGAACAGTTGACCGGTAAAGCGGAATTTTTGCCGATTGAGGAACTTTTTGGGTGCGATTTTATTACGCTGCATACGCCGCTTACCTTTGAGGGGATTGACAGGACATTTCATTTAGCCGATGAGAATTTCTTCAAATCGCTGAAGGAAAGATGTGTATTCATCAACACGTCACGGGGTGGGGTAGTGGATAGTGGGGCGCTGAAAGCAACGATACGCGCAGGAAAATTGAGGGCCGTGGTGCTCGATGTGTGGGAGAATGAGCCGAATATAGATATGGAGCTTTTGAGAATGGTTGATATCGGCACGCCGCACATCGCAGGTTATTCGCTGGACGGCAAGATTGCAGGTATGATTATGATTTATAAAGCGGCGTGCAAATACTTTGGGCTTGAGGCCACGTATGATATTGAAGATTTTTTGCCTGAGCCGACTGTTCGCCAGTTGCGGATAAATCCGAAAAGTGGAACAGAGCAGGATGTGCTGGCCGGTGCTGTGCAGAAGGTCTATGATATCAGGAAAGACGATGCTCGGCTGCGGTGGATTCTGGAAAGGCCGGCAGAAAAAAGGGGTGAGTTTTTTGATAGTCTGCGGAGAAATTATCCTGTTCGCAGGGAGTTTGGCAATACGCTGATAGTTCTGGAGGAGCCGTGTAAAACGGTTGTGGAGAAGCTGGCGGGAATAGGATTTAGAGAAGTGAGAAGTCAAAAGTGAAAAGTAAAAAAGAAAATTTGGAGTGGGTGAGGGGGCGGCTGGATTTTTCAGGCGGCTGTCTTGTGATGGGGGTCTTGAATGTCACGCCGGATTCCTTCAGTGACGGTGGGCAATTCTTCGATACAGATAAGGCCATTAAGCACGGTCTGCAGATGGCTGCGGAAGGCGCTGCGATAATAGATGTCGGCGGGGGATCGACCCGGCCGGGGTCATCGCCGGTTTCGGCGAAGGAGCAGATAAGGCGTGTTGTGCCGGTGATAAAGGGGCTGCGTGAAAAGATAGATGTGCCGATTAGTATCGATACATACAACTTTGAGGTTGCGACGGCTGCTTTAGGGGCAGGGGCGGCAATGATAAACGATATAACAGCTTTGAGCGACGAGCGAGTCGGGAAGTTAACGGCGGAGTATCAGGTGCCGGTTGTTTTAATGCATATACAGGGGACGCCAAAAACGATGCAAATTGAGCCAAAGTACAAGGATGTGGTTGGTGAGGTTCTGGAGTTTCTTTTGGGTCGGGCGAAGCGGGCGGAGGAGTTCGGCATATCGAAAGATATGATTTTTATTGACCCCGGGATTGGGTTCGGCAAGACGGTAGAGCATAATCTTTTGCTTTTGAGAAACATCGATAAGTTTGTCGATAGTAGTTATCGGGTTTGTGTTGGGACAAGTCGAAAGAACTTTATCGGCAAGATAACGGGCAGGGAAAATCCAGCAGAGCGGATTTTCGGCACGGCTGCAACGGTTGCGCTTTGCGTGGCGGCGGGTGTTTCGATCGTGCGTGTGCACGATGTGGCTGAAATGGTCGATGTGGTGAAAGTGGTAACTGCTATTGAAAGAATTGGCAATGTTTGATATAATCAAATAAGAGTTTTTTGGTGTGCAAAGCACGCCCTACCTTGATTATAAAGTGTGGTGAAGGATTATGGCAAAGGGTGATTTGACAAGGCGAAAAATAATAAACTCTATCAAGAAATCGAGAGCCCGGTTATCGTCTCTGGGCGTAAAATCTATAGGATTGTTTGGGTCTTTTGTAAGAGGGCAAGCCAGCCGAGAGAGTGATGTTGACCTGTTGGTGGAATTCGATTCAGGAAAAAAGACTTATGATAATTTCATTGACACGTGTTTTTTGCTTGAGGAGTTACTGGGTCGAAAAGTCGAACTTGTTACTACGGATTCGCTAAGTCCCTATATTAAGCCGTATATTCTGAAGGAAGTCGAATATGTCACTCTCTCCTCTTGAATATCTGCGTCATATTCTTGATGAAATCAACTATATTGAAAGTGCCGTCTGCGGTATTGAAGAAGTGGACTTTATCGCTGATGAGACTTTGAGGCGGTCTTTTGTGCGGAGTATTGAGATAATTGGCGAAGCGGCAAAGAAAATATCGGCGGATTTCAGAAACAGGCATCACGATGTTGACTGGAAAAGGATTGCGGGGATGAGGGACCGGCTGATTCACGATTATTTCGGTGTAGATTACCACATAGTCTGGGACGTTGCTACAAATAAACTGCCGGAACTGAAACGCAAGATTATAGAAATAATGAAGGAAGAAAGCGGAGATTAGTTTTGTGAGGAAGGACTGCGGGTAAAAGCCGCAGCTAAATAGATTGTGTGCTGAATGAATATCCACCGGCGGACAGGTACAGAGGAAAGCTTATCCGGTCTTCAATGCATGTTTTAGGACATCGTTTGTATTTTTTGCAAAGACGAATTTCAGGTTTTTTGGGGGCTAAGGCGAATTAAATTTGAAGATATTTTTCGATTCTTTGGATGAATTTTTCGGCATCAAGGACTCTTTTGGAGGCTCTGTCCTGCTCGATGTTGAGGTAAATATTGTAATCGCCGATTTCTCTGTCTTCCTGCTGAGCAGTAAGAATTTCTGCAAAATATTTCTCAATCTGTTCGGTCTTAACAAGATGCAGACCAAACATTCTTTTGACGGCCTGATGCGATTCGGCCTCAACACCAATTTTAATTAGGGCGGCTTTTGCAGCGTGCAATACAGCATAATATGACCTTGAAACACAGTCCTCGTAGAGTTGATTTTCTAAAAGCGTTTTTGCTGCCTGCAGGGCTTTGTTAGCACGAGCAAGCTCTTTTTTGGCCTGTTCTATGTAATTCATACCGCGATTGCATCCCTGCTAATATTGCGCAAAAAGAATGTGTCTTCTTTTTGAAGCAGTTCAAGCTGGTTTTTGCTGATAACCTTTGGGGATATAGAAATGTCTGTCTGAAGAAGTATATCGGTTGCAATGCCATAGACCACATCGCAGATGTGCCAGTCGTCATCGGTGACAATAACAAGGACATCTATATCAGAATCTGGTTTATCATCGCCACGGGCTTTTGAACCAAATATTTTAAGCTCAATAAGTCGTCTGCCCAGCACATGCTCAACAGAGGCCTTAAACTGCCTGATAACCGACATTTCTTTGACTGTCAATGCCATTGCCGGAACCATAAAATAACAATAAGAAGAACATTGCAGGTCACTTATATTATAATAACCTGCTACTCTGATAAAAACAAACAAAAAGTATTCTATGTATGGGTAAAAGAAGTTGTTAAGGTCGGTGTTGGCCGGTGTTTAAAGCGACTTTCAGGACTTCGGCGGTGTTTTTTACGAAGGCGAATTTAAGGTTTTTTTTGGCTTCTTTAGGGACTTCAGGGAGGTCTTTTTTGTTTCGAGCGGGGATGATAACGATTTTGATGCCGGCCTGCTTTGCGGCGAGGATTTTTTCTTTCAGGCCGCCGATAGGCAGGACCAGGCCGCGTAAGGTTATCTCGCCGGTCATAGCGACATCCGGGCGGGTGGGTTTACCCAGCAGCAGTGATACCAGCGAAGTGAACATAGCTACTCCTGCGCTTGGGCCGTCTTTGGGAATTGCGCCTGCGGGGACGTGGATGTGGTAATCGAATTTCGTGAATCTGCCAGGGTCGATTTTCAGCTTTCCAGCATTTGCTTTTACGGTGGAAAAAGCGGTTTGGGCGCTTTCCTTCATAACATCGCCAATTTGGCCTGTCAGCAGCAAATTGCCTTTGCCGGGCATAGAGACGGACTCGACAAAGAGTAATTCTCCCCCGACAGGGGTGTAGGCGAGTGCGGTTGCGACGCCTGGTATTGCGGTTCGCAGAGCAAGTTCGGATTCAAATTGTGTTGGGCCGAGGATTTTTACCAGGTCATCTTTGCCGATGGTTGCACGTTTGGTTTTTGCCTTGGCTATTTCGGTGGCAACGGCCCTGCATATAGAGGCGATATTCCTTTCGAGGTTCCGCACGCCTGCCTCACGAGTGTAGCCCTGGATTATCGCAAGCAGCGCATAGTCGTTTATGGTTAGCCGGTTTTTGGTCAGGCCGTGCTCCTCGAGCTGGCGGGGAATGAGATATTTTTTTGCGATGTTTAGTTTCTCACTCTCGGTATAGCCGGGCAGTTCAATAACTTCCATTCTGTCGCGCAGCGCCGGCGGAACCGGCTCAGTATAATTTGCAGTGCCGATGAACATCACGGTCGATAAATCAAAGGGCTGGTCGAGGTAATGGTCGGTAAAACTATAGTTTTGTTCGGGGTCGAGGACTTCGAGCAGGGCGCTTGCGGGGTCGCCCCTGAAATCGGCTCCGACTTTGTCAAGCTCATCGAGCATAAATACAGGATTTTTGCTGGCGCACTTTCGCAGTTCCTGCAGAATTCGGCCGGGCAGGGCGCCGATGTAAGTCCTTCGATGACCGCGGATGTCGGCTTCATCTCTTATTCCGCCGAGCGATATGCGGACAAATTTTCTGCCCATAGCCCGTGCTATGGATTTGCCCAGCGAGGTTTTTCCTACGCCTGGCGGCCCGACAAAGCAAAGTATGGGGCTTTTGCCGGTCGGGTTTAGCTTGCGGACGGCGAGAAATTCGAGTATGCGTTTCTTTACCTTGTGCAGGTCGTAGTGGTCCTGGTTGAGGATTCTCTCGGCTTTATTGATGTTGAGCTGGTCTTTGGTCTGGAGCGACCAGGGCAGCTCACAGACCCAGTCGAGATATGTGCGGATGACGCTGTATTCCGGCGAAGGAGGAGGAATCTTGCTTAACCTGTCCAGCTCGCGAAGGGCTTCCTCTTCGACCTTTTTGGGCATTTTGGCCTTTGTGATGTTTTCGCTGACTTGCTTTAGCTCCTCGGTTCGCAGGTCCTTTTGGCCAAGCTCGGATTGAATGGCTTTTAGCTGTTCCTGCAGGAAGTATTCACGCTGGGTTTTGTCTATGGAGTCTCTGACGCGGCCCTGGATTTTGTGACTTAGTTCGAGGACCTCAAGCTGATTTGCCAGAACGAGGGATATTCTTTCGAGGCGCTTAGCGGCGTCAAGCTCTTCGAGCAGCTCCTGCTTTTTTGCAGTTTCGATACTGAGGTTGGCTGCCAAGAAATCAGTGAGGGCTGAAGGGCTTTCGATATTTTCCAGCAGGACAGCCGCCTCATCGGGGACGTTTGGACTTAACTCGATAACGCGGTGGGCGGCGTGGCGGATGCCGACGATAAGCGCCTGGAGTTTTTTGGTCATTTTTACCTGGGTGTGGAGCTGCTGGACTCTGGCTTTGAGGTATGGTTCGGTGGTTATTTTTTCGACTATTTTGAAGCGGGCCAGGCCGTGCACTACAATATGAATTGAGCCCTGCGGCATTTTGATAACTTTCAGGACCGAGGCAGCGGTGCCGATGGAATAGAGGTCATTAAAGGTCGGGGCATCCGTTTCGGGATTGCGCTGCGCCAGAAGGCCGATGATGGACTCGTTGGGCGTAGTGTCGGCAAGAAGGGCCTTACTTCTTTCCCTTCCTATGGCTAACGGCGTTACGGTTCCGGGAAAGGCGACAGCATTTCGGATAGGCAGGATGCCGATTACATCGGGCAGTTTGAGCTCATCGCTATCTTCACGCGGCTTTGGATTTTCGCTGCGTAAGTAGTGCTCGACTGCTGCGGGGTCTTCCTCTGCCATTTCGAAGAACCAGTCATTACTGGAAAATAAAAAATTTTTTAAGTCGGTTGCCATTTTTTATAAACCTTTTCTACTAATGAAAAGATCATACACAATTCTGTGAAAAACTGCAACGGTTAATCCGCCTACGTCCGGCGGATTAAATTGCCTTAGGAGAAATAGGGTATAGGAATTGAGGATTTAGCAGAGTTGAGAATGTTTTGTTCTGTCCGGCTGCCGGAGTGTTTGTTTCCAGCCAATTCCAGCGTTTTACCTGGGTCTTTCGCCGGCGATTGTCGTGTTGTATATTATAACCACCGAAATAGTGCAAAGGATATTCTACAATGAAATCAGACTTTGAAACTGTGAGCGTAAAAGCGCCCTGCAGGTTTTAGGACTGGCTATGAAGAAGAAGTTCTGGCATAACATCAGTTTTCTGATAAGTGCTTTTCTGTTCATACTTGCCCTGGTTATTATTCACCATAAGCTAAAGCAGTATCATTATCGTGACATTGTAAACGAACTGGCTCAAATACCTGCCGGGCGTCTGCTCTTAGCCGTGGCCCTGACAGTTTTAGACTATCTTGTGCTTACTGCTTACGATGCGTTAGGTCTGCGATATATCCAGCACCGCCTCAAATACCGGAAAATTGCACTGGCCTCCTTCGTCGGTTATGCATTCAGCCACAATGCCACCATACTGGGCGGCAGTGCGGCACGGTATCGTATTTACTCGGGGCTGGGAATTTCAGCAACTGAAGTGGCCAGATTGGTTATTTTCTGCCTTCTGACTTACTGGCTTGGTTTTTTCGCTATCGGCGGGATAGTTTTTGTGCTGGAGCACGAAAACATCCCTGCGGCACTTCACCTGCCTTTTGCTTCGGTATGGCCCATTGGAGTGATTTTTCTTGCCATTGCGGGGCTCTATATACTCTTGATAGCCCTGAGAAGAAGACCGCTGAAGGTCGGCAGCAGGGAGCTTCCCATACCTTCTGTCCCCCTTTCCTTCGGGCAGATAGCAATTTCGTCCGTGGATTGGTTCCTCTCGGGCAGCGTGCTTTATGTTTTGTTGCCTGCGGCTACAGGCCTAACCTGTCCGAAATTCCTTGCTATTTTTCTGCTTGCGCAGGCGGCAGGGCTGCTGAGCTACATTCCAGGCGGACTCGGTGTGTTTGAGACCGTAATCCTGCTTTTACTGTCGGAGTTCAGCGCACCTTCTGCGCTCCTCGGTTCCCTTTTGCTGTATCGGCTGATTTATTACATTCTGCCATTAGCGGTTGCATCGGTTCTGCTGGCTGTTCACGAGATTTTACCAGGGAAAAAGCATTGAGACGATTTGGAGGAAGGAAAAATAGGAGGAAAGAATTTAGAATTCAGAATGTAGAATGTCGAATTAAGGCCAGCAAGTTCGGCAACCTACTACAAAAGCTATTTGATTGCGGCGTGGTAGCTCTGAAGCGACCTTACGGAGCTGGTGCCAATTCGGGCGGCGGCAATGCCTTTTACACTGGCGGCAGCAGCGGCGGTTGTCGTGATATAAGGTATTTTGTAAGTAATGGCTGCCTTGCGGATGTAGGAATCATCGTATTTACCCAATTTGCCGACGGGCGTATTGATAATAAGCTGAATTTCGCTGTTTTTAATGGCATCGACGATGTTGGGTCTGCCTTCGTGCATCTTGAGGATACGCTCGGCTTTGATACCTTTATCTGTCAGGAGGCGATAAGTTCCGT
>Ga0315279_10003190_pt1 | contig 23251 bp, 15 predicted proteins | sample YL17G06_20_MG_FD_203694 | JGI IMG/M metagenome (GOLD analysis project Ga0315279, IMG submission 203694) | Sediment microbial communities from Yellowstone Lake, YNP, Wyoming, USA - YL17G06_20 | ecosystem: Environmental > Aquatic > Freshwater > Lake > Sediment | place: USA: Wyoming | collected...
ATCGAATCTGAACCTTCTGGGATCACAGTACCGCTGTATCGGCCAACGAGCTGATGGATATGGCTTTGAAGAAGCCCGGCGTCCGTGTACGATTGACGGTCTGCCATCGGGACGAACGACAGGTCGACGCGCCCATCGGGACTGCTGATGTGCCAGGGTTCCATGATGTGGCCCTGATCATACGTGAAGGAGACGAGGCCCAGCTTGGTGAGATGCCCATCGACCACCACGGCGTTCTCGTTGTCGCCTCGGTCATGAAAACCGCTGCACAGGTTGAAGCCAACCGTCTGACCCTGCCGTGTCCGGCCTGAAGCTGTCGCCCACTTCCATGGCGTGACGCCCTCGAGGAAGCCCCGACTCCAATCCAGTTCGCCCAGCGCTTCAGAACGATTGCACTCCCACGTCTCCTGTCCAACGCGGACAATCCCCGTGGTGGGCATACAGGTTACCTTGGTCGTATAGGCGAAGCGTCCGTTCCTCAGGGGGTCGACGACACTCAGGGACTCGAGTTCCTCGGGCCAGCCGAGAAGTAGGTCGCCGTGGAGGTCGTGTGGCCCATTGAACCGGGGCCAGTCGATGGTGATGTGTTTGCCCTCCGGCGTCATCTCGGACTGGAGGCGGGTAGAGGTCCCCGTACGGGCGCTGGTCGTCTCCCGGCGGGGATGGTCGGCCAGGACGACGCCGGTTCCGAAGGGGATGTTCGATGTGCGCTCCAGCAGGACGTTGCGTTCGATATCATACAGGTATGCTGCGAGGTTGGCCAGGTATCCCACGTGGGCAATCTGTGCCGCGAAGAAGACTGTTGGTGTCGCGACGTAGAAGTACTCCCACCGCTTCAGCCGCCACGCACTGAAGAGATGGCGATGCACCGACGCGGCAGCTGTCATGTTCACGTCGAACAGCGGTTGCCTGGCCCACCCGAAATTGACCAGACCATCGCCCGTGACCATCGAAAGTGGTTTGGTGTACTCGCCCACGATCTCCTCCTGTCTCAGTCTGAAAAAGCTATGCTGTACAGTGTGGTCTCGTAGTCTCTTCTGGCAATAAGGCTTCGGCTATTGCATCCAGGAACGGATTTTTTTCTCTGTGTCGGCCAGTCGGTCGCGTTCACGTTCGTCCGTCGTATAGCTGGAATAGATGTGCAGTACCGGTCGGTCTTTGTCAGGCAGCACGAGGGTGTACCCGTCTTCCTCGCGTTCCTTGACCCCTTCGACGAACTCGGCCGTGTCACGATAGAGCTCGCTCATGCGGCGCATGATGGTTCCCTTGGACTCCCACGGGCATGGCAGTTCGATGTGACTGGGATCGCGGACCGGGGTCTCCTGCTTCAGCGTGACGAGGTCTTCTCCTGTCTTGGCAAGCGTCTCAAGGAGAAAACCGATGGAGAGCATACCGTCATAGAAGGGGAGAGCGCGGGAGAAGATGAAGCCTCCCAGGATGTCCGCGCCAGCGTCGGTGTTCGTAGCTTCGCGGATGATGTTGCGTGGCAGCGTCGAGCACCAGTGCACATCGACCCCCTGATCCCTGACGTACCGTTCCAGCTCGATGGATGTCGTAATAGGAAGGGTTACCGAGTTCAGGACCCCAGACCGATGCCTGGAGCCAATCATGAGTGCCGTGGCACGGGTATCTGAAAGGATCTCACCGCTCCGGTCCACGATGAAGACCTTCTCGCCGGAGGCGTCCAGGATCACGCCGAACGATGTTCCCAGTGACTTGACCATGGAAGACAGCTTTCGCTTGGCGTCCCGGAAATCAGACGACGTCCTCACGGCCCTTCGCCCGTCAGCATAGGCGTTCAGTGAGATGATCTCGAGGCCAAACTCTCCTGCAATGGCAGGAAAGAGCTGGACGGGAGTGCCATACGAGTAGTCGATGACGAACCGGATGCCGGACGACTGGATGGCGGCTACATCCAGAGAGCTCAGGAAGTAGTCACGGTACGACTCTACTACACGAGGCGGAATATCGATGGTCCCCACCTCTTCGACGTCGGCGCGGGCAAATTCCTCACGGAAGAACAGGCGCTCGATGGCTCCTTCCTGTGTGGTGGAGAGATCGAACCCTGATCGGTCATAGAATCGTATCGTCGTGAGCCGACGGTCGAATGGCGAGCGCATGACGTGAACGCCACCGCTGCCGGCGAACGACTTGACGGCGAACCGTGCCAGGGGCACTGGAGCTGCCTGAAGGTCCATGACGCGTACGCCGGCGCTCATGAGGCCTCCGATGACCGAACGTTTGAGCATGCGTGAAGACTGGTGGTCGTCGCGCGCGGTGAAGACGACCGAACCCTTGCCAAGGAACGTGCCATAGGCGCAGCCCAGCTTGGCACACATCTCCGGAGTGACTTCGACGTTGTTGACACCGACGATGCCATAGGAGCCAAACAGGGCCCTTGACCAGGCTTTGCCCCAAACGACGTTGCTTGTGACGGTGGAACCTGGTTCGACTGTCTTGCCCGGCCAGATCTGGACCTGGGACTTGAGGACAGATCCTTGTCCAATGATGCAATCATCAGCCACAGTGTTGTCGCCCTCGAGAAGGACGTCCTTGCCGACGTGGACGTTCTTGCCGACGATAGAATTGAAGATGCGGGCCCCCGACTCCACGACGACGCCGTCCCACAGGACTGAGTTGTCGATGTCTGCCCCACTCTGGACAACTGCATGGTCGCCGATGAAGGAGCTGCGCACGCGTGCTTCGCCGATAGTCGTGTCCTTGCCGACGAGGACTGAGCCATCAAATCCCTTGAAGCTTGAGATCTTGCTTCCTTCGCCAACCCAGACATCACTGCCGATACGGCCGATGCGTTCGCCTTGTGCCTCAAGGTCGACCCTTCCTTTCAGCACGTCTCCATGCGCGTGTTTGTACTCGCGGATGTTGCCGACATCGCGCCAGTAACCCGGCGCGATGTACCCGAACAGCGGCTGATTGTGCGCCAGCAGGGAGGGGAAAAGGTTCTTCGAGAAGTCGACCTCCTTGTCCTCAGGAATGTCATCCCAGACGGAGGGCTCTAGGACATAGATCCCTGTGTTCACAGTGTCAGAGAAAACCTCTCCCCATGATGGTTTCTCAAGGAAGCGTACAATATGCCCTTCGGTGTCGGTGATGACAATGCCATACTCTAGAGGGTTCTCCACTCGCGACAAAGTGATTGTCGCAGCTGCCTTGTGTTCGCGATGATACTGAACTGCCTTGGTGAGGTCGATGTCAGTGACGATGTCGGCTGCAATGACCAGGAAAGTCTCCTGCAGGCTGGCTCGCGCCAGCCCAACGGCCCCGGCGGTTCCAAGGTCCTCCTGACTGGTGACATACTCGATCTTCACACCGAAATCGCTGCCATCACCGAAGTAGCTGCGTATGGCATCGGGCTGGTGATACAGGATGACAACAAGGTCATCGAACCCGTGCTTCTTGAGCAGTCGTATGATGTGCAGCATCATGGGGCGGTTGGCGAATGGAACCATCGGCTTTGGAAGATTGATGGTCAATGGACGTAACCGCGTGCCAAAACCTCCTGCCAGGATGACTGCTTTCATGAGGGCGCCTCCATAGAATGGTACAATGCGAGATAGTCGCGCGCACTAGCTTTCCATGAGAAGTCGCAGGCCATGCCAATGGCCTGGATACGTCGGAACGCGTCGCAGTCGGTGTACAGCCTTACGGCACGCCTCACGGCGTCAAGGAACTCGGACGGCGTCGCGTCGTCGAAACTGATGCCGTTCCCGGTCCCTGTCTTGGGATGGACATCCTGAACGGTGTCCTTCAGTCCGCCCGTTCTTCGTACTACAGGGACGCTTCCATAGCGGAGCGCAATCATCTGCGACAGGCCGCAAGGCTCGAACCGCGAGGGCATGAGAAAGAAGTCTGATCCGGCATACATGCGGTGTGCCAGACCCTCGTCGAACTTCCGGATCAGCACGAAACGTCCGGGATAAGCGGCAGCCTTTGCTACCAGAGCCGTCTCGATGTCGGTGTCGCCCGTGCCAAGGACCATCAGGTTTATGGGAAGCGACATCATCTGGTCGAATGTGCTGAGCATGAGGTCGACTCCTTTTTGGGCAACCAGTCGTGACACCATGACGAACAGCGGACGATCGGGCTCTGCCGCGAGCCCGGTTTCCTGTAGTAGACTCTCCTTGTCCTGCATCTTTCCAGTAAGCGATGAGGGGCTGTACATATGCGGCAGTGCCCCATCCGCCGATGGATCCCAGTAGGAACAGTCGATACCATTGAGAATGCCACTGAGGTGCTCACGCCGCGTAGCCAGAATGCCGTGGAGCCCGAAACCGTACTCATCGGTCTGGATTTCGCGGGCGTACGTCGGAGAGACTGTGTTGACTTCGTCGGCCCAGACGATGCCCCCTTTGAGGTAGTTTACCTTGCCGTAGAACTCGAGGCCATGGACGGTGAAGACTGAACTCGGCAGTCCGATATCAGGCAGGATCTCGGGGGAGAAGAGTCCTTGGTAGGCGATGTTGTGGATCGTCAGCAGCGTCTTCTCCCGGCGCTCCGGATAGAGGACGTGCAGATAGACGGGCAGCAGCGCCGTCTGCCAGTCATGGACGTGGATGACGTCGGCGCCGCCAAGTGCGACGATGGTCTCGAGTGCGGCGCGTGCAAAGAAGGCGAACCGCAGCCAGTTGTCCGGATAGTCACCTTCGCGCGTATTGTAGAGGCCGTCACGTTCGAAGAACTCGTTCTGAGCGATGAAATACGTCTGCTGGTGGCGGAGAACCGTGTACGGCAGGGCCCTGCCGCCCATCGTCAATGTGTCGGTCATAACCTGCTCCAGCGGCAGGTTTTTTGCCATAATGGTGCGATAGAATGGCAGAATCAGGAACGTGTCCGCCCCGAGCATATGCAGAGCCGCAGGAAGGCTGCTCGTAACGTCTCCGAGACCGCCTGTCTTGGCATAGGGCAGTGCTTCCGAGGCTACAAAGAAGACTTTCACAGCTGTACCTCACGCAGGAACTGCGCGGTTTCTTCTGGTATCGTCGGATTGATGTAAAAACCCGTTCCCCACTCGAATCCAGCAGTGCGCGTGACACGAGGCATGATCTCAATATGCCAATGGTAGTGGGGAAGACTCTCCGTGTTGAGAGGGGCCATGTGCAGGACTAGGTTGAAGGGCGGATCATCAAGCGCTCCGCGCAGCCGTTGCAGAGTGCGTTTCAGCAGACCCGCGAGTTCCAGAACATCGTTCCGGGTTGTCTGCGCGTAGTCACTTTCGTGTTGCTTGGGCAAGATCCATGTCTCGAAGGGGAAGCGCTGGGCAAATGGCACGACACTGATGAACCGTTCACTGTCCTCGACGACACGTTTGCGGTCGGACAGTTCTTGCTGGATGAGGTCACAGAAAACGCATCGGTCTTTGTACTCATAGTATTGCAGAGCGCCAGTCAGTTCTTCCTGTACGCGCAAGGGCACGATGGGAAGAGCAATGATCTGGGAGTGGGGGTGCTGCAAAGACGCACCAGCCCGCACGCCCTTGTTCTTGAATACCATGGCATACTTGAACCGCTTGTCGCGGGCGAGGTCGACAATGCGGTCGCGCCACGCCCACAACACTTCCTTGATCTGTATCTCGGACATCAGCGCCATTTCCTCGTCATGGTTGGGAGTTTCGATGACGATCTCATGTGCGCCGATACCGTTCATCATGTCATACATGCCTTCACCGCGTTTGTCCATCGTACCTTCGATTTTCAGTGCCGGGAACTTGTTGGGGACGACGCGCACCCACCAGCCCAGCTCATTGGGCCTGGAGTCGGCCCTACGGTATGAGAGAATCTCCAGCGGCGTACTTGCCTCGTTCCCAGGTTCGAATGGACACTTGGACAGATCGGTCAGACGGTCCTCCCTGTCTGTCTTGAAGTTGCTTGGGCGCAGTGCGCGTTCGGTGGCAATAATGACCCACCGTCCAATGATCGGGTCTTTCCGTAGCTCGGGCATCACATCCTCCTCAGGTCGTCAAGGTGAAGATGGTCGAAGACATTGTCCATGGGCTGTGCCTGTTCAGAGGTATCGCATGGCTCTCCTTCTGCTGCTGCGAACAGGTCTTGAACCTTCCGATGATGTTCAAGGAACCTCGACATCCCATAAGAACGAGCCTGACCTGTCGTAATGAGGAAAGGCCAGTCAGAACTCTCCTCCAGCAGGATCTCTCGCAGCAGCGCATCGCCAGCAGAGCCGCTGAGGCCTGGCAGAAGCCTGACGAATCGGCGCTGATCGCTGTGGATCATGTCCCAGATCCACGAGGTCTCAGAGTTCATCCACGTATCGTGTCCACCTCCTGTGCCCCAGCTGGATTCGCGCAGTCGCCCGAGGGGCAGATCGCGTTCAGCCAAGACCGTTGTTGGAGCGACTGCCGAGACGGATTCCTTCGAGGCCAAATCGCGGAGCACGGCAGCGATCCATCCCGGCCCCTCATACCACCAGTGTCCGAAGAGTTCGGTATCGTAGGCTGCTACGACCACACCCGGGTCGCCAGTGAGCCTCTGTCGTTGCGCCGCGAGGTCCCTGACCAGTGAAGCGAAATGCACGGCATGTTCTGCAGCGCGCTTGCGCGCTTCGTCCGGTCTGTAGAGCTCCTTTGCTCCCAGATCAGTCTGTTTGCTGGTAATGCGCCAGTACTGCCACCCCGAGCCTTCACATCGCCTGTGGAACTCGCGATAGACGCCGTCTCCAGGATAGCCGAGGTCACGTGACCAGACTTGCTCGCTGGTGGCTGGATTACGCAGGAACACTGCTGTGCCCGAGCCGATGTTCCATGGCGTCCATGGTGCATCGGCACTTACCGGGATGGCAGCGTGTCCACTAACGAAATCGGGTGTGCCACCTGTTTCCAGAGCAGCTGCGTCCGCGACGAAGTAGCGCAGTCCTTGCTCGGCGAGGAGGCGCTCGACACCAGGGAGATAGCCGCATTCTGGCAGCCAGAAGCCCACGGGCTTTCGGCCCATCCAGTGCTCATATGTTGCTGCTCCTGCCCGGATCTGCAGGCGCCTCGATTCGTCGTTGCTGAACAGTGGCATGTAGCCATGCGTGGCGCAGGAGGTCAGTACCTCCAGGCGTCCCCGCTCCTGCAAGCTGGCGAAGGCCCCCACCAGATCGCCGCCCAGCACGTTGAACTGTCGAAGACGCTGGTCCAGTTCTTCACAGTAGAACATGTTGAGGCCGTGAGCCTCTAGAGTATCTGGAAGGCGTGATACGTCCTGTTCCAGGGCTTTGCGTTTTTCGTCGACCCACGCTCGGAAGCTGTCGACAAATGCGGGGGACTTGAGCTGTTCCATGAGGATGGGGGTGATGCCGACAGCAATGGTTCCTGGCACGTTGTCACGGTCCAGGCCCTCCAGTCCCTCGAGGAGAGGGAGGTACGTGTCGAGGGCAATCTCATGCAACCACTCTTCGCCGAAAGGCCAGCGTCCTTTGCCGAGGACGTAGGGCAGATGCGAATGCAGGACTAGGACAAAGCGACCATTCATGTCAGCCTCCAATTTCTAAGGTCAGGTGCCGTGACGTTTTCAGGTCAAGCGCAATGCACACTGTCATTCCCTGGTAGACGGTTTCGATGCCGCTCTCCGAATTCGAGAGTGTCCTTATCGGAGACAGTTCCACATGAACAGGCGAGCTGGTCCGTACCGAGAGACGATGAGATTCGGTCCCGACGGTGAAGGAGTCCGCCACGAACGAGCGTTCTCTGTCCTCCCACCACAGAGCCAGGTTGAGTTCACATACGTACCAGTCCTGTGATGCCTCGATCTCAAAACCGACACGGAGCCCGCCCTCACTCGGCGCGAATGTCTTGACTATCAGTCCAGGTGCCTTGAACCGCGCCCGTGTCTGGCCGAGTTCTACAGAGTACTCCTCCATCACAGGCTTACCGCCCGTGGCAGCATCAAGTGACGGACCGAAGCGGTCGATGAAGCTGACGCGCATGTGATCGTCGAATTGAAGTGCGCCGAGCGCATCAGGGTCCTTGAGGTGCAGAATCTCGTGGATGTTGGTTGCTCCTTGCGTCTCGCTCCGCGACGTGGCTTCGAGCATCCGGTCATGGTAGGCCTCGTGGTATCGTGTCATGACATTGCTCCATGACCAGGCCTGTTTCAGGTCGTCCCACAGGACCAGGCGACCGCCGTAGGCGTGCAGGAAGAACACTTGGTGCTCGGTTGCCATAACGACCTCAGGCCGCCCGTCAGCGTCGGTGTCCTGCAGCCACGTACCCAAGCGTCGCTCCGGCATCAGCCGTTCGGCTGTGAGCAGCTCGGCGTAGACGGCGTCACGGAGGTGAGGAAGATACAGCCCTCCAAAGATGCCGTGCCAATACGCGCAATTGCACTGGCTTCGAAGGTAGTGCGTGCGGGCTTCCCCGCCCGCCTCTCCCAGCTCGCTGCCGACGAACAGCATGCGCTTGTGCATGCGGTTGGCCTCGGGGTATCGGGCCAGAAAGTTGCGAAATGTGCCGCCGCTGAGAAAGGAACGGTCCTCCGGATTGGTCTTCTCGCGCAGGTCCGCGAACACCTTCTGCCGTGACGCTGCCAGTGACCATTCCTCCATTTCCGCATACGAACAGGCCGGCAGGTAGACGCGCTCCCGTGGCTGCAGAGAAGACGCAGCTTCGCCAGCCGTCACCGTGGCGACGTCGTCTGCATCTGTCAGCGCTTGGAAGAATCGTCGCAGCCATCCACCGGCATGGACGTGGTCATAGGTGCCTGGCCACATGCCGAACTTCTCGCCATCATCTCCGTACACGAACAGTTCTGCATCGTCGGGACTCTCACGGATGAAGCGAAGTGTCTCGTCAGGCTCTGCCCAGGGAATCTTGTAGCGCAGCTCCTTGAGGATGGGGAACACTACTATCGTGTGCCCTTCTTCCTCAGTGACGTAGGCATGAAACAGGTCTGTTCCGTGAAGCCCTGTTTTTTCAAATCCGTTGTCGTCAAGGAGGGTCCATTGGACTCCGGACAAGGCCAAGGAACGTGCAAGGTGTGGCTCCCACGCGCGTTCGGTCAGCCACAGGCCGGTGGGTCGCTGTCCAAAAAGTCTTGTGAGTTCGTCGCTCATGAGCTGGATCTGCGCAATGCGGTTGTTCTCCGGCAGCAGTTGCAGGATGGGCTCGTAGAAGCCTCCACCTACCAGCTCCAACTGGCCTCGCGTGGCCAGCTTCCGGACGAGGTCCAGGTATGCATAGAGATGATTCTGTTCGATGAACTCCAGGAGTGGGCCCGAGGTGTGAAGAGAGACCTTGATACGCGGGAAATCAGTCAGCGTCTCGAGGAATGGCAGATAGGCGCGGTTGATGGCCTCTCTGAACACGCTGTCGAAGTTGCCGACCGGCTGGTGATTATGAATGCACAGACACAGCTTCTTGATATCACACCTCCCAGTGCTGCAGTTCGTAGTCCCTATCAGGCAGTGTCATCGACATCACTCCCCTGACAGGGATGGTCGCCACCAGGCGCCCTCCGCCGGAGACCAGGACGGTGAAGGTGACGCGTTCGCCCCGCCGAGCTCTGATTGTCGTGAAGGGAAGCTGGATTTGCAGGGTTTTCCGCAGAGCCCAGACAGTATCGCCAGGAGGCTCTGTCCACGCAGTGATTACGCCGTTGTCTCGTTGGACAACGAAGCGGCTCGGCCCCACCTGTGAAGATAGACGCACTTCGACCCTCAGGTCCTCGGTGGCTGCCATCTCGGGCGTCAACTGTACCAGAAGATACATCGCGGATAGACTGTAGCCAATGCGCAGCGACGTTACGGCGGGGGCTCCCGAGTTCATCGCACCTCCTCCGCTGTCCGGCCGGAAACAGCGTCCAGATGCCCAATCGAGATACGTCACTGGTCCTCCGTCGATCCGCGGACTCATGAGACCGGTGGGCTCAACGGCAACTGCAAGTGGCTTGCTGTCCAGAACTGGCTCGAGGAGCTGATCCGGCACTGGATGACCAGCCTGCGTGTAAACGTTCGTCAAGTGTCTTCGATAGAGATCATCGAACTGAACCGACGTATCGGCTGTGCGCTCACGACTATACCACCAGTTCCAGTCGGACCCTTCGGCCGCAAACATCGACAGCAGCGATCGTTCCTGTTCTTCAGGCGTGAAGTGTCCCCAGTCGTCCCTGGCGTTGCGAAGGTACCCCCATGCTTTGTTGTCTTCTTCTCCACCGATCCAGACGCGGAAGTTGCCATCGATCCACGAACCAGGGCGGAAGGCAGGCATATCAGATGTCGATACGCCCTTGAGCGCTTCGCCTACCGTCGTGAGCTTGACATCGGATTCGTTGGCCAGCGCCGTGTAGAGATTTCGAAGAAACGGAACCCCGCCTCCGGGGTAGAACTCCCACGCGTTTTCGCCGTCCATGATGATCGACAGCATGCCGGGCCGGTCGAGCCTCTCCCTTACTGTGCGCACGTGCTCCATGAACTCCGACACTGCGTCATCTGTGGTCATTGATGCGTACTGAAAGCCGATAGCATCTGAGAGTGCGCGGTCGCGAAAGATCATCGTGATATCCCCGGCTGTCGTCTGCGCCCGGTAGGGGCGGTACAGTGTTGACCGGGGTTCTCCAGGGAGCTCCCGTAGCAGGATATCCTCATCGGTGGCCGTCCATGAGAAGCCGGCGCGCGCGATCTCGGCAACTGCCTGCGGCGACACGCTGCCTTCGGAAGGCCAGCACCCTGAGATCGGCAGCTGTAAGAGCTGCTCGACATACTGCTTTCCGAGCTGCAGTTGCTGCAGCGCGTCTTCGGGGTGGCGAAACGCCGGGTGCGGCAGGGGAGTGTCCTGGACCACGCGAGCAATGTCCGTGTCGCTAAGCAGCGGCAGAATCGGGTGCGCATACGGCGACGTAGCCACTTCGACCTGCCCCGACCGGCAGAGTCCTGCCAACCTCGGGAGGAAGTCTCGGACCAGGTCACGTTGAGCGTGGACCAACGCTACACGGTCCTCTTCGGTGAAGTCCCGGGCCTTTCCCAGGAGAGCCTCTCCTCCCGGCCTTTTCCTGAGTTCACTGGAGCACGTCCACGCCCGCGTGAACAAGCATTGAAGATCCAGTAGCTCCTGTTCCGACCATGTCCTTATTGGCTCAGACCTGTGCAGGGACAGTTGACGGTAGCGGGAGTCTTGTTCGATAACGCGTTCCCGATTGACGTCGAAGAACAGGGCGATCAGCCGCATTCGCTGGTCCATGCCCAACCTGGTGACAGGGGTCGATGCCAGCTCAAGCCATTCGTCGCGGCACCTGCCATGCGCGTATGCGTCAAGCTGTGCCGCCAGGACCGGTGTTACGTTAATTGTGACGTGCGCTGCGGGCTGCTCTTCGAGCAGTTGGAGCATCATCGTGTAGTTGCGAGCGCAGTGAAGCCGAGCCCACGGAAGCAGCGCCGTTCCCGACGTGAGATCCTGATACTGTGGCTGGTGGAAGTGCCACAGGAAGCACACGGAGAGAGACTCCAGCATGGTCAGGAGACTCGGTGCCTCGTTCGGTTCCCGCCAGCTGCGCGTGCATCCTGTGGTATCGCCGCAGGCCACACGAGATGGCTTGCCCAGATCTGGGCAGACATCCGGCGTGCTGTACACTGCGTCCGGCGCTGGGCCGTGCAGGCGTATGTCTGTGAGGTTGTCTGTCGGGATCGCATCATCAGGCTCCTCTTGGAGGCTGCTCCTCTCAGGCCAGATACTGCTGGATCATCTTACGGGTCACGCCATGGTGTTTCGCGACGTCTGCATAGAACCATCCGCTGGTGCGTACCGTCCTCTCCAGAGTGGAGTAATCCACTGCGACGATGCCGAATTTCGCGCTCAGGCCCTCGATCCACTCGAAATTGTCCATCAGGGACCAGTGATAGTAGCGCTGTACATCGACGCCGTCCTCGATGAGCCGGCTCACCTGGAGAAGGTGGTCGTAGATGTACCTCGTTCGGAAGACATCCTTGGCATCGGCCGTGCCGTTCTCGGTGATGAAGATGGGGGTATGGTAGCGGTCCCAGTACTTCTTGCAGACACGATACAGTCCGTCAGGATACAGCTCCCACCCAAGGTCGTTCTTCTGGCTGTCTTCGCGTACTTCAAGCCTGCCCAGCGGGTTTGTGGGCTTGCCGGAGCAATCGACGATGTCGCGCGTATAGTAGTTGACGCCGAGGAAATCGAAGTAGCGACCCTCGCCGAGAGGGTATCCCCCGCCCAGCGGCGAGAGGAGCCTTCCCTCGCACATCCCTGTGACAAAAAGCTCCTGGAAGAGCCTTTCGTACATGCCTGCCGCCCACCGTTCACGACCGTTGCCATGCTTGGGATCGAACAGCCTGAGGTGATTGGCGACGCCAACCATCGTATCATTGTAGCCGTTGGAGGCACGCACCTGATGGATCTTGCGATAGGACTTGATGTGCGCCGTGATCATGTTGCGGGCGCCCCTGAAGTATTTGGTGATACTGATGTCGCTTGGCGGCCATCCGCCCGTGACGTATCCCGCCGCGAGGTAGACGTTCGGCTCGTTGATGGTGCACCAGTCGCTCACGAGGTCGCCAAGGTTCTCGACGACATAGGCTGTGTACCGCTCAAAGAGGTCGACGACTTCCGGGTTAACCCAGGCACCCGCGTCCTCGAGCCACAGCGGGTTCGAGAAATGGTGCAGCGTGACAAGAGGCCTGATGCCGGCGTTCACCAGTTGCTGTATCTCGAGACGATAGTGGTCGATAGCGTCCTTGTCGAACTGCCCCCGTGCCGGCTCAACGCGGCTCCACTCCAGGCTCATCCGGTAGGTCTGCTGATGGAGCTGCTTCATGAGTGCGATGTCTTCAGTCACCCTGTTCCAGTGATCGTCAGCTACAATGCAGCTGGTGCCATCCTTGACATGACCGGTCTGAACCCAGCGATACCAGCTGTTGTTGCGATCACCACCTTCGATCTGCAGCGAAGCTGTCGCCGTGCCCAGCAGGAAACTCTCTGGCAACACAAATGGTTCCATGGTCATACCTCCTTGTCTGGTGCTGCCGCTGTCAGCAGTATGCCTGAATCGACCGGCCGCGCAACTCGCGCTATGGGCACTCGTAAGACCGTGTGAACGCCCTGCCGCTCAGGGGTTGCAGCTACCCCATTCACGGTCCACCGATCGGATGCGTCGGGGACGCCGATCAGGGCTTCGCCCTCGAGTTGGGCGGTGTCGAATCGCTGGAATGCTATGGACGTTTCATGGCGCTCGAAGCGCGCGACATCGAGTCCCGGGAACAGATGGGTTGTCGTTCCAAGGAGTTCAACGTTGTCCCCGTGCGCCTTCCGGAGACAGGTCGAATCGAAGGGAAGGAGCTGCAGGGGCTCTCGTCCGTCGACCAGGTGCCCGTTGCAGTAGTAGACACCAGGATCCAGGTCTATCGTGGCAGGTCGGGAACCCAGGTTGGCAGCGACGACGTATGTGGCGTTCTCAGTGCGCAAGGTCAAGCGCCATGCCTCGCCGAATGGTCTGGCCTCGTCGACAGCCTTCGCAGAGAACGGAAACTGGGAAAGATACTGCCTGAGTTGTGCGTCTGTATAAGAGGAGATGTCGTCTGACGTGAAGACGAGGCCCCCCATCGCCTGGTTCACAAGGAACAGTGTGTGGCGCTGTGCCTCCGTCAGACTGTTTCCGGTGTCGCGAAGGATGGTGACGTCCGGATCGTTCCAGAAGGCCATTCCATTCAGATGCCTTCGGCTGATAGTGTTTCGCAGCGCGCAGACTGTCGATACGCGCTCGCGGTAGTGGATCGTCGAGAGCAGGCGGTCCTCCCACTTCAGGGCGACATCTCCGCTGATTCGGCAGAAGTCGACCTGTCCAAATGCAGGGCCGAGGGGAACGCCACATCCCAGAATGAGGTTGTTCCCGATGATGTCGCGCAGAAACTGCATGGATTCGGACATGACCTGGCCTCGCGTCTTGCCCTTGGGGGCTTTGCGGCAGGCGGCGTACAGGAAGTCGAGCTTGACCAAATCGAAGTGCCAAGTGTGCAGAACCAGGTTGAATACATCACCCAGATAGGAACGGACGGCCGGGTTCGCCACGTCAAGCGAGTAGAAGAAACCGCTCCAGCCAGGGTTGTAACCAGCCTTGACGGGCTTTCCGTTGTCCTCTGTAAGGAACCAGTCGGGATGATCGCGCAGCAGGTCAGATGTCTCCTCGGCGATGAAGGGTGCCAGCCACAACCCGGCTTTGTAGCCTCGCCCGTGGATTGCATCGGCCATAGCCCCCATTCCATCCGGGAACTTGACGTTGGTTGTCAGCCAGTCGCCGACGGCATGTTGCCACCCGTCGTCAATCTGGAAGGCATCGAGAGGAACCTTGTGTTCGCTCAGAGCGTCAAGGTTGTGCTGGATGATCTCCTGCGTGATGCCCGTGTAGTAGTTGTACCAGCTTGTCCAGCCGGTCAGAGGTGGCGTCCGGAGATGTCGGAGGCCAAGGAGGTCGAAATAGCGGCCGAACGTCTCGCGGTCCGTTCCCGTTCCCATATACACGTCGTACAGAACATATGGTTGAGTAGGCATGACACCGCCGCATTCCTTCTGGAGCGTGACTCTTCCTGCGGAGGCGGTGATCGTCACCAGGGTGAACCCTGTATGTTCGGCCAGTGAGCCAAACAGGGTCAGAAGATCAGATTCGGTCCGAACGTATCCATAGGTCCAGCCATGGAAACGCCCCGGAAAGCCGGGGTTCGTGACGTACTCGTAGTCGCCGTACATGGAACACCATGAGCGGGCCAGCCTGTTGAGCGAAGGGATACGATCCCTGGGTCCCAGCTCACGTGATTCTGTCCACGTCTGGTAGCCATTCACGAAGATGCGGCTGGATCGCGGGACAGGAAAGGGGACTCGCAGTTCGGCTGCGAGCAGCGTCACCGTCGTGCGAGGCGTCACGGTGACGGTCCAGCGTTCTCCGGGGACAGTTGCTCTTATCGTGGGCGCAATGACGAGGTCGTCGTTTTCCGCTTGATCAATCAGGTTGAAGTCCAGGGTCATGACGACCCCTTCGCGACGATAGGTCAGTCTGCCTTTCACACCCTCCATCCTACCCCTCCCCGGTCGTTTCGTGAACCCCATCAGCCGCGTGTGTCTTATAGAATGCAGGTCCCAAACCAGTCGCCGCCAAGTAGGCGGATCGAACCGAAGCCGTGAAGTCCGGAATCTTAGCCTGCTCGACGAGCGCGATTGCACAGCCTCCGAAACCGGCGCCCGTCATGCGGGCTCCCAGACATCCTGGAGCCTCAAGTGCCGCACTTACGATCGCATCGAGATGCGGTCCAGTCACTTCGTAGTCATCCCGAAGCGACGTGTGAGACTCCGTGAGCAGTCTCCCGAATGCGGCCAGGTCGCCGGCTGCTAGCACGCGAGAGGCCCGTTCCACCCGCACCTGCTCCGAGATGACATGGTGTGCTCTTCGCCGCAGAATCGGGTTCGAAACGTGGGACAGTACGTCCTTCCATGGAGCGTGGACAAGGCCGTTTCGGGGCGCGTCTGTTCCGAGAAGTCGGAGAACGGCATCGCACTCGGCTCTTCGTTCATTGTACTTCGAGTCGGCCAGTCGACGCTGTCTGGACGTGTTCATGATGATCAGAGCGTGTGCGCCCAGGGCAACAGGCACATAGTGGTAGTCCTGCGATTCGCAGTCGAGCAGCAGGGCACAGTCCTCCTTGCCGAGCGCGACGGCGAACTGATCCATAATGCCGCAATTGACTCCGACAAACTGGTTCTCTGCCTTCCGGCAAAGCAGAGCGATGGCCTTGAGGTCGCTCGTGGGGGTCTGAGCGAGTGCGAGAAAGGAGAACGCGGTCAATACTTCCATGGCGGCAGAGGACGAGAGTCCAGCTCCTTGCGGAAGTGTCGTGGTGAAGAGGACATCGGTTCCCCTCAGATTGACTCCCTGAAGAGAGAGTTCGTGGAGGACCCCCGCGGGATAGTTTCCCCAGCCGCGTGCAGGGTCGGGTTCGATGGGTCGGTCGAGGTCGATCTCGACGGCCAGCAGGTCATCCGATGAGTGGAGTCTGATGAGATGGTCGGAGCGGAGCCGGCAGGCTGCCGCAATCCCCAGCGTGACCGCCGCGGGCATGACCAGACCGCCGTTGTAGTCGATGTGTTCTCCGATGAGGTTCGCTCTGCCGGGAGCGAAAAAGGACTTGACCTCATGGTCCCCGGGACCGTAGAGGTGCACGAACTCCTTGGTAAGGAACGGACGCATGCTCATGGTTACGTTTCGGTCTGCTCGAATCTCCTGCATGCTGCCGCAAGAGCTGGTGCAGTGTCCTCAACGCGCAGAGGATTGCATGCTGCCCACGCACCCATCTCTGAGGAAGCGTAGTATTTCACGGTCGTCTCGTTGCGGAGTGGAGGGTAGAACTCGATGTGAAAGTGGTACGACTCCTCGCAGCCGGCATCCTTCGGGCTGTTCACCGGTGTCTGATGGATGCACATCATGTACGGGAAGCGCCGGGCGAACAGGAGGTCGAACCCTCCTGTGAGGGTCTTGAGCATGCGGGCGAGGTCCGTCCGTTCCGAGGGCGTGAAGTCGGTGAAGGACCCCTTGTGCGCACGGCTCGTGACAAAGACGCCATATGGATAGTCGGTGAACGACGGGATGTACGCTACGAAACTCCCGTTCGACAAGACGACGCGCCGGCCATCCGACAGCTCGTCGCGGGTAAGGTCGCAAAACAGGCAGCTTGCATGTTCGTCATACCAGGCGCGTGCACTTACCAACTCTGTCCGGATCTTCAATGGGACAAATGGATAGGCGTAGAGCTGTCCATGGGGGTGCCGCATGGTGACGCCGACTTCCTCGCCACGATTCTCGAAGGGAAAGATGTACTTGATGCGAGGATCGCTGGAGAGGATCCGTTGCCTCTCCGTCCAGAGTTCTATCAGGCGCGTCAGATGCGCGACACTCAGGTCGTGGAGGCTGGCATCGTGCTGCGGAGAGTACAGGATGACCTCGCACTTGCCATAGTTGGGGGCAACCGGTGACAGTTCTGAGCCGACTGCGTCGGGTTCGTCGGGATCCGTCGTCAGTGCCGGGAAGTCATTGTCGTATTCGAGAACGTCGTAGGTGGCAGGGACGTTGCCCGATCCAGGGCAGAAGGGACAGCCATAGGTGCGCAGGTTGGGTCGTGCCTGTCTGTTGCCTGCCACCGTCGTCCATGTGCGCAGAAGTGGGTTCCATCGTAGTTCCGCCATCGTGGTCCTCCTGTGTCGCTACAGTGCCGCAGCACTACCTTTTCATCATGCAGTATAGCCTAACGCCTTCATTGGTACAGGCCGGGCGATACCGTCTGCTTGTTCATGCAGCCCGTACAGACTATACTAATTAGGTAACCCAGTATGTACTGAAGAGGTGGAGGGGATGATGAGTGGAACGGTTCTCGTGACCGGTGGCGCTGGCTACATTGGATCGCACGCTGTACGGAGACTAGTACGGAACGCCTATCAGGTCGCCGTGTTCGACAACCTTTCCAAAGGGCACCGCTGGGCCGTTCCACAGGACGTTCCGCTTATTGTCGGCGACATCGCCGACACGGCCCACGTCGCGATGACCATCCGGCAGTTCCACGTGACGAGCATCATGCACTTCGCAGCCTTCAGTCTTGTCGGCGAGTCGATGATTGAGCCTCGCACCTACTACACGAACAATGTGATCGGTACACTGCATCTTCTCGATGCCATGCGTGCAACCGGCGTAGACCGCATCGTCTTCTCCAGCTCGGCTGCTGTGTATGGAGAGCCGTCCTGCGTTCCAATAGTCGAGGACAGTGCTTTGGTGCCGACCAGTGTCTACGGGCGAACCAAGGTAGTCGTCGAGGGGATCCTGCATGACTACGCGGTGGCATACGGGCTGCGTTCGGTCTCCCTGCGATACTTCAATGCCGCCGGAGCCGACCCCAATGGCGGGATTGGCGAGGATCATGATCCGGAGACACATCTGATACCTTTGGTGCTACAGGCTGCGGCTGGCCGAAGATCGTCAGTGAGCGTGTTCGGGAGCAACTACCCGACGGCTGACGGCACCTGCGTCCGGGACTACGTCCACGTGAGTGATCTTGCAGATGCCCATGTTCTCGCGCTGGAGTCACTCGAGCGGCAGACGGAGGCCACATACAACCTGGGAAACGGTGAAGGATTCTCGGTGAGGCAGATCGTCGAGACTGCCCAACGGATCGTGGGGCACGACATACCGATTCTTGAGGCGGGCCGGCGCGCGGGGGACCCTGCAGTGCTCGTCGCCGGCAATGGGCGCGCATGCAGAGAACTGGGATGGACGCCTCAGCTGGCGGACCTCGAGGCTATTGTCCGGACCGCCTGGAACTGGGAGCAGCATCGACCAATCCGCTAGTCATGCATGACAATGATGTCCGGTTCCTTCCCATTTGTTCTTTGACCGGTCCAGGTAATGCCGTAGAATACATGGGCGGCAAGATACCAGACCGACCCGAAAACTGATCCTCGGAGGCACGAATGCGTGGCCAGTACTTCTCGTTAGCCATGAATCTCGTCATTGGGCTGTCCTTCTTCCTGTATGGTATGAAACTCCTTGGGGACGGCCTTCAGAAAGCGGCCGGGGACTCTCTCAGACGTATCCTGCAGGCTCTCACGAACAAGCCAATCCGCGGAGTGCTGGTCGGTATGCTGGTCACCGGCATCATCCAGAGCAGCGGAGCTACGACGGTCATGGTCGTTGGGTTTGCCAATGCTGGACTGATGACGCTGAGACAGGCCATGGGCGTCATCTTCGGCGCGAACATTGGCACGACCATCACAGCCCAGATTATTGTGCTCAAGCTGGACAAGCTGGTGTGGCTCTTCATGGTCGTAGGCGTCATGATGGAGTTCTTCGTCAAGCGCAAAACCAGTAAGGCTGTCGGCGAGGCCATCCTCGGTTTTGGCATCCTGTTCTTCGGTCTCTACTTCATGGCGGACACGCTCGCGCCGCTCAAGGACAGTCAGGGCTTCATCGACTTCCTGGTACGGTTTGGCCAGGCCCCCATCCTGGGCGTCGGCGCCGGAGCGGTGTTCACGGCGCTCATCCAGAGTTCGTCGGTGACCACCAGCCTGGTCGTCGCCCTGGCGATGAAAGGCATGATTGCGCTGCCGTCAGCTATCGCCCTGATCCTGGGAGCCAACATCGGGACGACTTTGACCGCGGGGCTGGCGAGTCTTGGTGCCAACGTCACCAGCAGGCGAGCGGCACTCACGCACTTCCTCTTCAACTTCATGGGCACCGTCATCATGTTCCCATTCCTCAAGCCGTTTGCCAAGCTCGTGGAACTCACGGCGTCGACGCTTCCGCACCAGGTGGCCAACGCGCACACGATGTTCAACGTCCTCATGACCATCGTCGCTTTGATTTTCATCAACCCGTTCGAGAAGCTGGTCATGCAGCTCCTGCCGTCCAAGGAGAAGGAGGTCGAAACCCGGGTCGTCCGGTTCATTGACGATCGGGTACTTGTGACGCCGTCCGTGGCCCTCTCCCAAGCGACGCAGGAGCTCTACCGCATGGGCCACGTTGCATATGAGATGGTGGACAACTGCAGGATCGCCCTCTTCGAGAACCGCATGAATCTCCTCGAGAACGTGCTTGGCAACGAGGAACTGGTGAACTCCATGCAGAAGGAGATCACCGGGTACCTCACGAAGATTACCGAACACGATCTCTCCGAGGCGCAGGGCACGCGTGTCATGGCCCTGATGCATGCAGTCAACGACATCGAACGCGTGGGCGACCACGCCACGAACCTCGTCGAGCTCATCCAGATCAAGGATGACAAGAGGCTGAAGTTCAACAACGGCACCCAGGATGACCTGAAGGCTGAGTTTACCCACGTTCTGAAGACGCTTGACGAGGCCATGGATGCCCTTCGGGACTATGATGTTGAACGGGCCCACCGGGTCAAGGACATGGAAGACCGCTGCGACCTGATGACGAAGGAATGCATGTCCCGCAACATTTCTAGGCTGAACGCGCATGAGGTGGACCCGCAGGTCGGCGTCATTGTGGTCGATCTGTTCACAAACCTCGAGCGTATCTCAGACCACGCCGACAACATCGCGGACGTCGTCCTGGGCGTGTACTAGCGGCCTATCATTCAGGCATACGGTGAGCCCCCGCCTGCAAGGCGGGGGCTTCTCATTTCGAGAGGACTCGCGTCGACTGTGTCACAAACTCGGAGAGAGTGTGCTCCTGACCTCGGCGAACACTTCGTCGATGTCGCGCTCAATAGACTGCATACCTCGAACGAGCTCGCCCATAGTCCCGCGGTTAACGGATACGACCGGGCCGCCGCTGAACTGCGGCAGCATTGCGGCAGGATAGACGCTGAGCGACGTTCCGATAGCTAGAAACAAGTCTGCATGGAGGGCCTCCGATTCTGCTTCGTCCATACCTCGGACTGCCTCGCCGTAGAAGACGATGTCCGGCTTGACCACACCATCACAGCGGTCACAATGGGGAATCTCCTCGGCGAGAATCTTGTGCTTGAGCTCGTCATATGAGTAGCTGTGTCCGCACTCTCTGCAATGTCCCTGCTGGAAGCTGCCGTGTACCTCGATGACGTTCCTGCTGCCCGCTTTCTGGTGCAGGCCGTCGATGTTTTGGGTGATCACAGACTGGAGCAGGCCTTGTTGCTCTAGTTCGGCCAGGAATGCATGAGCCTGTGTCGGCTGGATGCGGTCGACGGTGCTCAGGAAGTCACGGGCGAATGCGAAGAAGTAGTGCGGGGCCTTGTCGAACCAGTCGATGTCGAAGGTCTTCTCGGGGTCATACCGGTGGGTCACGTAGAGCCCAGTCGGTCCTCGGAAGTCTGGGATGCCCGCTGCCGTCGAGATTCCTGCGCCGGTCAGCGCGACGATGTGATGCGACTTCTGGATGAGTCCTGCCAATTTCTGTGCGTTCATCATACGTTGCTTCCTCGTTACTGCGGTGGACAAGACGGAGCCCTGCGACCCTGGTCTCTGACCTCTGTACAGTATAGCGTGATGGCTACGTCCGGTTCTGTTCCGGGAACAACAGCATTGCCTGCAGGTCTCTTGCATTCTGCACTGCCTGACCCCGGTGGCAGTTGTTGGTCATGATGAACATCAGCGGCGCGCTTTCAGCCATGGTGCGGATGGACGGAAGCATCTGCCCCAACTCCTCTTTCGAGTAGAGGTAGTCGTACCGTTCCTCGCGGCTCGCGCCGAACCAGTTTGGATTGCGTCCGTGCAGCCGGAGATAGGCAACGTCACTGGTGACGGCCGGGACCAGGGGCAGGAGATTGCGCAACTGCGGCTCGTCGACGGCGACATAGCCAAGATGCTCCTGCCTGAGGAACGTCAGGGCGTCTCCGTTGTGCCAGCTTCGGTCACGGAACTCGATAGACAGAGGCAGTCGGGGCAGCATCTCGCGGGTCGTCAGGAGGAACCTGCGGTTTTCCGGAGTGTCCCGGAACCATGGCGGATACTGGAGGACAACAGTTCCCAGGCGGCCTGCGTCAGCCATCGGTGTCACTGCTTCCCAGAACTCCGTGAACGCGGGTGCGAGGTCGGCGGCGTTCTTGAGTCCCGAGGCCAGGTCGGGGAACGCCGGACGTCCCGGAGCGGCTGGCCTTGTCGCGTTCCATGCTTCGTGTGTCATGCTTCGATGTGCTTTCACGGTGAACAGAAAGCCGGGCTGTGTCTTCTGAATGAGGGCCTCGATCAGAGGAATGGTAGGCATGTGGTAGAAGCTGCTGTCCAGCTCGACCGCGTTGAAGCCGAGCGTGCGGGCGTAGTGGACAAGGTAAAGCGAGGGGCGCAGGTTGGGTGGGTAGATGACACCTTTCCAGTCAGGGAACGAATATCCGCACGTGCCGATACGTATCTCTGCATTCATGGCCATGGTTCCTCCTCCGGTTGCTCTGCCACCATTGCCGGCGGTTCCTCTGCCAGTGTACCGTCCGCCAGCGAATAGTACAGAAGGGCCTCGCGCTCAGGTGGTGCAAGTTTGTTCTTGACCACGCGTACCCGCACCGCAAAAGAAGATGGGTCTCCTTCGTCCAGGGCCAGCTGTTCCTGCGTCGTTTTCAGGCGCAATGAGGCAAAACTGCGCAGGGCGCCTCCGCCGATGGAGGCAACCGATGCAGGAACAGCCATCAGGTAGCTTCGACTGAGAAAGAGCATGACACATTGTCGACGCGCGACGAGCGTCGTGAGCTTGCGCAGTGCACGTCCGACCATCTCGGCGCGTGCCATGTTGAACGGCATGCCTTCAGGCCGGTGTGACGGGTTCATGACGATCGCTGAGTCCATGACCAGCAGGTCGATGTCGGCACGTTCCAGAAGTATGACGGCCATGTCGACAGCGTCTTCTGCTGTCTGTGGCTCAAGCAGCAGAATGTCCCGTGCCGATGGACCCAGATCCAGTGGCAGCTTGGCCGCCAGGCTGTGTTCCAGGTCTATCCAGACGACGGTCAGTCCCAAGGCGGCCGCATTCAGGCAACAAGCCATTGCGAGAGCCGACTTGCCGGAACTGGCTGTTCCAAACAGTTCCGTGATACGTCCGCGCGGGTAGCCGCCAATGCCGGTTATGTGGTCTATTGCGGGAATACCGCTCTCAAGAACTGTTATAGGCGCAGTGAACTGTCGGTGAACGATTTCAAGCGTATTCGTGGACAAGGGGAGCCTCCTCGATACTAGGGATGAACCGCAGCCCTTCCAGCCGCTTGACGAGTACTGTGGGGCTACCCTCGGTATTCTGAAGTTCGCCGTACAGGCGCATCATGCGGTTCTGTTTGAGCGCCGCCGCGTACCTGCGCTGCGCATCCTCGAACATGACGGCCTCCACCATGCCGTCTTCGTCCTCCAGCGTGATGAAGAAAACGCGTTTGCTGGACTTGGTGGGTGGAGTCTGGATGCGAACGACGACTCCACGTACCCATACGTTGGATCCATGTGGCCATGTGCGCAGCTGAGCGCTGCGCAGGGTGGGCGCCCGTGCTTGCGCGGGCGTGGGCGCGTCCATGACGTCTGCGGTGGCCAGGTCGAGCAGGATGGCCAGGCTTGCCGACACCGGGTACCCGATACCTGCTATCTCCCCCAGGATGGCACGCAACTGCAGGTTGGAACTGACACTCATGATGCGTTCGATCTCATTGGGATCCAGCTCAAGGTCGGTCGCGACCGCCACGGGCGTGCCAAGATCATCGAAAGCTCCAGCCAGCACCAGGTGCTGCAGCGCTCGCCGGTTGACCCGTGTCCGGTCCCTGAAGTCGATCGCCGAATCGAAGG
>Ga0315279_10003191_pt1 | contig 23245 bp, 20 predicted proteins | sample YL17G06_20_MG_FD_203694 | JGI IMG/M metagenome (GOLD analysis project Ga0315279, IMG submission 203694) | Sediment microbial communities from Yellowstone Lake, YNP, Wyoming, USA - YL17G06_20 | ecosystem: Environmental > Aquatic > Freshwater > Lake > Sediment | place: USA: Wyoming | collected...
CCATCCCATAGACTACCTTTTTCAATCCATGCCGCACCCGCAGGGCCTCCGCGTGATCCAGGAGTTTTCTGAATCCCTCATGGTCGTTGCTAAAGACAATCCGCTTTAAAAGCGTTTCCCCCGTCGCCGTTCCAAAAAAGGCGTAATGCCGATCCTTCGCTATGTCGATCCCCACGATCAAATACTCCTCCGAATGCCTTATCTCTTTCCTCAGTTGACGAAATTCCTCCAGCCGGTTACGATTGATTTGATCCATCGGAAACCTCCTTTTAAGAATTTGAGTTTGGTCGTGCTTACTCTTATCTCTTAACAGGAGGTTTCTTTTTTGGGTAGTCTGGTATTATATTTTTCTTATTTTACCGTTGGGAGTTTACCCTTGCCCTCCAGATATATATAACGTTGGTTCTAAAACAACTTAACAGTCCGGCAAAAAATCGGGGACTCTGGTTGAAATACACTAAACAAACCTTTTTAATAAGACTACTGAAAGCAGCATACCGATTCCCTGGTCCACGAAGAGGGCCGCGGCTTTCGGCTGACGAAGAGGAGTCATTTTAGCTATCGGCTTCGCCAAGGAGACGGTCACCATCCAAAATCGTGAAACCCTTGCTACTGCATACCTGAGCTTTCTCACCGCCAGCTCAAATAAAAATTTTACAGCTTGAAGAAGATCCTTGGGGACGGGGTTGAGCAAATTGAATAACTCTGAGAAAAAATGAGAGACGAAAAAATGGAGAAGACGGGGGACACAGGGGACGATGCAACCTGGGGCGGAGAATGCGTTCGTTGTATGCTATCCTTAGAATCTTATTGCAAAGAAGAGAGGGGACGGGCATCAATCCTGCGACTCATCCGCACTATAAATAAAAGCTCTTCTCTCAATTAATTTGTTGAAAGGCGTCAAGGGGTCAAGGATTCGAGTGTTTATTTTCTAACGATGCAAGATCCCGATTCGTTCCGATAGATTGAAGATCTCACTTGAATGTAAAAAGGTGGTGGCAAAGCTTAAATGGTCAGCACCTCTTACCATTTTATTACATGGAAAGTAATGTCCCAAGTTTCTGTAATACTTCTGTCATGATTCTTGGCGGCAACCTACAGATCAACTCTGCCTTTCGGGCCCGCCAGTCCAGATTCTTCACTTGGTCAGCCAGAATTGCCCCTGTGATCGGTAGTCCGGGAGGTATAAGTACTTCAAATGGGTAACCCTTAATTTGCGCTGTGATTGGACATAGAATAGCGAGACCCACCTTTCCATTATAAGCTTGCGGTGAGAGGATCAGCGCAGGACGGCGCCCTGCTTGTTCATGCCCTGCCTGTGGGTTCAGGGCAATCCAGACAGCATCACCCCTTTGGGGAACATAAGGTCTTGAACTCACCATACTTCCCTTCCCGTTGCAGGGCCCATATCAACTTCGCGATGCAAGTTCTCTTTGGTTACTTGAGAGAGGAGTTGTCTAAGTGTGAATTTAGGTTTGGTATCTGGCACGATAGTAAGTTTTCCGTCTGTCAGTGATACCTCAACAGATGAATCACGATCGAGTCCTGCTTCGGTCGCAAAAGATTTTGGAATACGTAATGCAAGGCTATTTCCCCACTTCTGTACACGGGTTTTCATAAAGACCTCCATTAAAATGTATCTACAAAAAAGATACTTCTTTTTTCAACCATTGTCAATCCCATTGTCAATCCCATTGTCAATCCCTAACACATTAATAGATTCCAAGACGGGAAGATACCCTTCAAAATGGGGGACGTAGGGGAAAATCCAACCTGGGGCGGAGAATGGGTTCATTGTATGCTATCCGCAACAGGATTCTTCGGATATCGCTAATACAGCCCTGCCATAGTAAAATAGCTATCACACGATTTTACTCATGAGTAAAGTCGATTCGACATCTACTGTTGATGTGATCTCAATGTCTCGCAGCAAGAATAAATGGATTCCTGCTTTCCTGCCTGCGGTAGGCAGGCGCAGGAATGATTTATAGGAGGCCAATTCAATTATTGGTTTTAGTTTAGTTTGGAAAAGAGCGATTTGAACCAATCAATGGGCTGCCCCTGAAACAGGCGAAGGGCCTGATTTTGCCTCGATCTTCTCGATCCTGACCGCACAGACCTTAAATTCAGGGATCTTTGCAATGGGATCGAAAGCCGGATTGGTCAACACATTGGCCGCACTTTCTACAAAATGGAAGGGAATAAAGATGGTATTTCCCTCCATCCGGTCGCTCAGGTCTGCTTTGATCTCGATTTCTCCCCTTCTGGAGAGAACCTTAACTTTCTCCCCTTGGCTAATTCCCAATTCCTTGGCCTGTCGAGGGTTGATCTCTGCAAATGCCTCTTCTACCTCTTTGTTCAACGTGGGAGACCGACGGGTCATGGTACCGGTGTGATAGTGAACGTAAATTCTTCCCGTGGTCAACATATAGGGATACTCCTTATCTGGCAGTTCCTCTGGCGGGAGATATTCAATCCCATGGAATAGACCCAAGCCCCGGGTGAATCGATCCTTGTGTAAAAAGGGAGTGCCTGGATGTGCTCGGTTTGGACAAGGCCAATGGAGCCCATCCTTTTCGATCCGGTCGTAGTAGATGCCCCCGTAACTTGGAGTGACCTGGGCAACTTCCTCCATGACCTGAGAGGGATGATCATAACTCATCGGATAACCCATCCGGGTGGATAGGTCGCAGATAATTCTCCAATCCGGTCTCGATTCTCCGATGGGTTCTATGGCCTTTCTGACCCGTTTCACCTTTCTTTCGGTATTCGTGAAGGTCCCGTCCTTTTCGGCAAAGGAGACTCCTGGAAAAATCACCTCTGCCAGCCGAGCGGTCTCCGACATGAAGATATCTTGGACGACCAAAAAACCGAGAGATTTGAGGCATTCCTCCACATGGTGAATATCTGCATCGCTCACCATGGGATTCTCTCCCAGGATGAACATGGCCTTCACTTCTCCTGAGTGAGCCGCCTTTAACATTTCAGGCAGCGTCAATCCCACTTTGGTGGAAACTTCGGCCTTCCAGGCCTTTCCAAACTTTTCTGCAATCTGTCCATCTGTAACAACCTGATAACCAGGATAGACATTTGGCAGACCTCCCATGTCACACGCCCCTTGAACATTGTTCTGGCCTCGAAGGGGGTTTACTCCTGCGCTCTCCTTCCCAATCTGTCCGCAGAGCATTGCCAGGTTGGCCAGAGATTTGACATTATCCACTCCTGTGATGTGCTGGGTGATCCCCATGGCATAGACAATGGATGAAGATTCAGACCGAGCATAGAGGAGAGCGATCTTTTTAATATCCTCTGCCTTGACCCCTGTAATCTTTTCCACCTTATCTGGAGTGTACCCTTCTACAACCTTTTGAAAGTTCTCAAAACCCTCTGTCCGTTCTTTGACAAAGTCGTTGTCGTACCACCCCTCTTTGAGAATGACATTCATGATTCCATTGATGAGGGCGACATCCGTTCCCAAATTTTGACGGACAAAAACATCTGCATAAGAGGCCAGCTGAATCTTCCTCGGATCTGCAACAATGATCTTCGCTCCCTTTGCCTTTGCCTTGAAGATCCTTGAACTGATGAGAGGGTGAGCCTCCGTGGTATTCGACCCGATGATGAAGATGCACTTGGCGTCTTCCATCTCAGCAATGGCGTTCGTCATCGCTCCACTTCCGAAGGCGGCGGCCAGACCAGCCACCGTGGAGGAGTGTCAGAGACGGGCGCAGTGGTCGATGTTGTTCGTCCCAACCACTGCCCGAGCCAGCTTCTGAAGAAGGTAATTCTCCTCGTTGGTGCATTTGGCGGAGGCGAGAAAGGCAATACTATTGGGCCCATTCTTCTCTTTAATTTCCTTCAGGCGAGAGGCGACATGATCAAGAGCTTCATCCCATGTCGCTTCTCTGAATTGCCCTTCTTTCTTCATGAGGGGTTGGGTCAGCCGATCACTGTTATTGACAAATTCGTGGAGATTCCAACCCTTGATGCAGAGTCCTCCCTGACTGACCGGATCGGTTTTACAGGGCATGGTTCCCACCAACTCCCCGTCCAAAACCTCCAAATAAAGACCACAACCACATCCACAATAGCCGCAGGTCGTTAGAACCGTCTTGTACTCCATCTTCGCCTCTTCCTATTTGTTGACATCCGATAACTCTAAAGTGACCTCCCCCAAAATGTTCAAGGGAGATTTCCCTTCTGCTGACTCTCCGGTCCTATAGCCGAAGACATCCATGACGATTTCCCCCACCTTTTTATAAAGGGTCCGAACAGGGATATTGGAAGGACAAGCCTCTTCACAGAGGCCGCAGTCGATGCAGCGGCCTACCATGTGGACTGCCCGGCTCAGATGAAAGGTGGGATTCTCAGGAGGAATCTTTCCGGTTAAGATGAAATTCCGATCCTCGAGGCTGCAGACTTCGCAGAAACACATGGGACAGACATCTCTGCATCCATAACATTTGATACACTTATTAAACTGATTCTGCCAGTAACTCAACCTCTCGTCCTGCTTCATCCCTTCAATCTTTTGCAACCGCTTGCTCTTGGATATTCCTTCGGTCTTCTCCCCCACCAGCCATTGGGACGGGTATGGTTTGTAGCACTCACAGGCTTCGGCCAACTCACGGGGGCAGGCAACCCCGATAGGGACGACCCGATCCTGGCGGAGTTGGTTCCATTTGAAGAGCTCTGTCAGGCCCCTCTCATCACAACCTCGCACCATGACTCCGAAGGTGAGCTCGGGGTATTGGTTGGCCACCTTGAGGAGGACTTTATTCAATGGATATCGCACATCCCCCACTAACAACGATTCCAGATCCTCCGGGTGATCCTTTGTGAACAGATAGGGTTCGGGATGGCCATACTCCAGTTTCAGTCCAATGAACCCAGCGATCTCTCCAGATCCAAGCAACTCTTTAACTCTTTCCAACATCGCCTTCATCTTTCCATCCTTGGCTGGAACCTACTCTATGCTCTATGCATAAGATGTCTTGAGCTGCGAAGGTCCCAACTCTCTAATCTTTTGAGTAAAGCTCCGGATGACCTCTGCAAATCTCACGCCCTCTGCAGAGGAGATCCAATCGAGGTACAATCTCTCTTCCTGAAACCCGGTAAACCTCAAAAGTTCCTTTAATACGGCCACGCGCTTAATGGTCATGTAGTTCCCTTTCATGTAATGGCAGTCTCCGATGTGGCAGCCAGCCACCAGCACTCCGTCCGCCCCTTTCTGAAAGGCCTTCAGGATATGGTGAGGGGAAATCGTTGCGGTACACATGACGCGGACCGTCCTCGTATTGGAGGGATACTGCAATCTGCTGACCCCGGCCAGATCAGCACCTCCATAACTGCACCAATTGCACAAAAAAGCAATAATCTTGGGCTCGAAGCCTGCCGCACTTTGCACTTCCTTTGCCATACGTTTCTCCCCTTATCCGTAAAAATTATCCTTGAGGTTCTTAGAAATAGCTTTCAAATCCCCCCATCCCCCCCTTTTCTAAAGGGGGGTAAGGGGGGAATTTCAATACAGCAATAAGGTTATAACGACTCAAACGCCTTTTCAATCTGGGCGTAGATCTGATCGTATCTGAAACCTCTTAAAGCGATGCTTCCCGAAGAACAGGCAGCGGCACATCCCCCGCATCCTTTGCAGAGGACCTCGTTGACTTCGCACTTCTTTTCCTGATCAGCAAAGGAGATGGCTGTATACGGGCAGACATCGATACACCCCTGGCATCCCACGCAGAGGTCTTTATCAATAAAAGCGATCGCTCCCTCGGTCTCCAGTTTCTCCTTGGATAAGATCGTACTTGCCCTCGAAGCCGCTGCATTGGCCTGGGAGACGCTCTCCTCAATGGTCTTCGGGTTATGGCACAGGCCGCACAGGAAGACGCCGTCTGTTGCAAAATCGACAGGCCTCAGTTTCATATGAGCTTCCAGGAAGAACCCGTCCTGATTGACGGGGACCTTGTAGAACTGGGAAAGGACCTTATTATCCTCAGGAGGAAGAATCGCCGTAGCGAGTTGTAACAGATCCGTATCGATAGCGAATTGCTCACCGAGGAGAACATCTGTTATCTCAACCTGCAAGAGATCCTTTCCATTTTCCTGCACCTTTGTCACCACGGGTTGGTCTTCCGGATCAAACCGAAGGAAGACGATCCCCTTGTCTCTGGCCTCATTGAAGAAGTCTTCCATGAGCCCGTAGGTCCTCATGTCCCGGTAGAGAATATAGATGTTCATTTCGGGATTCAGTTCCTTCAGTTTCAAGGCATTCTTTATCGATTTCCCGCAGCAAACCCGGCTGCACCATGGGTGTTCCTCGTCTCTGGAACCGACACACTGGATCATCACGACATTACTGCATTTCGCATATTTTTCAGGATGGAGGGCCAACCCCTCTTCCAGTTCAAGGCCTGTCAATACCCGCTCATCTTTCCCGTAATAATATTCCTCCGGCTTGTACTCCCGGCCCCCAATGGCGAGAATGGTGATACCGTGCCGGACCTCTTCTTCAGTGCCGTTTCCCACATTCAAACGGGTGACGAAGTTTCCAACATATCCAGAAGAATCGGCGACCCGACTTCCCAGATAGGTCCGGATCTTTGGGTGATCCATCACCCTATCAATTTGTTGATTCAAAAAGCCCTGTACATCTCCACCATTTAGGGTTCGGTAAATCCGGTTTGCATTACCTCCGAGACGGTCCGATTTTTCAACCAGGCTGACCTCAAACCCCTGATCGGCCAGGTTCAGAGCACTCGTCATCCCTGCAATCCCTCCTCCGATCACGAGGGCACTCCGAGTGAGATCAACCGACATCCGTTTCAACGGTTCGATCAATCGCGCCTTGGCCACAGCCATCCGGACAAGGTCCTTTGCCTTCTCCGTGGCTCCCTTGGGGTCTTGGGCATGGACCCATGAACACTGGTCCCGGATATTGGCCATCTCAAAAAGGTATTGATTGAGGCCGCCCTCTTTCAGGGTCTCCCTGAAAAGCGGCTCGTGAGTCCTGGGGCTGCAAGAGGCAACGACCACACGGTTGAGACGATGCTCCAAGATTTTCTGTTTGATGATCTCCTGAGTATCCTGGCTGCAGGTATACAGATTGTTATCCGTAAAGACAACATTGGGAAGTGCCTTTGCATACTCGGTGACTTCCGGAACGTTCACGACACCCGCGATGTTGATGCCGCACTTGCAGACAAAAACCCCGACCCTCGGCTCTTCTCCAGCTACTTCCCTCTCTGCAGGATATTCCTTCTTCCGCGTAAGGGTATGCCGGGCCGGAGCAAGCAGACTTGAAACCCGGGCTGCAGCGCCACTGGCCTGCATCACCGTCTCTGGGATATCCTTGGGACCGTTGAAAGCACCGCACGAGAATACTCCATCCCTCGTCGTATCCACGGCCATGAATTCTCTGGATTTGCAGAATCCGTACGGGTCGAGCTCGATTCCCAGTTTGCCAGCAAGTTCCTTGCTTTCTTTTGGGGGATGAAGACCCGCAGAAAGAACGACAAGGTCGAAAGATTCTCTTTGGGTCTTACCGTCCTCCGTGGTAAATCGCACAAAGAGTTCCCCTGTTCCATCGAGTGTTTCGATACCATAAACCTTGGAACGGACGAACCTCACACCATGGACTTTCTTCGCCTGTTCATAGTATCGATCGAAGTCCTTGCCGTAAGTCCGCATGTCCATGAAGAAGATGGTCGACTCAAGAGGCTGCTCACTGTGTTCCCTGGCGATTTCAGCCTCCTTGATGGCAAACATACAGCAGACGGAGCTGCAGAACCCGCACCCGTTCGCCGGATCCCTTGATCCCACGCACTGAATCCAGGCAACTTTCTTTGGGGCCTTTCCGTCAGAGGGCCTCTTGAGATGCCCCTCAAAAGGACCTGAGGCGCTCAATATACGCTCGAACTCCGTTGAGGTCACCACATTTGGCAATCTTCCGTAACCCAATTCGTAGAGAGGAGTAGGATCATATTCCTCAAAGCCTGGACTGGCGATGATGGCCCCAACTTCGAACTCCGTAATGGTATCACTCCGTTTGTGATCGATCGCCTCGGCCTTACAGGCGGCCACACACATCAAACACTCACAACAGATGCCGCAATTAAGGCATCGGCTGGCTTCTTCCCGTGCCTGCTCTTCTGAAAATCCGAACTCCACCTCCTCAAAGCCAGCTTTCCTCCTTGCCATGGGAATATGCTGCATTCGCTGCCGGGGCCTTGTCTCCTGACCCAAAGGAATCTCACTGAGATCCCATCGTTTCGCCTTCTGAGGGAGCTGCCTCCCTTCCTTTAAATCCTTACCCTGCAGGTATCGATCAATCGATTCAGCAGCCCGCTTGCCGGCCTCCACCGCACCAATGGCGATCCATGGACCGGTCTGCACATCACCGCCGGCAAATACCCCGGGCCGACCCGCGGCCAGCGTGAGAGGATCGACCTCCACATTGCCGGCCTTGGTCACCTTGACTCCGTTTGTCTCCAGGAAACCCACCTCAGGCACCTGGCCAATCGCCACAATGACCATATCTGCCGGTACATAAAACTCCGATCCCTCAATGGGGATGGGTCTGCTCCGACCACTCGCATCAGGAGGGCCCAACCGCATGCGGATACTTCTCAACCCTCTGACTTTTCCTTCCTCCCCTACCAATACTTCGACAGGTGCTGCCAAATAAGCGATCTTCACTCCCTCCGAAAGGGCGGCCTCTATTTCCTCATCCGCAGCAGGCATCTCCGGTCGGGACCTTCGGTAAAGAATGGTCACCTCCTCTGCCCCAAGCCTCAACGCTGATCGGGCTCCGTCAATGGCCACATTTCCACCGCCGATCACCACAACCTTCTGGCCAACCTCCACCTTTCTTCCCAGATTAAAATCCCGCAGAAACTTTACACCTGAGACCACTCCCTTAGCGCCTTCGCCTCTGACGTTCAAGGGCATGCTTCCGTGAGCCCCCATGGCGAGGAAGATCGCTCCATAGCCCTGCTGGAAAAGCGTATCGAGGGTCAGGTCAGATCCAATGGGAGTATTCACTCTGATCTCCACGCCGAGGTCCGTGACAGCCTTGACCTCTTCGGCCAATATGTCAGGGGGCAGACGATAATCGGGGATCCCCACAGAGAGCATTCCGCCAACAACCGGCAGTGCCTCAAAGACTGTTACCCCGTAACCCCGAAGGGCCAGATAATAGGAGCAGGATAACCCGGCAGGACCGGCACCGACGATCGCCACACGCTCTGGTCTCCGCTCGGCCACCGTGGGCTTTGTTTCACCGCCGTTCCCTTTGACCTTATCCGCAATGAAGCGTTTGAGACCGCAGATGGCAACAGGCTCATCAACCACACCTCGGTTGCATACCTCTTCACAGGGATGAGGACAAATCCGTCCCAGTACTCCAGGAAATGGAAGTTCCCTTTTCACAACTTCGAGGGCGTCCTGATACCGTCCCTGTGATATCAAGGCAACATAGGCCTGACCGTTTACGCCAGCAGGACAGGCCAGCACACAGGGTGGCCTCTCTGCTTTTTCAATGGCATAGACATTGGGGATGGACTGGGCATAGGGGATATAGGTGGCTTTTCTTTTAGCCAGACCCATCTGGTATTCACTGGGTAATTCAACAGGACAGACTCGTGGACACTCTCCGCAACCCGTGCACTTGAGAGGATCAATATACCTCGAGCGCTCCTTGACCCGAACCCGGAATCGACCCGGTTCACCCTCTACATTCAGGATTTCCGCATACGATAAGATCTTTACATTGAGATGGCGGCCAAGCTCCACGAGCTTGGGAGAGAGGATTCACATGGCGCAATCGTGGGTGGGGAAGGTCTTGTCTAACTGAGCCATGACTCCCCCGATGCCAGGGGCCTTCTCTACAACGTAGACAAAATAACCCGATTCGGCTAAGTCGAGAGAGGCTTGAATCCCGGCAATGCCTCCTCCCACTACCATGACAGCTCCAACCTTGTCGTTCTTTGTCGGTAATGTGACCCGATCCATAGGTTCTCCTTCAGCCTAACAACCTAATAAATGTGTACTGAGAATGGAATTCTGAACGGGGGAAATATTTTCTTTTTCCCCGAGTTCCTCAATCCGAGCGATCTCCTCAACGATTCCGGGGATCGCTTCTTCCACCGATGGAGAACAAGTCTCAGAGAAGGTTTGATTGTCCTCGACCTCGATGCCGTAAATTCGAATCTCCTTGGGAATGTGCATTTCCAATTGCCTGCCTAACTCCAGAGCCGTGGCCAGGTTGATGTCATGGGGACAGCTCAAATGGAGGGTTGACCGGAAGTCGTCAAGGCCCAATTGGTAGAGTTGCCCTGGTCTTCCCCCTTTGGTCTTGATGCTGTCGATGATGATCAATCGGTCATAGGAACTGACGACGTCCAGGATATCGATGTTAGCAAAAGTCGCCTCCTCGATGTGGACATCCTCCTTGGCCATCCTTTCCCCAAGTTTCCTGACAACCCTCAGACCAACAGAGTCATCTCTCAAAATGGGATTGCCCAGTCCTAACATTAAGGTTTTCATCATCTCAATCCAGCAGTCGCATAAAAACATTCAAAAAGGCAGTGGGGTGTGCTGGGCGGATTTCCGGGAAGCCGCCATTAGGCGGGAATCTTCCCAAAGCTTTACACCTGCCTGCGCGTAGCCGCTTCGGCGAAGGCAGAGCGGAACCTCTTCGCATTTTGCTACTGCGCTTCCAAGCACACAATAGGAGTCCCCTTAAATGATTCGCAGAATACCCATAAAACATAATAAAGAACCGCTTGGTAAAGGTTTGGAAGCACATCCAACTGCCTTTTCAATCCAACTCCTGGGTCAGTCCCTCGAAACTGTCTTCAAGATCTCCCCATTGGAGTCCCGAATCACCACCTGCAAGGGCATCTGCCCTGGCAGGGAATGGGTGGCGCAACTGAGGCAGGGGTCATAGGCCCGAAAGGCCATTTCAATCCGGTTGAGCAGACCTTCTGTTACAATCGTACCCGCCTTAATGAGGCCCTTAGCGGCCTTCCGGATCGACATACAGATTGGAGCGTTGTTATTGGTCGTCCCGACGATGAGATTCACCTTGGTCACCATCCCCTTTTCATCGGTCTTGTAATGGTGGTACAGGGTTCCCCTGGGTGCTTCGACAACCCCAACCCCTTCATCAGGAACTTTGGCCGGGATAACCCTCACCTTGGGGTCTGTGATCTCGATATCCTGAACCAGCTCCAGCTGCCTTTCTGCGGCATAGAGGAGTTCCACCAATCTCGCCCAATGCATAGCTAATGTTGAGTGGACCGGCTTTCCTCCAAGGGTATCGAAATACTTCTCATAGGCTTCCTGGGCAAGAGGAGTGGCCATTCCGTCAGCCACATTGAGCCGGGCCAATGGTGCCGCACGATAAATTCCGCTTTTTGGACCCTCCACAAACCCCTTCCACCCGATCTTCTTAAGAAAGGGGAACTTCAAATAGGACCACGGCTCTACATGCTCCTTAATATGTTGGAGGTAGTCAGCTGGTTTGAATTTCGCGATCTCCTTGGCTCCGGTGTCCACCACCCGAACCATGCCATCGTAGAAATTGACCTTGTTGTTCCGATCCACAAGCCCCATGTAGTTCGTAACCGTCTGGTAACTATCACTCAGAATAAGATCCACGTATGCCTGGTTCTTCAGGACCACGTCGTCGAAGAGCTTGAGCCCGAATTTCGCGAACTCCAGGTTGATCTTTGCCATCTCCAAAATCTTTTTTCGCTCCTCCTCAGTGATGCCCTTGCTCACCCCTCCGGGCAGGCTCCAGACCAGATGGGTTGCCCGTCCTGCAATGGTTTTCTGGATGTCCTGGGAATAGGCCCTGTTCTTGATGACCTCTTTCCCGATATCCAGGCCTACTTTGTTGATCAAGCCCAGAATATTCCGCTCGGCAGGTTTTGCATCAGGACCCAACACAAAATCGGGAGCTGCCAGCGCATAAAAATGAAGGGTGTGACTATGGACATAATGGGCGGAATAGAAAAGTTCCCGAAGCTTCTTAGCTGCCCGGGGGGGATCAGTCTTGTAAACGGCATCTACGGCCTTACCCGAGGCCATGTGATGAGCTCCGGGTCAGACGCCGCAGATCCTGGGAACGATCCGGGGAAGTTCCTCCACGGGTCTCCCCAAACAGAAGACCTCAAATCCTCTCAGCTCAGGGACCTGGAAGTAGGCATTTTCAACGTCCCCCTGGTCGTTCAAAAAAATCTCAATCTTCCCGTGTCCTTCTAATCGGGTGATCGGATCGATCGATATCGTTTTCATGGAAACCTCTTCTTCCTCAATGCCGAAGCGGGCAAGCCGAAGCGATAAAATGTCCCCAAGGGATCGACAATCCCACCGATGATTTGATCGATCTTTTCGGGGTCCTGGGAATCGATGATGGAACCGATGGCGCTCAACATCTTAGCCCCTTGGTCTGTGACGTCAGGCGGAGGTCCGTAACATCCCCGGCAAGGCATGTTCGACCGGATGCATCGAGGTGGGTCACTGCATCCGCCCCGGGTTGCCGGACCGAGACAGATCAGTCCCTGCTCGAGGAAACAGCGCTCCGGATCGAATAAAATTTCCTGCGGGCGGTAAAAGGCCCTTACCTTCTTCTCCTCCCTCTTCCTCGGGCATGAGTCGCAAAGGGCCTTATCCAAGGCCCCCACCACAGCTCCCTTGGGAGGTAAATTTCCTGTCGCAATGGCCTGAACCACTTCCAGGATACGGGCAGACTCCGGAGGGCAACCAGGTAAATAGTAGTCCACATCCACCACCTGATCCAAAGTCATGACCGTATCATAAAACTTGGGCAAACTCAGTTTCCCTTCGGGAACTGAGGTGGTCTCCTGCGGGTAGACCCCCTTCTGTGAAACCGTGGAAGGCGACCCGTGATAGACGTAATCCAGAATCTCTTGTCTTCTCTTCTCATTGGCCAGTCCCGGGATCCCGCCTAATTGGGCGCAGGCCCCGAAGGCTACCATCACTTTCGATTTCTCACGGAGCAGGTGGGCAATGTGTTCATTCTCAGAATTCCGAACGGCACCGCTAAAGAGACAAACGTCGATGGTTTTATCGGCCATCTCTTCCACGTCTCGATATTTGAAATCCAGGGCAACAGGCCAGAAGAGGATATCGGCTGCAGCCGCGATATCCAGCAACTTCTCATGGGTATCCACCACGGCCACATCGCAGCCCCCGCAGGCCGCACCCCAATAAATGGCAAACTTCAATTTTCCCATAACCTTTTCCCTTCCTGCCCTCAGGAAAACTGTCTGAGGGGGCCTAATCTCCGAAGCTCTTCTGTCATTTCGCCCACCAGGCCGGCAAAGCGCTTTCCCTCAGCGACAGAAACCCACTCCAGTCTCAGCCTTTCCCTTTCCAGACCAAACTGCTCCAACGTCTTCTGGAGAAGGCGATAACGCCTCAAGGCATTGTAGTTTCCGTTTCGGTAGTGACAATTTCCCAGGTGACATCCCAGGATCAGAACTCCATCCGCTCCCTTCTTGAAGGCTTCAATGACCACCTCTGGATCTACAGAGCCAGAACACATCACCCGAATGAGTCGAAGGTTTGGGGGGTAGGAAGCCCCCTCCAGGCCTGCTGAATCCACTCCCATCTGGGAACTCCAGCTGCAGAAAAATCCAATAATCCTGGGCTCGAAATCATCCATTTCACAACCCCCGAAATAAACCTTTTTAAATCCAAATTTCAAAATCCAAATGTCAAATGAATGTCAAAGTGCAAAATCAAAATCTTTCACATTTGGGCTTTGGATTTGATTTGTCATTTGAACTTTGACATTTGCCATTTTAGCTTTGGCTCACTCCTCCAAGATAGGCATCCACCATGGCCATCATCTGTTGTTTCTTAAACCCCTTGAGTTGCGCAGCACCCGTTGGGCAGGCACCGCAGCATGTCCCGCAACCCTTGCAGACGAGTTCGTCGACCCTGGCGACGTTCTCTTCGGGAACGACAGCGATCGCGCCATACGGGCAGAGAGCCTCACAAACCTTACAACCACAGCATACCGATTCCTTTACCGTAGAGACGATTCCGTCAGTGCACAAGGCCTCTCGGGCTAAGAAGGTCGTCGCTCGTGAAGCCGCGGCTTTCCCCTGATAGATGCTTTCCACAATGGAAACAGGGCTTCGTGCCATCCCTGCCACAAAGATCCCTTCCTGCATGAAATCCACAGTGCTCAACTTCTCATAGGCTTCCTTAAAGAAGCCATCTTCGTTCAAAGGGACACGAAATAACTTGGCAAGAATATAGTTGTCCTCCGCTGGCAAGACAGCCGAGGCCAGGACCAGAAGATCCGCATCAATCTCCAGGCGCTCACCGAGGATGATATCCGTGACCGTGACCTTCAGCATATCTCCTTCCTTCCTCACCTCCGGCATTCTATCCAAGTCAAACCGGATGAAGACGACCCCTTTTCCCCTTGCCTCCTGATAGTAAGATTCTCGAAACCCATAAGTCCGCATATCCCGGTACAGCATGTAGACATTCATCTTAGGGTTCAAGTTTTTAAGGCCGATGGCGTTCTTTACAGACTTGGCGCAGCAGAGTCTGCTGCAGTAGGGCCTCACCTCGTTTCGAGATCCGACACATTGGATCATCACAACCGTCTGGCTTTCGGACACCCGTTCGCTCACCCGATCAATCTCCTCCTCCAGCTCCACTGAAATAATAACCCGAGGATCCTGACCATAGAGAAATTCGTCGGGTTTATACTCCCGGCCTCCTGCGGCGATGATCGTGACCCCGTGCTTGATCTCCTTCTCTTCTCCCGAAGTGGTCTTGATGCGACTCGTGTAATCCCCAACACGACCCTGATGGGCTGTCAATTCAGAATTCTTGTAGATATGAATCTTTGAATTCCCGTTCACCTTCCCAATGAGATCGGAAAGGTAAGTTTGAACGTCCCCTCCCTCTAAGGTGTGGCGAATCTTAAGGGCGTGGCCTCCCAATTCGGAAGTTTTCTCCACCAAGTGGACGTCAAACCCCTTCTCGGCCAAGCTCATCGCGCTTACCATCCCTGTAATCCCTCCGCCCACCACCAGGGCTGAAGGGTTCATGGTCTTGGAAAGCCGATGTAAGGGCTCCAAGAATCGTGCCTTGGCAACTTCCATTCTCATTAAGTCTTTCGCTTTCAGTGTGGCCTTTTCTGGATCACGGCTGTGAACGCGAGCACACTGATCTCTGAGATTGACCATCTCCATGAGAAAGGGGTTTAAGCCAGCCTCTTTGAGGGTTTCTTGAAAGAGGGAACCATGGGTGGAAAAAGAACACGATCCGATCACCACCCGGTTCAACCCGTAAGCCTGGATGCTTTTCTTCATCTCATCCCGCGACTCCTGTGAACAGGCGTAGAGCCTTTGATCGCAGAACGTGACTTCTGGAAGAGCACTGACGTACTGTTTCAAGGAAGCGACGTCAACCGTCCTTCCAATATGATCCCCGCATTGACAGAGAAAAACCCCTATCTTCGGTGTTTCTCCAGATACATCCCTCTCAGCAGGGTAAGTCTTTTGGGGAACATGGGTGAATTTTGCTTCCGCTAAGATCCCCAAAGTATCTGCCGCAGCCCCACTGGCTTGCATTGCAGATTCCGTGATATCGTTGGGCCCGCCGAAAGTTCCGCAAACAAAGAAACCCTGTCTTGAAGTCTCCAGAGGCGAAAATGGCGATGTCCAGCAGAATCCATAAGGATTGAGGTCGATACCGAATTCCCGACTCAGTTTCTTAGCGGTCGCCGCACATTCCAGCCCGATGGAGAGGGCCACCATGTCAAACTGAGCGGTCATGACCCCACCTGTCTCGCTCGTATAAGTGACCACAAGGCCCTTTCCGCCCTCTGTCTCTTCGATTTTGGATACCCCGCTGCGGATATATTTTACTCCGAACTGTTCCTTCGCCCGATGGAGATATCGTTCCGAATCTTTACCGTAAGGCCTTTGATCCATAAAGAAGATCGTGGGTTCAAGATCCCTCACATATTCCTTGGCGACGATGGACTCCTTAAGGGTAAAGGAACAGCAGGCCGCAGAACACCAAGGGTTCCCGATTTTGGGATCTCTGGAGCCCACACATTGAATGAAGGCAATACGGCGAGGTATTCTACCATCAGAGGGGCAGAAGAGGCCTGCCCGTTCATGAATCATCTTTTCCAATTCGACGGCTGTAACGACGTCTTTATACTTTCCGTAGCCGAGTTCAGGCAACGCGATCGGATCAAAGAGTTTAAACCCGATGGCCATGATCGCGCCTGCTACGTCAAGCTTGATCTCCTCGGGATCGGGCTTGACGAACACGGGGTAGAGTGGAAGTTTGTCACAAATGGGACAGCCTCGTTCATTGATTTCGGGAAGGCGTCGAATCGTGGCAGTGAAGTGACCCGGTTCTCCTTCGACCTTCACAACTTCCCCGCGTCGAAACAGGGTGATCTGGGGATGGGTGATGACTTGGAATGCCTTTTCGCTCACTTGACACAGCATACACCTGTTGCATTCCTCCACCCCTTTGCAGCAGTTGTTCGCCGCTGCCCCCATCAAATTGCCTTTTGCCTCTACAAGATTGACGTGAAATCCGGATTCGGCCAGATCCAGGGAGGCCTGAATCCCTGCAACTCCGGCTCCTACCACCAATACGGAACCTATCTTTCTATCCATGGTCCCTAATTCCCCTTCCATCCTTGAAACGGCCTAAGCCAGTTCTTTGGCAACCCGATTCAGCAATTCCCCCGGGTTAAGGGTAAATGATTTCCCCTTCTTGGCCACAATGGATTTCATCAATCGATATCTCACCTTTTGGGAGAATCTGTCCAGTTCCTTTGCCTTTTGGAGAAAAGACGAATCAACATATCCTTCCTTCACCGCCATATCCCTCAATACTCGCATGATATCGGTAAATTTCACATTTTGAGGGCAGTGCCCACTGCAAGTAAAACACTGGGTGCAGTACCAGATGAAGTCAGAGGAAAGCACCCTTTCCTTCATCCCCATCAGGACCATCCGAATGATCTTCCGTGGATCGAAATCATCGGAAATCTCGCTTACAGGACACCCTGCAGTGCAAACTCCGCAGGCATAGCAGACCTTCAGTTTTTCTCCTCCGGGTTGACTCGCCACCTCGTACTTGAACTTGGGGTCTAACTCCGAAGACCGGATGACCTTTTGCGCGCCCTTTGCCTTTTTTTCGACTTTGGCCAATTTTCCCACCTCCTCCTATTTACCCCGTTAGAAAGTAGAAGATTTTCTAACGGGGTATACCAGGATATCAATCCCTTAAACCAAACTCGCCTCTCTTCCCTGAAAACCCTCGCGTAATTTTTACCCATGAATCCAAGAAAAATCGTAAGAAGGGATTGTGAATAATTTAATTTGCTGCCTCATTCCTAAAATAACCGCCTTTTTTTGTCAAGCAAAAAATGAGAGAACCCTGAAAAACGAAGAAAAGGAGGGTAAAAGCCTAAAAAATATTTTGAGCAGGGAACACTGACCAGCGAGAGAATCTCCATAGAAATTTAGGTAATGATTGAATTATTGTTGACAATGAGTGATCAATTTTTGTATTTGTTATATACTCATTCTAACTTTCGATTACTCTTTCTGCAAGGCCACTGAAGATGCGATTCGGATTCCACATCTCAATTGCTGGAGGGTTTTCAAAGGTGGTTGAAAGGGCTCAGATCCGGGGCTGCGAGACTATCCAATTTTTTTCCCGTAACCCGAGAGGATGGAAATATGCACCATTAGATCAGCACGATGTGGAAGAATTTCGGTCATCGGTTAAAGCCTCTGGCCTCTTTCCCATCTTTCTCCATATGCCATACCTACCTAATATCGCCTCACAGAATTCAAAATTTTATAGTCGGTCAATTGATTCAATCGTCACAGATTTAGAGAGGGCAGAACAACTGGGAGCCCAATACCTGATCATCCATATTGGCCACCGAATGGACTCTTCTGAAGAGACAGCAATAGAGGCGGTTATTTGGGGAATCAATCGGTCCTTTGAAAGGGTGAAGAATTCTGTTGTCCTCCTGCTGGAAATGACTGCCGGACAGGGAACGGAGATCGGCTACACCTTTGAGCAGATCAAAAGGATCATCGATGGGGTTCAGGAACAGCGAAGGATGGGAGTCTGCTTCGATACTGCTCATTCTTTTGAGGCAGGATACGATCTTTCGAAAAGGGATGGCATCGAATCGACTCTAAAATCTTTCGATCAAACGATTGGCCTGAAACAGCTCCAACTTCTCCACCTAAACGATTCAAAGACCCCCCTGGGATCGAGAAAAGATCGACATTGGCATATTGGTGAGGGCTATATCGGGGTCGAAGGATTCCGCTATCTCATCAACCATCCATTATTAAAACATCTGCCTGGCATCATGGAGACCCCGAGGAAGGATACGGTCGAAGACCTGAAAAATATGAAGGTGATCCGGAGTCTCATCGAAGACGCGCAATTGTAGCGCCCTCATTTATTGCCCACCTGCCAGGAGACAGCAGCCAGAGCAGTTTTTAAAAGGACCTTGCAGAAATGGTCCAAAAAGTAAAGTAGAAAACATGGTGAGCTATCAAACCGCGGGTGAAAATATAAACTTTTTGGAAGGTATGCTTGAAATCTCCAGCTCAGAAAGGTTTAGAATCTAACTCGCCTTATCCATATCGATCCCCACAAGATTTTTTTCATCCAAGTCCAATAAGGAATGGTTCCCGTCAGTGATTAATAAAAGACCTTTTTCTGAGAGAGTCTGTCCTTTAATAGATCTTCCTGCTCTTTTTCAAGATTCTTCAGGGCTGAAGCGAGATGGGTGCAGACATCGGAAAGGAGAACCATCTGACTGTAGGTGAAGGCCTTCTTCTGGAATGGATTGACGAGTGCAATCAGCCCTATCAGTTCGGTGTTATAAAGCATGGGCGATACGAGCATCGAAAGTCCGGTGTAGAATTTTCCATTCAGGTCCGGCATCTCGGAGATCTCCTTCACCATCACCGGCAACATCTTTTCACGGAGCTCGAGAATCAGCGGGTCATCCATCAGGAGGTGTTCTTCCCCCGGGAGATTCAGTGAGTGATGGATATCGAACTCCTCATTGTATCTGTTCCAAACGGCTATAAAACCTGCCTTTGCCGGCTCGACATCCCTCATTACCTGTTCAAAGACTTTTCCGGTCAGGTCTTCCATGACCCGGGTTGAAGAGATAATCCGACTCACCTCATAGAGGGTTGCAAGTTCCTGGTTGGTCGCCTTCAATCGTGAGACGAGGATGGCGATCATCGCCTTGAGCAGTTGAACCCCGATCTTCGGATCGGTGTTGAGGAGGCTTAGGAAATCCTTAAAATCCATCCTCCAGAGCAACGAATCCTTGACCGTTACAACGTCGGCAGCCCTTACTTCCTCACCGAAGATACCCATCTCGCCGAAGACATCCCCCTCTTCAAGTATGGCGAGTGTCTTATGTTTACCGGATTTCCTGTCGATGGTCTTTCGCACCTCCATCTCGCCTGACCGGAGGATATAGAGGAAGTCTGCAGGGTCGCCCTCCTTGATGACAAGCTGGCCAGCTGAAAATCTTTCCTCTTTCAGCATCCCTGCGATGGAGGCAAGAGTCTCCTCCGGAATGCCAGAGAATAACGGCAACATCAGGAGCTCTTTAAACCTTTCCATATCTTCCCTCAAGCCCGGATGGTTTTGGCGGTGTGGGGGTAGGTGAAGGCCCCGGCATCTGTGTCTGAAACATGATTCTCAGGTCGTTCGGATTATTGCTGACACTCAGGGCACCTTCCTGCGTAATGGTCCCTTCCTTTACAAGCTGAAAAAGGTGCTGGTTCATGGTCTGCATCTTATAGAGCGATGCCGAGTCGTGGATCGCCTTGTCGATAGCCCCTATCTTTCCTTCTTCGATCATCTTTCTAATCGTCGGTGTGTTGATCATCACCTCGATGACCGCCACCCTGCCCGAACCATCCAATTTTTTTATCAACCTCTGAGAGATGATGGCACACAGTGTCATGGCGAGTTGCATCCTCACCTGATGCTGCTGCTCGGGAGGGAATGTATCAATAATTCGATCAATGGACTGTTTCGCATCGTTTGTATGAAGGGTGCTGAAGACCAAGTGCCCCGTCTCTGCTGCGGTCATTGCGATGGAGATGGTCTCAGGATCTCTCATCTCCCCGACGAGTATCACATCGGGGTCCTGTCTCAAGGCACGTTTCAATGCCTCGGAAAAGGAGCGGGTATCAAATCCGACTTCCCTTTGATTGATCACACATTTCTTGTCTCGATGGACGAATTCCACAGGGTCCTCGATCGTGATGATGTGGTCTGAACGGTTCATATTGAGGTAGTCGATCATGGCAGCCAGTGTGGTCGACTTGCCGCTACCGGTTGGCCCTGTGACAAGGATGATGCCTTGATTCCTAAATACAAGCTCCTTAAGTACTGGGGGAAGCTTGAGCTCATCGATGGTCATTATCTGAACCGGGATCACCCTGAAGACCGCTCCGAGGTATCCCATCTGATGAAATATATTACCCCTGAGCCTCGCCAGGCCTTCAACAAGGTAAGAAAAATCGATCTCACGCTCATTTTCGAGTTTTTTTATCTGCATCTCTGTGAGCATTGGAAGGAGGAGTTTCTTCATCTCCTCTTTCCCGATCACTGGATATTCGGTCGGAAGAAGTTCTCCCTTTATCCTCATGAGCGGCGGCCTCCCGACCTTCAGGTGGAGGTCAGATCCCCCTCTTTGTACAAGTGCCGTGAAATAATCATCTATCTTCATATTGTCCTTACCCCCGCTGCAGGCGGCACTCCAGGCGCCCCCACCTTGGTCAACAAAGACTGAGGGTTATTCGCCTTGGTCAGTGCCTCTTGAACTGTGACGAGCCTCTCTTTTACGAGTTCAGCGAGTGATGACTCGAGGGTGTACATGCCGTATTTTCCACCGGTCTCGATGGCGCTGTAAATCTGATGCGTCTTGCCCTCACGGATCAGGTTTGCAATGGCAGGGGTAACGATCATCACCTCTCTTGCAGCGACCCTACCTTTTCCACCCACGACAGGAAGCAATTGTTGGCAGATGACCGCCTTCAGGGTGGCACCGAGTTGAACCCTGATCTGCTGCTGCTGATGCGGCGGGAAGACGTCCACAATCCTGTCAACCGTCTGGGGAGCATCCTGCGTGTGGAGTGTCGCGAATACCAAGTGTCCGGTTTCTGCAGCACTGATGGCTAATGAGATCGTTTCCAGATCTCGCATCTCGCCGACAAGTATCACGTCAGGGTCCTGTCTCAAGGCATGCTTCAGGGCATCCATAAATGAATGGGTTTGGGAACCTACTTCCCTCTGCCTCACAATACAGCTTTTCATCTCGTAAACAAACTCAATAGGATCCTCGACAGTGAGGATATGCTCTTTTCTCTCTTGATTGATGATGTCAATCAGGGATGCGAGGGTGGTGGACTTTCCACAGCCGGTTGGCCCTGTAACCAGAACCAGTCCCCTCGGAAGCTTAGTCAGGGATAGGATCACATTAGAGAGTCTCAGATCCTTTGGGTTAGGTACCTTTGAAGGGATAAGCCTCATCACGGCTTCCACCCCATTTTTCTGGAGGAGGACGTTTACTCTGAATCGGCTAAGACCCGGAACATTATACGATGAATCGAGCTCAAGCTTCTCTTCGAAACGTGCGATCTGGTCCTCATAAAGCATACTGTAGACGAGCCTCTTTGTGTCTTCAGATGTAAGATCCGGAAAACCAGGCAACTTCTCGATCGACCCTCGGATTCGGACCATTGGCGGTTTCCCAATGACAATGTGGATATCAGACGCCCCCCTTTCGCATGCAGCCCTGAAGACATCTATCATTTCCATAGGTTTTAACCTCCTGAGTCCATTTTACTACACCTCCACAAGCTTTTTGTCAAGACATTAAAAAGAGAACTCTGAAAAGCTACTACACACTTTCTTGATTGGAGATTTCTGGATTCTTTCAGAAATTTCAAAAGGACAGGTGATTTTTGGACAGATGAGCAAAAATAAAAACCCGCCTTAGGAAATAGAGACGGGTTCTTTATTTGGAACAGCGAATCTTTGCGCAGCGCCACTAACCAAAAGAAAGCGCGTCATTCCCGCCCCGTATCAAGTACGGGGTGAACTCCACCGGGAATCCAGAAAGGCACTGGATTCCCCCGTATCAAGTACGGGGCAGGCTAAGTCAAGCCCGGAATGACAAACTGCATAAAACCTACATGGCGGTGTATTTATTCGCATTGGTTGGTTTAATCTAACTTGATGGACTTCTTCGTTTTATCCTTTCTTCTGCTTTCTTTCGCATCATATTCTTGCATACACTGATCATTTTTCCCCTTTGTTAAAGAACATTCTAAATATTCAGCAATTTCTATGATACAGGCCCTGATGGCTTTTCCCGTTGGAGTTTTTTCCTGTTTCCCAAGACCTCCAGACACAAAGGGTGCGTGGAATCCTACATCCGCAGCCTTCGATTCGGAAGTTGCCTCTACGGTTCTTGCATCTACAATCTCTCCTGTTGTTGTATTGACGACTTTTAAATCAACAGCCATATAGGCCCTCTCTTTTTTCCCCCCAATCGATATTCCTCCTATCCCGATTCTCCCCGCTTGTCCACTGGTTTCTTCTTCAAAAGCAGAGACCGTTCCTGATACTAAATATTTAGCCCCTTTAATTTTCCCTATTTTTGCTGCGGTATTTTTATCTACCCTGCCGGAGGCCCCTAAGTCTTGTTCTCCTAACACAGCATCAAGTTCTTTTCTCTCTAAGACTTGAAAGGCTTTTGTGCTGACTAATTCGGAAGCCAGCATATCCTGAAGCTCTCGACCTGCTGTACCGGTCCACCATCCAGCTCTCGTATCATTTGTAAATCTTAAAACACCAAGCCGGGGTTTCTCTTGGGCTAACCCCTGAGAGATAGTAAAAATGGCTAAACTCAAAATGATTGCCAAAATGATTTTTTTCATAACCTCCCTTCTCATTGAGTTATTTTTTGAAAATCCTATATAACACATCCAAACATTCTTGCCAGTGACAAAAAAACAGTACTCGTAATGCGTCACTGAAGCGTGGGAATCCCCCGTTTTGAAAAATCAAAAAAGTACTTGCGTTCCAATCTTCCGTGTGTTAAAGAGAGGGCATGGAAGAATGGATCAGATACCGTGGCAACAATTAT
>Ga0315279_10003192_pt1 | contig 23244 bp, 18 predicted proteins | sample YL17G06_20_MG_FD_203694 | JGI IMG/M metagenome (GOLD analysis project Ga0315279, IMG submission 203694) | Sediment microbial communities from Yellowstone Lake, YNP, Wyoming, USA - YL17G06_20 | ecosystem: Environmental > Aquatic > Freshwater > Lake > Sediment | place: USA: Wyoming | collected...
TCGGCCTTCTTAGAAATGGGATTCTTTTCATGGGCTTGGATCTCCGAAGCTGAGCGATGAAAGGTTTCCGCCCTAAAGCTTCGTCACCCGACCGCCTGTTCCGTCCTGTAATGGGAGTAGTTTCTCGTTGATTATGACACAGTCTCTAAAGGGGGGGGCGGGGGGATTTACAGATTTCCGTGGCTCACGAGTGGCCTCCCGGCCATGAAAAATTACACAAATTTTCCTGATTTCTCGATGCATTTCGTATCTGGGTAATCGGTTCCTAATCGATGTAATCAGAGATCTTAGACTTTTCCAGAAATTTCATAATTTGTTCTTGACAACCCGAAATACTGTGCTAATCTTTTTTTAATCATTATATTTTGTAGAAGAGAGGAAAATGGGGTTGGTTCATCTGACACAGAATGCCTTGACCGTATTGGAAAAGCGTTATCTCCAAAGAGATGTTCAGGGGAATGTGAATGAGACGCCTGAAGAACTTTTCCGACGTGTGGCGAAGAATATTGCTCAAGCGGACCAAATCTATAACCCCCAGATGGATCTCACTTCCATTGAAGAGCAATTCTACTCCCTAATGGCATCGTTGGACTTCCTCCCCAACTCCCCCACTCTGATGAATGCCGGGAGGGAACTTCAACAACTCTCCGCCTGTTTTGTTCTTCCCGTCGGGGATTCGATGGAGGAAATTTTCGATGCCGTGAAACAGATGGCCCTCATACAGAAGAGCGGTGGCGGAACAGGGTTCTCCTTCTCCAGGATCAGGCCAAGAAACGATGTGGTAGGTTCTACCAAAGGGATCTCCAGTGGCCCTGTCTCTTTCATGAGAGTTTTCGATACGGCTACAGAGACGGTCAAACAAGGAGGAACACGAAGGGGAGCCAATATGGGTATTCTTTGTGTGGACCACCCGGATATCCTCGATTTTATCCAATGCAAAGAGGGAGACCACCACTTCAACAATTTCAATATCTCCGTAGCCGCAACGAATGAATTCATGGAGGCGGTGGAAAAGGATGAGGAGTATCCCCTTCGGAATCCAAGGACAAAGGAGATCGTCCGATTTCTCAGTGCCCGCCAGGTCTTTGAAAAGATAGTCTACTATGCCTGGAAGAATGGAGACCCAGGGATCATCTTCATCGACCGGATCAACCAAGACAATCCCACCCCTCAAGTGGGACAGATCGAAAGCACCAACCCCTGTGGTGAGCAACCGCTCCTTGCCTATGAGTCCTGCAATCTGGGTTCCATCAACCTTTCGAATATGGTGAGAGGTGGAACGGTCGACTGGGAGAGGCTGGGTTCGGTGACCGAAAGGGCGGTCCATTTTTTGGACAATGTGATCGACATGAATCGCTATACCCTTTCTCAGATCGAAGCTATGACCCAGGCCAATCGGAAGATCGGCTTGGGGGTGATGGGGTTTGCCGATCTTTTAATCCGGTTGGGAATTCCTTACCATCATCCAGAGGCCTTGGAGATCGGTGAAAGGGTGATGGCCTTCATTCAGGAAAGAGGGAGGAATGCATCCATAGAGTTGGCTTTGCAGAGGGGTTCTTTCCCCAATTTCGATGGCAGTGCACTGAAAGGTCGTTGGGATGCGATGAGGAATGCCACGGTCACCACGATCGCGCCTGCAGGAACGATCTCTATTATTGCAGGGACCTCATCAGGAATCGAACCCTTCTTTGCATTGGTCTTTATCCGGCATGTCCTGGATGGGAAAGAACTTCTTGAGGTCAACCCATTTTTTGAAGCATTGGCAAAGCAGGAAGGATTCTATTCGGAAGATCTGATGAGGAAGATTGCTCAAAATGGCAATATTCAACATCTTCAGGAAGTTCCCGAAAAGATCAGAAATCTCTTTGTTACTGCTCACGATATCTCTCCAGAAGATCATATCCGTATGCAGGCGGCTTTTCAAAAGCATACGGACAATGCAGTTTCCAAGACGGTCAATTTTCCACATGAGGCCACTGGTGACGATGTGGCAAAGGTCTATCAATTGGCTTATGAACTGGGTTGCAAAGGAGTGACCATCTACCGGGACAGGAGCCGGGCAAAGCAGGTTCTCTATAAGGGAGGGGTTTCACTGAACGGGGATCGATTGAAGGATGAAGAGGAATTGCCTGGGGTTGAGAGGAGACCAAGGGCTCGCCAGGATGTGATCCATGGTTCCACTCGAAAGATTCAGACTGGCTGTGGAAAACTCTATGTGACGGTCAACGAAGATGAGGAGGGGAATCTTTTTGAGATCTTCAATCAAATTGGAAAGGCCGGGGGCTGTGCTGCCTCCCAATCCGAGGCGATCGGCCGTCTGGTCTCTCTGGCTTTCCGTTCCGGTATTGACCCGGAAGATATCGTTCGACAATTGAAAGGGATCAGTTGCCATATGCCGGTCTGGTATCGAGAAGGGAAGATCCTCTCCTGCTCCGATGCAGTGGCCAAGGCCATTGAGTGGCATCTCCAGGAGAAAGGAAAGATTAAGGTTGAGGTGAAGGTTGAGGTTGAGGGTGCGGGAAATGATGATCCCCTGCCCAATGATACAAAAGAACAGAGAGGTCCTATCCTGAATAAATACGTCCCGATCTTTCTGAGGGGAGCATGTCCGGAGTGTGGGGGACCTCTTCTCTTTGAAGAGGGTTGCGTAAAGTGTCTTTGCGGTTATTCGGACTGTGGATAAATAATTCAGTTTAGAGTTCGGAGTTCTGAGTTTCGAGTTACAAGACTAAAGATGAAAAACGAAATAAATTTATCAATGGGCCATAGGAAATGAGAAATGGAAAGTGGGAATTAGGAATTAGAAACTTCCTTTTTATTGGAACTATGTTGTTATGGGGTTCCTTCGCTTATAGTGATGGGCAAAAACCGTTCTCCGAATCCCCGACTGTATCCGGGAAAGTATTTTTATATACCGCAAAGAAGTTCGGTGTTCCTTTTCTCAAGGCCTCCATTAAAATTGGCAATGGAGTGTTAGAACAGGGAAAGCCTATTTACCAGATCCAAGCCGATGTCGAGTCTCTTCCCTATTTGGGACTGTTATTTCGGATGAAGAATCGCTTCACCTCCATCATGGATGTGGATACCTGTTCTCCGGTTCGATATGTGAAGGAGATTGACCAGGAAGGCCTTCTGATCGAAAGGAAAAATTATTTTCAAACCGTTACCTTCGATTCCAGTCTTCAGAAGGTGCTGGTGGAAAAAAAGGGGGAAAGAGAAAAGCAAGAAATTTCCCTTCCCCCCGGCACCTGCGATCCCCTTTCGTTATTTGCCCGTTATTATTTAAAAGAAGAACTTCATCCAGGGGAGGAGATTCGTATGTCCATCTACGATGGGGTGAAGTTACGTCAGATGGTCTTCCATTCAAAGAAGGAAAAGTTGATGTCAAAGAGATATGGAGAGGTGGAAGCCGTCTGTCTCGAATCCACCACCTCTTTTGCTGCTTTTGGAGATAAAGAAGGGACCATTCGAATCTGGTATACGAACGATGGGGGGAAAACCCCAATCTCGATGGAACTGGAACTTCCCATAGGGAGTGTGAAATTCGAACTGGAGGAGGTGAAAGAGGATTAAAGGAGGAGGATGAAAATTGTCTATTGGGTAAAGGTTAGGAAGCCAGTTTGGTTTAGAGTCAAAGGGTTAAGTCTAAAGGTTTAAAGACCAATGACATAACCCGTCGACAAAACTGGCATCATCACCCTAACCTTTCAACCAAAGACTCTTATTTTCTAACTAAAGGAGGAAGCGATGGTTCAGAAGAAAGCAGTGAAGAAGGTTTCCAAAAAGGGTGTCAAGAAGGGTGACGTTTATCAATGCGGCGTTTGCGGTCTTGCTGTCACGGTGGATGAGGTCTGCGGGTGCGTCGATGCTTGCGACATCATCTGCTGCGAAAAGCCGATGAAGCCTAAAAAACGGGCTTAGTTAACCTGACAGTTGCAAAACGGACACGAGCAAACCGCCCTTCAAGGCTTCGGAAGGCGGATGTTTTGAAAATTTAAGGGTATCGAAGGACGTCACCCCAAGTGAATTCTAGTGGGGGAAAGGGACGAGAGTGCCGATTCGGCCAAAGGTTCGCCTCGAAGCCTTTCCGAACGGCTTGCCCATGTCCGTAAAATTTCAGTAGACATGCCTGCGCCAACATAACGTTGACAGGACAGGTCCTACTATTCAGATTTTCATCCGCCTACGCAGGAGACCACGGCCTTGGCCGGGGAGGAATGCGTAACTCCGGATAGGAACCCTTTCAGCGACGGATCTGCCATGCTTCGGCGGATTTCGCTCACCGGTGGATGACCCACCGAAGCCTTGGCGTAGGTGGGTATGGTTTTTGGGGACCACGGGCTTGCCCGTGGGGCTCCATGATTCTTGAAGATCATGAGAGAAGAAGTACGTCATCATGAGATAAAGATTTAGAAGGTTTGAAAGAGAGCGACTTTGAGGGAAAGCTCAGAAGACCAAGGATAGGAATGGAAGGAAGATGAAGGCTCCATATCGTGTCGAGGTGAGGGTTGTTGAGCAGAAGGGTAAATGTGATTTTGGACATCAAGTGGGAGACTGGGTCAGATTCGATGGGGAAGGGATGGAAGGAAAGATTTGCTGGCACTCCCTCTGCAGTATGATCTATAAGGTCCACGGCTTCCTTTACGGAGCTCACTATCCATGGCTGGAGGATAAAGATTTGGCTAGCCATCCCTGCCCAGACTTTAAGAATCCTGTGATTTACCAAATTCGGCGATTCAAGGTTGAATAGCACCTGTCTTTCAATACGATCATAAAGTTAAACGATGGAAGAAATCTCCACCGATATTCTTGTGATTGGGAGTGGATTGGCTGGCATCGTCTCAGCCTTAGAGGCTGAGAAATTTGGTCTTAATGTCTCCATCGTTGGGAAATTCGCCATCGGGATGGGGACGAATACCTCCATGGCTAATGGTGCCTTCACCACAGCCAATTCCCGTTACTCCAAAGAAGATCATCTCCAAGGGACCTTAGAATCCGGTAGGGGGTTGAACCATTTCCCGCTGGTAAAAACGCTGGTTGAAAATGGGCCTGATGCAATAAAAGGATTAAGAGACTATGGAGTCCCGTTGGTGGAGAAAGGGATTGGATATGCTGTCGATCGCCCTAAAGATTCTTCCCAATTGCCCGGTGTTCTTTTAATCAAGGCTCTGGTGGAAAGATTGAAGGGCAGTTCCATCAAACTCCTCCCGGGATTGGTCATTTTTGATCTGGTCGTCGAGGAGGGTGAGGTTCGAGGAGCATTTGGATTTTTGAAAAATGGGAAACCTTGTTTGATTCAATCGAAAGGTGTCATTCTGACTGCTGGAGGGGCAGGGGCGATCTATCGAAGAAATGACAATCAAAAAAGTATCCTCGGCGACGGTTATGCTTTAGCCCTCCGGGCAGGCCTTTCCCTGTTCGACTTAGAGTTTATTCAATTTTACCCACTGGTCTTAGCGGAACCAAGGCTCTCCACTTTTATTCTTCTCCCACCTTATCCAAAGGGGATGAGGTTGTTCAATGAGAAGGGAGAGGATCTTTCGGGGAAGCTGGGCATCGAAGGGGATTTAAACCGGGCGGTCATCGCTCAAAGGGATCGTCTCTCCCTTGCCCTCTATGAAACTTCTCAGCGTGGGGATGTCTATGTTGATCTCACCCAAGTCCCAAAAGAGAAGTGGGAACACTTCCCTCTCAACTTTTTAAAAAAGTCGAAATTTCCTTTTCATGAGCGGTCTTTTCTTGTCTCCCCGGCAGTTCATTTCTTCATGGGGGGGATTGAGATCGATGCAAATGGAAGCACGGCACTCCTTGGACTCTTTGCCGCCGGTGAGGTGACTTGGGGCATCCATGGTGCCAATCGACTCGGAGGAAATGCCCTGACTGAATGTGCTGTATTTGGGATCACTGGAGGTCGGTCTGTTGCTGAATACACACGCCAGAAAGCATGCGAGCAGAGTCCATCGAATCTTTTCTCAGATATCTCAAAGAAAAGATGGGAGAGAAAGGCCAGGACCTATATCAAAAAAAGAAGAGGGGTCTTTGATCATCCGAGAGACCTGCTAAAGGATTTAAGAGATTTGGCCTGGAGATATGCCGGTCCGGTTCGAGAGGGGGAGTCATTGGAAAAGGGGCTGGATCGATTGGCTTCCATAGAGAAAAGGATCGAGAGGGTTTATCCTGCGACATTGAAAGACCTTTTCAAAAAGAGAGATTTAGAGAATGTGGCCCTCCTCCTTAAAGCCATCTTGAAGGGAAGTTTGCTTCGTATGGAGAGCAGGGGTTCATTTTTCCGTAAGGATTTTCCAAATCAGGATGACCAAAATTGGCTGAAAAATACCTGCTACCGTCTGGAAAAAGGAGAGTTCCAGATTACTCATAAAGAGAAAGCCGAAATGTCAAAATCTAAATGTCAAATGAATGTCAAAATTCAGGCTAAGACTTAGAAAGTCTAAGGTTGAGGCTAAGGCTAAGGTTGAGGAAAACCTTAACCTCAGCCTTAACCTTTGTTTCAAAATCTGAGCTTTGACATTTGGCATTTAATAATATGCCCATGAGTACAAAAAAAGGGGACAAGGGTTTCACCGGGCTTTTGGGTGGGAGGCGTGTTCCTAAATACCATCTCAGGCCCGAGACCTATGGCACATTGGATGAGCTGAACTCTTTCTTGGGTATGGCCAGGGCCATTTCAAGAGATAGGAAGGTCAAAAAAATCTTACTCACCATTCAGAACAACTTTTTCATAATCGGATCTGAACTTGCTTTGTCGAAAAAGAAAAGGAGTCTTCTAAAGGGAGAGATCACACAAAAGGAGGTCGATTGGCTGAGTCAACTCTCCACTGATTTTGAGGCTTCGCTCAAGCCAGAGCCTAAATTCATCATCTATGGGGAGACTTACATTTCCAGCATTTTAGATGTGGCCCGAGCTGTTTCGAGAAGGGCAGAACGGCTGGTGGCCAAGATGAAATCAAAGAGAATGCTCCAGAACTTAAGAATATTGGAATACCTCAACCGCCTCTCCGATGTCCTTTATCTTCTCGCTCGATATGAAGAGAAGAGGGTCGGGGTGAAACCGAAGCACCCTTCTTATGATCCCAACAAATGAAACTTCTTATTGACAACCATGGCGGGGTTTAATATAAATTGAGCAATTACAACTTTTGAAAGGAGGTCTTTTTATGCGACGGCTAATCATTTTCGGAATCATTGTGGTTTTAGTTTTCGGCGTCTCCTCAGCATGGGCTCAAAAGAAGGATGTTCGGCTGTCCATCGCTACAGGCGGCACGGGAGGGGTTTATTATCCACTGGGTGGGGGAATGGCCAATATCATATCCAAATATATTCCTTATGCAGAGGCCACAGCAGAAGTGACAACGGCCTCTGTGGATAACTGCCTTCTGGTGGGAATGGGAAAGGCAGATTTAGCATTAATTATGGCAGATGTGGGATGGGATGCCTATCAGGGAAGGGGGAAATTTAAAGAGAAGATTCCTCTGAGGACAGTAGCGGTTCTTTATCCGAATAATATGCATGTCGTGACCATTGAGGGCAAAGGCATTGAGAAAATGACCGATCTGAAAGGGAAAAGGGTTTCGACCGGTGCCCCCGGGAGCGGGACCGAGGTAAAGGCCCTGAGAGTTCTTGAGGCTTATGGATTAGATCCGGACAAGGACATAAAGAAGGATAGATTGGGCGTTTCTGAATCAGCAGGAGCACTCAAGGATAGGAAAATTGATGCCTTCTTCTGGGACGGAGGTCTTCCCACTGCAGCGGTGACAGATTTGGGAGCAACGCCTGGAATTAAGATCAAAATCATTTCTCACGGAGATGCGGTTCCCAAGATGAGGGAGAAGTATGGGCCTCTCTATGTGAAAGGCATCATTCCTGCCAAAACCTATCCAGGGCAGGATGTGGATGTAGAGATGGCTGTGGTGTGGAATCTCCTTGTCTGTAACGAAAAGATGAAGGGCGACGTCGCCTATGATATTGTGAAGACTTTATTTGACCGCAAACCGGAATTGGTAGCATCCCATAGAGATGCAAGATACTTGGCATTGGAACCCCAAGTTGGAGGTTCTCCTTTCCCACTGCATCCTGGGGCATTTCGATATTTCACAGAGAAAGGGCTTAAAATTAAATAATTGAAACGGAAGATTTGGCCCCTCCTGACATTGATTGGTATACTGATCGTGGCAGGGGGGGTTTTACTTTCTAAAAAGGTGACTGTCTTCCATTTGGAAAATATGGATCATCCAAGAGCTATCCGTATCAGGGTCAGTCCTTCTGAGCCTTTTTCTATATTCTACATTCATTCGATCTATAAGGTTCCTGTTGTTGAGGAATTCCAGGCTGAAAAAGATGCGATTGTCCTTAAAGGGGTTAGGACGAAGAGTCCTGCTGTTATGGAATATTATGGATTTGAGGATATGAAAGAATTCCATCCAATGAATCAAAGGTTGGGTGCCATCTATTTTAAATGGGGGATCGGGGAAGGCCAGGGATTGATCGTCAGAGATAAGAAGATCTACTTGAGTGAGGTTGGAGAAAAGGGAGATCGGATTCGATTAAGAGTGGAATCGATTTCCTTGGGGAAATATCTTGTGTGGATGGTATTTTGACAAAGTCAGAATACAGAAGTCAGGAGCCAGAAAACAGGAGTCAGAAGGCAGAATTTTCATTAGATAATTAGAGGAAAGATTATTCTGAATTCTGTCTTCTGAATTCTGGATACTAAGGAGAAGATCGGTGGAAGAGGAAAAAAGAAAAGAAAATCAGGAAGTGGTGATTACTGAAGAGGCCCTGAAAGAGGCAGAGAAGTATATCGAAGAAGAGGAGGGTCCTTCTCGTCGGCTGACAGGGAAGATGGATATTTTCATCACTGTAGTAGCGGTGGTAATGTCGCTCATTCACCTCTATGCCGCCATCGGGATCATCATGACCCATGTTTTAAGGGGAATCCATGTCATGTTTGTCCTCTTCCTTTCCTTTCTGGTCTTTCCATCCTTCAAGCGGTTTAAAAACCGAATCATCTGGTATGACTTCGTTCTTGCACTGCTCGGAATTACCGTCATCCTCTATATGCTGATCGACTTTGAAGATTTTATCTACCGCTCTGTCGTACCGAATTTCTGGGACCAATTTTTTGGGATTATATTGATTCTATTGGTCTTGGAGGCGACACGGAGGACAACGGGCTGGATCATGCCTGCGATCGTTATTGCCTTTCTCGTATATGCTTTTATTGGACCGGAACTCCCAAGCCCTTGGACACATCGAGGATATGACATCGGTCGCCTTGTTGGCCATATGTATATGACTCTTGAAGGAATCTTTGGAGTTCCGATCGATGTCTCATCCACCTTCATCATCCTCTTCACTATTTGGGGTGCCTTTTTAGAATTTTCAGGGGCAGGAAAGTTCTTCATAGACTTTTCTTTTGCGGCGATGGGTGGAAAATCTACCAGCGCGGGTCGGACTGTGACACTGGCCTCTTTCCTCCTGGGTGGTCCCTCCGGAAGTGGCGTGGCAACAACAGTCACATTGGGAGCTGTGGCCTATCCCATGCTGGCCAAGGCAGGCTATAGTAAAGATGCTGCAGGCGGGCTCCTTTCTGCGGGAGGAATTGGGGCGATCCTTTCACCTCCTGTCCTGGGAGCAGCCGCCTTTATCATCGCTGAATTTTTAAAGATCTCTTACTTAGATGTGATCGTCATGGCTTGTATTCCAACTTGTCTCTATTATTGGTCTATCTTCTTAATGGTAGAATTGGATGCTAAAAAGTTCGGGGTCAAAGAGATCGTCTTTGATAAAACATATAGTTTGGGCCAACTTACCTACCTCTATGGATTTCATTTCATCTCTCTTATCGCCATTGTGGGAATCATGGTCATCGGTTTTACGCCCATCATGGCAGTCTTCTGGTCAACCGTGATCACCTTTGCAGTTAGTTTCATAAGAAAAGATACAGCCCTTACACCCAAGAAATTAGTGAAGGCATTGAGAGGAGGGTCGATCGGGGTTCTGAGCGTTGCCGCTACCTGTGCGGCCGCTGGAATCATTGTAGGAGTGGTCACGCTGACAGGCCTGGGGTTAAAGTTCAGTTCGATCATCATCGCCTATGCCGGAGGAAGTATCCTCTTGACAGCGATCTATACGGCGATGATCGTTTGGATCATCGGACTGGCTGTTCCGGTCACAGCCTCCTATATCATTTCTGTTGTCATTTGTGCACCGGCATTGATACAACTGGGAATCCCTGATTTTGCTGCCCATATGTTCGTCTTCTACTATGCCATTCTCTCAGAGGTTTCTCCGCCAACGGCTCTCTCCTGCTTTGCCGCGGCTGCCCTAACAAAGGGGAACCCGTATAAGACAACCATGTATGCCTGGAAATATACTCTGCCAGCCTTCATTGTGCCTTTTATGTTCACCGTTGATCCTAAAGGAATTGGTATCTTGCTAAAAGGGCCGGTGCTGGATGTCATCTGGACGACGATTACCGCCTTTATCGGGATTGCCGCTCTCGCAGGGGGAGTAGAAAATTGGTTTTTAAAGAAGACGACTCTTTATGAACGGATCATGCTCATTGTGGCAGGCCTGGCACTGGTCTATCCCCAACCTCTATACGATATTGTTGGGTTTGGTTTGTTGGCGATCGTGATCGTATTACAAAAGTTAAGAAAAGACGAAGAACAACCTTCTTTCACAGGTGCACGCTGAAGTCGCCAACCTTCGGGTTGACCAATCGAACGTAATCGCTATACTTGATCTTCAAGGTTTCTACATGACTTCCTGCCTGAGAAACGATGAATTCATCCTCGGTGAGAACCTGATCGACCCATACCTCTAAATTGTAGAGGTTGCCAAAGGGAGGCATGGCTCCGATCTCACAGTCGGGGAAGAGTTCTTGAAACTCCTCCTCTTTCACCATCACCACTTTTTTTGAGTTGAGTACACCCTTCAGTTTCTTCATCTCCACCCGATAACTGGCAGGTAAGACCAACATGATATTCTTCCCATCGGTCTTCACCATCACCACCTTTGCCATCTCTTTTCCAGGGACGTGCTGGGCCGCTGCGATCTCCTGAGCTGTATAGGCCCTCACATGGTAGCCCAATTCGTAAGAAACCTGGTTCTGTTCTAAATAGTCCCTAAGCTTCTTTAAAACAGTCACATCGATCACCTCCATTCCTCACCCGAAATCCCCCCTCTCCCCCCTTTAGCAAAGGAAAGGTGTGAAAAAATCCAAAGATTCCCAGAGCGGACAGGGGGATGTCGGAAAAACTGTAGAGCGGCTACCTTTTTCAGGCTTAATGATAAGGATTGAAAACCATGTAAGATTGATAACTTAAACCGACTCATGACCCATACATTTTCAAAGTCCGCATTCTACAGTTTTGGAGATATCCCTCTGTCCGGTCCACTGCCCCTAATTTTTTCACAGCTTCAGGGGGTTGGGGGGATTTGGTAATGCACCTTTAATGGTACTATACTCCAATTATGAATTGATGAAAAGTAAGCAATTGATTTCAACTGATGGATGTTTTAGAAAAGATTTGATTAGAAAATAAAAGCCAATAGTTCATAGGGCAGGGTAAAGATGCCAGTTTCGTGAAGGGGTGATGTTGTTGGTCTTTTAAATATTTTAAAGCCATAACCTTAACCTTTTGACTACTTGCCAAACTGGCTTCGGTACCCTGACCCAAAGACCATTTTCATAATTCGTGGGTGACGTAGTCCTTGATGGGGAATTGCCGTGAATTCTTTGAAAACCTTTTTATTTCTCCTCCTTCTCATCCCTTTAACTGGATGCGGAAACATTCTGTACGTTTCCAAACTGGGATGGCATCAAGGCCTGATCACCTTTCACAGCGTTCCGGTTCAAGAAATTTTAGAGGACCAATGGGTAGGCGAGGGGACAAAAGGGAAAATTCGGTTCATTCAGGAGGTGAAGCGTTTTGGCGAGAAAAGATTGGGCCTGGAGGGGACAAAGAGTTATTTAACATTTTTCGAAGTTAGAGGTCCCATTCTCCATGTGGTCACTGCTTCCGAAAAAGACCGGCTCCAACTCTATGCGTGGAAGTTTCCCATCATCGGAAGGGTGACCTATAAAGGTTTTTTCACGAGAGAGGGGGCTCTAAAAGAGAAGAGATTTCTCGATGGGAAGGAATATGACACCCTTGTCCAGCGGGCCGGTGCCTTTAGCACTCTCGGGTGGTTCAAAGACCCCATCTTTTCCTCCATGCTGGATTGGAAGGATGCCACATTGGCCAATATTATTCTCCATGAAATGGTTCATGCTACCGTCTATTTTAAAGGTGAGACCGATTTCAATGAGCAGATGGCAACCTTCATCGGGAATCGAGGAGCCATTGAATTCTTGACGGAGAAGTATGGGCCGGGATCGAAAGAGGTGACGGAGGCTATCCATATCCAGAAAGACGACCTTCTACTCTCCGAATGGATTGACCAGGCCTGTCAGCGGTTATCGACTTATTATGCGCAAGAGCTTTCAAGAGATGAGAAATTAAAAGGGAGGGAAGAGGTATTCCGATTCATCAAAGAAGATTTTAGGGAATTGAAAGTTCGGTTTAAAACCGACTCTTATAAAGATTTAGAAAAGATAGACCTCAATAATGCAGTCCTATTGGCTTATCGTCGATATATCCATCGGCTCGAAAAGTTTGAAGCCCTCTATGAACACTTGGGATGGGATCTTAGAAAGGTCGTTGAATTTCTTAAGGAGATCCGGGCATCGGGGGAAAAACCCTCGTCTTTTTTAGAACGCTGGATGAAAGAAAGAGGAATTACCGTTCTCTCTTCCCTGCAATGAACTCCTCCACCATCAACTTGGCCTGATTATCGGGAAATTGGACGAGAGGATGTTTCATTGCATAGGCCGAGATCGAGAGGAGTGGACCGGCGATTCCCCGTTCCCGGGCAATTTGGCAACATCGGATGGCATCAATGGTCATCCCACCGCTGTTGGGCGAATCCTCTACAGAGAGCCTCAATTCGAGGTTCAATGGGACTTCTCCAAACCCCCTCCCTTCCATTCGAAGGAAACAGACCTTATTATCATTCTGCCAGGGGACATAATCGGAGGGACCGATGTGAATATTTTCTGGCTCCAAAGGGATGTCAAGTTGGGATTGGATCGCTTCTGTCTTAGAGATCCGTTTATTCCTCAACCGATTTCGATTCAGCATGTTGAGGAAATCGGTATTTCCGCCTGTGTTAATCTGGTAAGTTCGGTCTAACCGGACCCCCCGATCCTCGAAGAGTTTCACCAAGGCGCGATGGATGATCGTTGCTCCCATCTGGGACTTGACATCGTCCCCAACGATGGGGATCCCCTTTTCTTCAAACCGCCTCGCCCAGTTGTGGTCGGAGGCGATAAAGCTTGGCATACAATTGATCAGACTCACCCTTGTGTTCAGGCATGCTTGCGCATAGAACTCGGTCGCCTTATCGGAGCCCACCGGAAGGTAGTTGAGGAGAACATCCACTCCAGAATCTCTGAGGACCTTTTCCACATTGCAAGGCTTTTCATCCGCCACCAGGAAGATGCGTTCTTCAGGATAATCTTTCATATGTTCCGAAACCCCATCCAGAACCTCCCCCATTGACACAATCACGCCTGAATCATTGAGGTTTGGATAGATGATTTTGGTGCAATTAGGTTTGGCGAAGGTAGCCTCTTTCAGGGGTTTCCCTACTTTTCTTCGATCGATATCGAATGCCGCCCCCACCTGAATATCCCCGGGTTTGTAACCTCCGATATCGGGGTGCATTAGCCCGAGGGTTTTAAATTTTGGATTCTTCTGGCTGTTCCCTCTATAGAATTCAATACCCTGGATGAGAGAGCTAGCACAATTTCCGACACCTACAATGGCAATTCGGATCGTATTCTTTTCCATAAAAGTTCAACCTTTCCAATCATATCCCTAATCAATTCTAAGTCAATCTAATTATCGTATTTCATCTAAATTGTCAAGAAATTTGGGGAACCATTTTTTTAGGGAAGCATTTTTCTTGACTTATCCATTTTTATTTGATACTTTTCGCGAAAAATGATTTCCTCAGGTTCTCTTTTAGACGAATGATAAAAAAAGGTAAGTCAAAATTTCTCCGGCAACCCATCCGTCATTTAGATCTGGAAGAGTCTCAAACCCTTTTGGATTTAGTTCAGGCCTTCCAATATACCTCTTTTCAAAGCCGGAATGTCTTTAAATGTTATGAAGTTTTTCGAAAGATGCTCGATGATCCCACCTGCATTATCTTCTTGGGGTTGTCCGGAGCCATGATTCCGGGCGGAATGCGTAAGGTGATCCGGGATATGATTGAAACAAAGCTGATCGATGTGATCGTCTCCACCGGCGCCAACATCTTCCACGATATCTTCGAGAATTTTGGATATCGACATTATGTCGGGTCCGAGGATGGAGATGATGATGCCCTGAGGAAACATCGTATCGTGCGCGTTCATGACGCATTGATGGATGATCACGAAATTAATCAAGTGATTCACCTTCTCTCAAAGGTTCCAGAAGAGTTAGAGGAGAAGGTTGTTTCTTCAAGACGGTACTTGGAGGTTCTGGGGAGCCGTCTCCAGGATGAGGGGTCCGTCCTCAGGGCAGCCTCTCAATGTGGGATCCCCGTCTTTGTTCCGGCCCTGAGCGATAGTTCCATTGGCATTGGCCTTACGTTTCTCCATGCTCGAAGAAAGGTCTCCTCAGAGGGATTCGTTATTGATCAGATTCGAGATAGCTATGAGATCGCTCAGTTGAAAAGGATGGCCTCAGTGACAGGGGCGATCTACATCGGGGGAGGGGTCCCGAAGAACTACATTCAACAGCTGGGACCGGTCAGTGAGCTTTTATTCCAAAAAGAGAGGGGCCACCGGTATGCCTTTCAAATCACCACCGATGACCCAAAATGGGGAGGTCTCTCTGGCTGTACCTTTGATGAGGCAAAGTCGTGGGGAAAGATTGAGAAAAGGTCAACCTATGCCGCCCTGTATATGGATGCGACTGTGGCTCTTCCCCTACTGGTTGGTGCGATCCTCCAGGAAGGAAAGATCTATCGAAAAAGGAAGAGGCGCCGGTTTATATGGAATGGAGACAGACTGGGATCGATTCAATTCGTTTAAACCCCTAATCAGTTGGCTTTAAGTCGAGCCTTCCCTCCTTTTGCTATTCAATGGTTTTAATTTTTGGTTCCTCTCCAAATGGATTGGTAAATGGGAGCATTGATGCGGTTTAGGGTTAAAAGGGCAATCCAATTGCAGAATGCGGAATGCGGAATAAAAAATCCGAAATCTGGAATCCGAAATGCGCAATCAGAAGAACCCATGAACGCTCTATTTTTCACCTGAACCCACGAACCCTCGAATCCTTGGACCCAACTTGGCAGGGAGAAAAAGAGTTGAAAAAAAGAGCAGTAATGGTTATATTTATCAATAAACTATTGGAAAAGAAGGAGTTTATTATCGATGAAAGATTCCGATGCGAAAGTTCCAGATCAGAAAGAGCTGGAGAAGGAACTGAACGAATACTTAGGGAAGAAGTACGGGGATCGAATCCGATTGGTTGTGCCCATGCTCTTTCCCAAACCCCAGACGGAAGAGGTTTCAAAGGAAGAGAAGGAGACCGGCGAGGAGAAGCATAAGATTCATTTCGACCTGAAGCCGGAGGAATTGGAGGCTTTTCTCAATGACTACATCATCCGACAGGAGGATGCCAAGGAGATTCTGTCCACAAAAATCTGCACTCACTTCAATCGGATCAAGTTCACGGAATTGACCAGGGGTCGAAATCGATATGAAGGGGTGGGACATATCAAGAACAATATACTGATGATCGGCCCGACTGGGGTGGGAAAGACCTATCTGATCAAATTGATCGCAAAAAAGATTGGTGTTCCATTTGTAAAGGGAGACGCGACGAAGTTTAGCGAAACCGGCTACGTGGGCGGGGATGTGGAAGATCTCGTTCGAGATCTGGTTTATGAAGCCAATGGAGATATTGAACTGGCTCAGTATGGGATCATTTACATCGATGAGGTTGATAAGATTGCTTCGTCCAACAACCTGATCGGCCCGGATGTTTCGAGAACTGGGGTACAGAGGGCTCTGCTCAAACCGATGGAAGAGACAGAAGTGGACCTCAAAGTTCCCCATGATCCGATCTCCCAGTTGGAGGCGATTGAACACTATCGGAAGACCGGAAAAAGGGAGAAGCGCACGATCAATACCAAATACATTCTCTTCATCATGAGCGGAGCATTTAATGGTCTGGAGGAGATCACCAAGAAACGTTTGAATCTGGAGGGGATTGGTTTCGGGGCGGAGATCCGTTCGAAGGACGAACGGACCGAATATCTGAAACAGGTAAAGGCCGAGGATCTCATTGCCTCTGGATTCGAATCGGAGTTCATCGGAAGGCTTCCGGTCACCGCCGTTTTTGAGAGGTTGGAGATTAACGACCTTTATGCAATACTCAAAAATCCTAGCAACCCCATCATTCTTGGAAAGAAAAAAGATTTCAAATCCTATGGGATCGACATACAGTTCGAAGAAGAGGCTCTCTACGAGTTGGCGGTAAAGGCCTACGAGGAGAAGACCGGGGCGAGGGGATTGGTCAGCGCCGTGGAAAAGGTCCTCCTCAAATTTGAAAAGCGACTTCCCTCCACCGATATCGGGAAATTTGTCGTCACTCGAGCCGTAGTGGAACATCCGGGTCGGGAATTGGAGCGACTGCTCCAGGACCCCATGAATCCGGAAATGCTGGAAAAATTTGAAATGCTCCTTTCCCGAGAAAAGATGATCCTAAAAGAGTCCATCCGGAACAGAGAGGTCGAATTCAAAAAACGCTATGGAATCGTTTTCCAAGAAGGCAGGATTGATCTCATCACCAATCGAATGATCGAGAAGGGATATGATGTGAACACCGTCATCGAAGAGGTGGTTGAGATTCAACGGCAGGTGGAAGATTTTGAGCGAGATTTTCGACGGAGGAATGGAATTCATCTGCAATTTGGAGAGGAGGCCATTGACCGTATCATGGAGATTGCCCTGGATGAGGATGGGAAGGGGACAGCGATCTGTTCCCGGCTCCTAAAGGATTACGAGCATGGAATGAGGTTGATCCGCGACAAAATAGGTCGGAAAGAGTTCATCATTACAAGGGAGGCGGTCGATGACCCGGAGGGATATCTCAACCGGATGATCCGTGAGATCTACAGCAGGCAGTCAGACGAGAGGCTCGAGGGTAGTGAATAATGGCAACAAAAGATTATTATAATGTTTTGGGCGTGAGTAAGAATGCAAGCAACGAAGAGTTGAAGCGGGCCTACCGAAAACTGGCCATGAAGTATCATCCGGACAGAAATCCTAATAAGAAAGAGGCCGAGGAACGGTTTAAGGAGATTAATGAAGCCTATGCTGTGCTGAGTGATAAAGAGAAGCGGAAGCAATACGACACATTTGGAGCGGAGGGATTCCGTCAACGATTTACTCAGGAAGACATCTTCCGGGGGTTCGATTTTGATGAGATTTTATCAGGCCTCTTCGGAGGGAGGGGTAGGCGGGAATTCCGATACGGTGGGAGAGGTGGCTTCGATTCTGGAGATTTTTTCGGAGGGCAATCACCATACCAGAATATGGGACGAATGCCCCAAAAGGGAGAAGATGTTCTGTATGAGTTGACCATTTCCTTGGAAGAGGCAGCCTCCGGTGGAGAGAAGAGGATTTCCTATCGAAAGAACGGAAAGGTTGAGGATGTCTCCGTAAGAATCCCACGGGGTATTCCTTCGGGAAAGAAGCTAAGACTTGCTGGAAAAGGGATGGAGGGGAAGAACGGTGGTCCCCCGGGTGATCTGTACCTTCAAATTGCTATTAAGGAACATCCCATTTTCAGCCGGGAGGGAGACGATCTTATTGCAGAAAAGGAAATCGCTTTCTCAGAAGCCGTGCTGGGGACGACCATTGAAGTTCCCACCCTCGAGGGGTTGAAAAAAGTGAAGGTTCCTCCAGGAACCCAGAGCCACACAAAGATGCGCTTGAAAGGCCTCGGCATCCCTCATTTTCAAGGGGAGGGCAAAGGGGATGAATACGTAAAAGTAATCGTTAGGGTTCCTAAAAAGGTGACAGAAAAGGGCAAAGGGTTAATCCAAGAACTCGCCAAAGAAGGCATCTAAGTTATTCAATGTCAAATGTCAAAGCTCAAAGTTCAAATTCCATTGGATTTTGAGCTTTTCATTGTAACTTTTAACTCATAACTCTAATTTTTCTTAAAACCTCGTTGACTTTTTTCCCCATCTGGTGGAAAATAAAAAAATAATGAAATCAGATCGATAAATGAAAAGGGGGAGATCATGGTAGATAAGATTTTTGAAGAAGTTCCATTGGATCGATTGCGCTGGAGATGTGATCCCGATACATTGCCCTTTGAAAGCACAGAGAACATCCAGCCCTGCCAAGAGATCATCGGCCAGGGAAGAGGCCTGGAAGCAATCCGAGTGGGGATCGATATCAACAGTATCGGGTATAATATCTTTGTGACCGGCCTGGCAGGGACAGGGCGTTTTACCACCATCAAATGCGTTCTGGAAGAGATCGATGTAAAGGAGAAGATGCCCAATGATCTCTGCTATGTCAATAACTTCAAGAACCCGGATATGCCCCATATGCTGAATCTTCCTGCGGGACAGGGAAATGCCTTCAAAAAAGAGATGGAGACTTTGATCGAAGCCTTGAAGAAGAAAATCCCTCTGATGTTTGAGAATGAAACCTATCTCAATAAAAAGAAAGAGGTGGTTGAAAGATATCGGAATAAACAGGCCGAGATGTTCAGAGAATTTGAGAAGAAGGTGAATAAAGAGGGTTTCAGCCTGGTTCAGATTCAAATGGGGCCTTATTCTCGTCCTGGCATCCTGCCCTTGGTTGAAGGTAATCCCGTCAATGTCGAGCAGTTAGAGACGATGGTGGAAGAAGGGAAGTTGCCCAAAGAGGAACTGGAAAGGATTAAGGAGAAGCAAATCGGACTGATCAACGAATTGGAGGAGATCTTCAAGGAGACACGGAAATCGGAGAAGGGCGTCAAGGAAGAGCTGACCTCCTTAGACAATGAGGTGATCTCTCCGGTGGTCAAAGACTCGATCTCCGACATTAAGGAGAAGTTTGATTACGAAAAAGTCCGTCGCTATCTGGATGAGGTCCAGGAAGATATTTTAACCAATCTCAATCGTTTCAGAGAGAAGGAAGAATCCCCGGCTCCTCCGATCCCAGGATTGGTCTTCCCCCAACCGGTTGATTCGTTTTCGGAATACCAGGTCAACGTATTGGTGGATAATTCGGAAACCCAAAAAGCACCCATCATCGTAGAGACCACACCCAACTACCGAAACCTCTTCGGAACCATCGAACGGGTGGTTGATCGTTCTGGCCTCTGGAAGACCGATTTCACCCATATCAAGGCAGGGACCTTTTTAAGAGCGAGTGGAGGATATCTGATCTTTAATGCATTGGAGGCCCTCGTGGAGCCAGGGGTTTGGCCGGCCTTGAAACGGACATTGAAGAACCAGGTGATGGAGGTTCAGACTTTCGATCCCTTTTATCTCTTTGCTACCTCTGCCCTTAAACCGGAACCGATAGAATGCAATACGAAAGTCATCATGATCGGGGATACCTACCTTTACCACCTTCTTTACAATTTAGATGATGATTTCAAAAAGATTTTTAAAATCAAAGCAGACTTCGATTCGGTAATGAAAAAGGATACGGAAAAAATCCAACAGTATGCCTCCTTTATTCGAAAGATCTGTGATGAAGAGAAGTTGAAACCCTTTGACAAAACAGGGATTGCTGCCGTCGTCGAGTATGGGGTGAGAATGACGGGAAGGCAGAAGAAACTTTCAACACGTTTTCACCTCATCGCCGATCTCTTGAGGGAGGCCAACTATTGGGCTGTGAAGGATGGGAGTGATGTGGTGAGAGAGGAACACGTGGATAAGGCCATCGAGAAGAAGATCTACCGCCTGAACCTCATTGAAGAAAAGATTCAGGAGATGATCGATGAGGGAACCATTCTGATCGACTCTGATGGAATGGTTGTGGGTCAGGTGAATGGCCTCTCCATCTATAATCTTGGCGATTATATGTTCGGCAAACCCTCCCGGATTACAGTCAAGACCTCTATGGGAAAGGCAGGGATTATCAATATTGAAAGAGAGGCCGAGATGAGCGGTCCCACTCATAACAAAGGGGTTTATATCCTTACCGGATATCTCAGAGGAAAATACGCCCAGGATAAACCCATCACCATGAGCGCCAGCATCTGTTTTGAGCAATCCTATAGCGGGGTCGATGGAGACAGTGCCTCCTCTACAGAAATTTATGCTTTGCTTTCAAGCATCTCAGGGCTTCCTCTTCGGCAGGGCATTGCCGTGACCGGTTCGGTCAATCAGAAGGGAGAGATCCAGCCCATTGGCGGTGTGAATGAGAAAATCGAGGGGTTCTTCGATGTCTGCAAAGCAAAGGGATTAACAGGGAAACAGGGGGTGATGATTCCCCATCTCAATATCGATGACCTGATGTTGAGAAAGGATGTGGTGGAAACGGTGAAAGCAGGTAAGTTTCGTATCTATCCGGTCAAGACCATTGACCAGGGGATTGAGATCCTCACCGGTGTGGAGGCTGGGGAAAGGCTGGAAGATGGAAAATTTAGAGAAGGGACTGTAAATGACCTGGTGGATAAAAAACTTTGGGAGCTTGGGACGAAGATCAAGGAGTTTGAAGGAGGCGGAGAAGAGGGGGCAAAAGAGGAGAAAAAGAAGAAAAAAGGGAAATCCTCTCGTAGAGTCGAGTCTCCGACCTGCAATGGATAGAGTCATTCTCGACCAAAAGGTTGATATCGGCAAAGAAGTCTTGATAAAAGGGCCTCCTCTGGAGGCCCTTCGTTTTCAAGGAGGTCGTGTGGGGAGCCTCGTCACCCTGACTGATTCAAGGGGGAGTGACTTCAGAGGAAGGATTCTTCGTTTCTCCAGAGAAGAGGCTTCCATTCTTGTTTTTGGAACCTTTCCATCGCCCACAGAATCATCCCTGGAGATTATCCTTCTCCAAGCCCTCCCCCAGAAGGAACGGATGGAGTTGATCATCCAGAAAGCTACAGAACTGGGTGTTTCGGCCGTCATTCCTTTTAAATCCGAAAGGTCGATCTCTCTTGAGGAGCGGGAAGTAAAACAGAAGAAGGCTCATCGCTGGCAAGAGATTGCTGTGAAAGCGGTTCAGCAATCGAGAAGGGCGAAGGTGCCGCGGATTGGGTCCTACCGCTCGTTTCAGGAAGCCTTGAAGATTTGTGAGGGAGAGGGTTTAAAGATTCTTCTCTGGGAGAAAGAAGGTGAAAATCTGAAAGATGCCCTGAGACGATCTCTCGCCCAAAAAATTTATGTGATGGTTGGGCCGGAGGGTGGTTTTACCGAGGAAGAGGTGAATTTAGCAAAGGATGAGGGATTTATTCTGGTCAAATTGGGGCAGCGGATTTTGAGAACCGAGACCGCTGCGATCACCTTGGTTGGAATTCTTCAGTACGAACTGGGGGATCTGAGTTGATCTCTAAGAAGTTGAGAAGATGGGGAGATAGGGGAATAGGGAGACGAAGAAGAGCCATGTAGCATCGGCATTTATTGCCGACGGGGTTATCATTCCCCCTTTTCTAAAGAGGGGTGAAGGGGGATTACTCATCGAGGCCAAAAACGAAATTCGAGAGAAAATCTGGGGGATTTTAGAAAAAGAGAAAGTGGCTCTTTTTCCTGGTGCCCGCGGACGGATCCCTAATTTTAGGGGAGCAGAGATGGCTGCCCGTCTTCTTCCGACATTACCAGAATGGCATAGGGCTCTCCATATTAAAGCCAATCCAGACTCTCCACAAAGACCCGTTCGCCATCTGGCCTTAAGCTCCGGTAAGACCATCTACATGGCAGTGCCCAGGCTGAGAGCAAAGAAATGTTTTATCAAACTCGATCCCTCAAAGATTTCTTCCCAAAAGTTCCATGAAGCATCTTCGATAAAAGGTGCTTTCCGATACGGCCTTCCAGTCCATCCAAAAGAAATACCTCAAATTGATTTAATTGTTGCTGGATCAGTGGCAGTCAATAGAAAAGGAAGCAGAGTTGGTAAGGGGGGAGGATATTCTGATCTGGAATATGCAATCGGCCGTGAATTTGGATTTGTAAAAGAAGATGTGATGATCGTGACAACAGTCCATCCTTTGCAGATCATAGATGAAGATTTACCGGAGACAGATCACGATTTTCGCATCGATTATATTGCAACTCCAAATGAGATTACTCCGATCTATAGAGAAGGCGGCCGGCCCAAAGGGATTATCAGGGATCATCTAACCGAACAAAAAGCTTCCGAAATTCCAATCCTAAAAGAGATTCTATCTTCGAATTAGAAATCAAGGAACCGCATTATTAACTGACTTGTTCCCTTGTGATTTGTAAGAGATTGAATTTGGCCTATTTTTGTCAAATGAATAGGAAAATTTTGAAGGTTACACCTACTAATCATCGCCCCTTGTTAAATCTTAAAGGTCAGGATTATCATTTGTAATCAAGTAAAAGGAAGTTAAGAGAGGCACGGATGATATGATACTCCCCCATGCCTCTGTAAATGACTACTTCTGGGAGAGGATAGAAAGAGGAATCTCCCTTGCCTGAAGTCCTTCCATCTTTGCTTCAAGTTGAGCTAATTTCTCTGTTAGGGTGTTAATCACGGCCTGCTGCTTTTCGGCTGTCTCCTTCTGCTCCTGTACAACCTTCGTCAATACTGCAACGATATCCATGGCACTCAACCCCTTCCGGTCCTTCGTCGCTACCAACTCCGGCACATCCTCCGCAATAAACCCGATATGCTGCTCTCCTCCTCCTGTCTTGTAGGTAAAGGCCACCGGGTTCAGTCCTTGGAAGGCGCTCAGTGCCTCCTCCGTCGTAAGATCCCTGATGTTGTCCTTGTATTCCCTGCTTGAACCATCAATCCAGTAGGCCCCATCCGAGTATGCCCCTCCTGCCAGATGCAGCGGATGCACAGGGGCAATCCCAAGCCCCACATTACCACTGTAATCGATCCTCAGCCTCGTCGTAGGAGGACAGACCGTGCCCACCGCACACCCGCTCCTCGTGTTCACCCGGTAGCCGGCGGGCCCCGAGCCCGCCATCACCGCCAGGCCGTCCGGGGACTTCTGT
>Ga0315279_10003193_pt1 | contig 23242 bp, 16 predicted proteins | sample YL17G06_20_MG_FD_203694 | JGI IMG/M metagenome (GOLD analysis project Ga0315279, IMG submission 203694) | Sediment microbial communities from Yellowstone Lake, YNP, Wyoming, USA - YL17G06_20 | ecosystem: Environmental > Aquatic > Freshwater > Lake > Sediment | place: USA: Wyoming | collected...
CAAGGCGCCGCGACGCAGGCGATGTCGGTGTGCATCGTCGAGGAGCGGCAACGAAGCAGATGCCCGCCCGCTGCCGCGCCCCTCCGGGCTGCGGCCCGCAGGCCCGCTGGCTTTGTTGCTCGCTCCTTACATACCACCCCGGGTATGCTCGTCGCTCGCGCCTCGCCAGCGGGCCTGCAGCAAAGTGTAAACGTTATTCATTGAAAGACCCTAAAGAGCGCCTGTCCCTCGCGGGACTTCGTCACTCTTCCCATCCCGAGTGGAGCGTCGCCCAGGTGGTGGCGACTGCGCTGCCGGGAATCGCCCTGGGATTGCTGTATGGCGCAACCGGGAGCCTCGTTGCCGTCATGACCAGATGGTTTGAGCGGGTGTGAAAAGACGGACAGGATTATTAGTGGAAGTAAAAGAGGCCGGACACCGCGATCACAGACAGGCGCATTGACTGGCGGAACCTGCGGCGTTACTACGGAATGGCCTGGGGCGGGACCGCGGCTATTACAGACAGATTCGTGGTGCCGAAAAGCGCAAAGCTTGCTACATTGCGATCCGAAGTGACTTTTATATATCCACCGCTGATATTCTGATCTTTCAGGATCGGGAAGTAGTCCGTCAGGAGTCCGGAACTGCGCCGCCCTGCCGGGATGATCTCGATCTTCGAAGCGACGCGATTCCCACTGGGATCGTACACCTCGATGCTCGCGTTGGCGGGCGAGCTATTGGGATTCAAAATGGCAAGGCCGGTAAAATAGTTTGAGTCCGAAACAACCTGACTAAAAACCATGGCGCTGCGGGGTGTTGAGACCAGAGGGAGTGAAGCGGCGAATTGATTGCGGTCTGGATCTCCGAAGACCACGCTGCCGGCCAGCCGAGGGCCGCTGCTGGTAATCTCCAGATATCCCTGGATCTGCGCGTCGCCGGTGGCCACGAAATAACGTTGGTTGCTGATATAGATTTTTCCCTTCGCCCGGATCGGTTCCACCTTGGTGTCGCCGATCTGAGTTCCGTCGTCCTTGATAAAGCGCATGGTGACGGTACCGCCCGTTGAATCGATGTTCACTATGGACAGCGTTGAGCGCCAGGAGCTTCCGATCACGTACTGCGGGGAATACAGAACCGTTCCCCCACCTGTGGTATTCTGACCGTTCAAACCTTCCGAGTACTGGCCGATCTTGCCCAGGCACTCAAAACCGACGACTGGCTTGTCTGAGCTCACCCGGATATAGTCGGACGTAGCTGGGGTCACTCCCGGGAAGAGTGCTGAAAAGAATTCCGCTATTCCGCCACGGGCGCTGGCAGTACGAACGGCAGTGGCGCTTCTTGAGTTGCCATCGGCGCCATAAAGCTCGAATGTTACCTTTGCCGATTCGCCGCTTGGGTTCGCCACATGGATTTGCGTCGTGCCTTGGTCTTCGACTTCCGGCAGGATAAAGGACGTCGCGGTTGAAGAAGAAACATCGGCGCCGTCGAGAGCTGTAAGGCTTCCGTTAAATATCAGGAAGAAGCCGACGATCTGCCTGACTGAACTTTCCAACGCAACCCAGCCGACAGGCTTTGCCGCAATCAAGCCGTCGCCGAAGATCTGGTAGTCGATCTTTGCGAGTTGTTGGCCCGGATTCAATCCCATGGTTCTGGGATTAGTGATGCTTGGACCGGCAATCAAGGTCCCGGTCAGATCGTAGCCCTTCAGGGTCAAGACCGCGCTGGTGGAGCCGAGGTTGACGAATGCGAGCCCGGTGAATTCGCTGTGGTCCAGCCCCGTTCCGCTTTCAGCGTTGGTCAGCAAGCGCGGGAAAATCAAGGAAGTTGCAGGTTTGTCTGATGCCCAGCCTGTGGGAAGGTCGATCTGATACATCTCGACCTGATCCGTTCCGGAGCGTCCCCAGTTGGAGGTGAAAATAACGCGCGTCATGTCCCGGTTCGTGCTCGCTTGCGTTTCGGCCCAATAATCGTGCTCCTGATTTGGATCCACCAGTGTGTGGGCGTGTGCCAGGCGGAACATTCGACCGTTCGCTTTGAGTTCCATGGCGAAAATCTGGTCATCCATCCAGGTATAACTGGTGCGACTACTGACATGCGTGGATACTACAGCCCAGCCCGGCAAAAGATGCGCACGCCCGGAGAAATGGAAGCCAATCTCACCATGGCTAAAATCAATAGGCGACAGGTTGGTTATTGTTCCATCGACAAGGTTGATCACAGCGATATTGTCCGAGTCGATGTCTTGATAGATCATCACCTCCCGGCCCTGGGCATCCAAGGCCAAGTCCGAGTGTCCCATGATGCGATGCAAACCCCTGCCGTTGGTCAAATCCCTTTTGTACGCCATCAACCCGCAGGGATTCGCATCGGTGCCGATCTTACCTTCACCACAGGCGTCAAAATAGGCGAGATAGTAATTACCCAGAGGGCTGATCGTAACCGTGTCTACGTCGTCTACGCCGGCGACCCCACGCATGTCCCGCCTCGCAATGACCCGGTCGGCCTGTTGATCGTACACAAGAAAAGCGACGACATGCTCACTCTGGTCCTGCGCCATGAACCCCCAGTAACGGCCGTCCAGGGACGAGCTTCCTTCATAACGTGTCCAGACTGAGATTAATGATTGTCCTGGAAAGTCGGCGGCAAAATCGTGCACGAGGCTCTGCCGGCGATTGGCGACCTCGTATTTCATGAGACGAGTCTCCTCCGAGTAGTAGAGAACGTTCGGATCGGCAGCGTCCCAACGCGGATCCACAGCCCCTTCGAAAGGAAGAATGCCCAGAGGTTGGAGCGTAGCGGCCTCGTACAGGTACCAGGTCGCTGCAGTGCCGCGCACGAGTATGCGAGTTTCATTGGCGTTGAAGGACTGCACGCGGGAATACTCGTTCTTTAAGCCGCCCGAGTGATCGCTCGGGTCCACATCTTTGGTGCGGTCAGTCACTCGAACGATGCAGGTTTTAAAAACCGAATCCTTGAACCGGACACGTGGCTGAGGTTCCGGAATGTCGGGAACCTGGTAAACGGTTTGATCGGTGACTGAAGGAAGTTGCGGACATCCTGTATCCCGGGCAGCGATATTAATGGTTCCGGTCTTTATGCAGGTAACGCCCGGGACAAGAGCGGTCATCGTCCAGGTATAAGTACCCGATGTGGTGTAGGAATGGTTGGCGTTTTGCTGAGAAGAATGAACGCTCCCGTCGCCAAAATCCCAGTCAAAGCTGGCGTTACCCGTGCAACCGTTGGATACGGCGGTCACCGTAAAAGAGACCGCACTTTCTGTCAGAGCATTGGCTGGGACGGACGCAGTGCAGGACAGCGTGCAACCGCTTGCCCCGGCTTTCCACTGGTTAAAAGCGATGTTCAAGAGTGCGCCAAACTCGCCTGATGCCTTGAGTCCGCCCGCGGCCGTCGGGTGGCTGTCACCGGGGGAGCTGGCATAGGCCGCAAAATCATTGTTTATGGATTGAAGGTGCTGGACGGCGCCGCCAAACCAGCGATGATGGTTGCCGTCGGATGCACCTAGGTCGTTGAGATTAGGATTGTCCGTGCGGGAAGGGCCGCCGTTGGAAGTCAGGACATTAAAAAAATCGAAAACGAAGACATTGGCATAGGGATAACTTTTCAGCCATTCATTCAGCAGCCAATTATTAAATGCCCGGGCATTGGCCGCGGTGGCCTCATCCGTATCCCCTCTCACCAGAGGTGGTGCTGCGATTACCACAAAAAGCTTGTCCTGGCGCGTCGCGAAATAATTCAAGATTTCGATATAGATGCCCTTGGCATTGGCGACGGTGTGGGCTTCTGAGCCGGAGTCCTCGCCGCGCAGAGCGTTCTTCTCGATGGGTGGAACCGGGACAGCGATGCTGCCTCTCAATTGGGAGTTAGGGAAGCAGGATTTGAACATGATGATTTGATTTGATCCGCCAGGATCAACAGCCATTCGTGAGTAGGTGCAGTGCTGGCCGCTTTCCGCGTAGAGAGCATTCAGGTAGGTGTCTCGGTGCGGACCGGAAAACCAGTTGTACCAGTGCCCGATGTCGGTATGATCGCCTATCGTCCCGTCACCTACATCGGCATCGCTCGGACCCCATCCATAATTCGTATCGCTCACGAAATAATTGTTGTCGCGCAGCGTGACCCCCAGCCGTCCGTTGTCGTCATTCATCCAGTTCTCTCCGGTGGAGTGGTGGATGAATATCAATTTGACCGGCGTGGATGGCGGATTGGGATTCGGAGACACGGCGAAAACCACGCGGTTCTTGCCGGCTGCCCTGGGATTCTCGGCTGCCCGGAGAGCGCAGGCCGGTTCGAAACCCGAAATCAATGCAAAAACGGCGATGGAAACGAGAGCAGCTCTTTCGAAGCCCATCTGTCCACCTCTGCATATCTCCTACGAATAACTCTGTCGAGCAAGTGTAGCAGGATTTTATTTTGTGCAGTCAAGATAAATGGGCACTCAACGTGCGAGGAGCACTAGCTTGCGCAGGGCCATTCGCCGTGTCTTCGTGGTGGTAGCGGACGAGTTGTGCTAGTAGGCCTTGCCAAAAACCGCTTTCTCTTCAGCCGGCTGCCCGCAGCAAATGCACACCCCTTCCCCTTTACCTTGATCAAGCGGGATACAGCGGGCGGTGGCCTTGGTCTCATCTTTGATTTGCTGTTCGCACCGGCTGCTGCCACACCAATAGGAGTAAGCGAAACCATCTTCGACGGCAGCCTGGAATTCAGTGTAGTCCCTGGGATCCTTCGTGTTTGCCTGACGGAACGCCAGTGCCCGCTGATATAACGATGTATGAATGTCCTCGAGCGCCTTTGAAGTTGCCCCAGCCAGATCCTGCAGCGGAACGGAGTACTTCCCCTCTTTTCCCCGTTTGTCGCGGCGGGCGAACACGAAGGTGCCTTTGGAGACGTCTTTGGGTCCGATTTCGATCCTCAGCGGTACACCGCGCATCTCCCAGTCGTTGAACTTGAAGCCTGGGCTGATTCCGTCCCGGTCATCGCTCCTGACACGGAAGGCGCTGTCCAGCAGGATGGATCGGATCTTCCCTGCCGCTTCGAGCACCTGGGCCCTTTCCTGGTCGTTCTTGTAAATGGGCACGAGCACAACCTGGATCGGAGCCAGTCGCGGGGGAAGAATCAGTCCCTGGTCGTCGCCGTGTACCATGATGATCGCACCGATGAAGCGGGTGGAGAGTCCCCACGAAGTGGTCCAGCAATATTGCAGGGCTCCCTCCTTGTCCAGGTAGCGGATGTTAAACGCTTTTGCGAAGTTCTGCCCGAGGTTGTGCGAGGTGCCCGACTGAAGAGCCTTGCCGTCACCCATCATCGCTTCAATCGAATAGGTCTGGTCGGCCCCGGCAAAACGCTCCGAAAGCGACTTGCGTCCGGGGATGACGGGAACAGCAGCCTCGTTTTCGGCGAAATCGACATAAATGTTGAGCATTTGCCGTGTCTCGGCCTCGGCCTCCTCGTAGGTTGCGTGGGCGGTGTGTCCCTCCTGCCAGAAGAACTCCAGAGTGCGGAGGAAAAGCTTGGTCCTGAGTTCCCACCTGACAACGCTGTTCCACTGATTGATCAGGATGGGGAGATCACGATAAGACTGAATCCACTTCGCATAGGCGTGGCCGATGATGGTTTCAGAGGTCGGGCGGACAACAAGAGGCTCCTCGAGTTCCTCTCCGCCGCCGTGCGTGACGACCGCCAGCTCGGGAGAAAATCCGGCAACGTGCGACTGTTCCTTTTCGATGAAGCTTCGCGGTATCAACAGAGGAAAAGCGGCATTGACGTGGCCGGTGGCTTTGAATCTCTTGTCCAGCGCCTGCTGAATGTTCTCCCAGAGCGCCCAGCCGTAGGGGCGTACGATCATGCAACCGCGCACCGGTGCGTAGTCGGCCAGCTCTGCGCGCAGCACCAACTGGTTATACCACTCGGCGAAATCTTCGGCACGTGTTGGAAGTTTGAGATTAGACATGTCCCATATACCCCTGCCCGCTGCCTATTGTTGAGATCAGTTCCGCACGCATACCGTCGCCGTCAAATGCCCGGCTCACATGCGGCCGTCAGAAGTTATCAACAATAGCAGATTTTTGCCAGTAATGAGTGAGTCTCTGAGGCAGGGTGTCTCGCACAAATACGCACAAATATCCCGTTTTCTGAAAGGATCTCCCCTGAAATTGCGGATTGGCAATTGCGGATTTCGGATTCTCAATACAACATTTTCGTTTTTCAATCTGCTAGCCGCAGTTTCATAATTAGTTGTGCAGCACCGCTGCATGAGCAACTCTCCTGAAGATAGCCGGCATTTGACTTTATATTTCTTGGCCCTCTTCGTGGTTTTGGCGTCTTTGTGGTGTCAGTTAAATGCCTTACTACAAAGACACCAAGAACTACAAAAGGCAGATTTTCACGCGCAGCGGCGCGGGCCGTTAACTAAAAACGCTGAGAAATCTCCCAGTAGGCGAGGCTGCCCGTACTTCCCGCAGGATATATCGAGTGGATGATCTTTCCACCATTCGCGTAGCCATAATAGAAAGTCAGGGTCGTTTTCGTTGTAGCCTTGAAATCGATGCTGAAATCGGCCAGGTTCCCTAGATCTCGGGTGCCGCCGCTCGGCCTTCCGGAAAACCCGAAAGTTGAATATTGAAATGCACCGCCTCCCGAGTACCACATGTCGGCGGGCTGCGAAAGCCGCAACCAGCGATAGTCCGAGCGCACCATCACGCGCGGATGGGGCCTCAGGATGACTTCGGTGAAGTCATCTTCGAGGTTCATCATGTTGTAGAAAGGAAAGCGCGCGTAGATTCGCGGCGTAGGCAGGATCTGGAAAAAGGTCTGATGCTTACTGTCGTTCGGATCGCGATCCCCCGATGTACGATCGGTTCCGAGCCGCAACCACGGTTTCCCCGGGACTCGGGGAAACTGGTAGCCGAGTTCTGCGACATACGCCCAGGCCTTCTGGCTGAGCTTGCCCCAATCGCCAGTCTGCAGGGCACCCCAAGCCAGCAGATCCGCGTTTCCAAGTTTGCGAGTGTAGTGGCCACCTATGGTCGAAATGTTCAGGGAAGTGGTGTCGAGCTTTCGAACACTCAACGGCCTGTTGTCGGTCGGGATCAGGCCGCGATCATCGCGGTAAAAGATGTAAAACAGCCGGGCGTCATATTTCTTTGAGGCCCCGGTGTGGGTGATGCCCGCATAGACGTACTCTGTGTCAGGAACCTCCTTGTTGCCGTTGAGTTCGAAAACTCCCACAGTCGGGCGCGCGGCGACCACGGTCACATTCGTGCCGTGGGCATTGTAGGAGAATTGGGCTCCGTCCGCGGTACGTTGCACGTGGCTGAAAGCGAAGTTGCCGATCAAGCGGTGCGCAATGCGCTCGCGCTTGATCCAATCGAGCGTTGAATCCTGGGTGAGTGATTCCTGACCCTCTACGAATTCGAAGCGCCCCAGGCGGAGGCTACTGTTTTCCCCGGCCACTCCCTTAAACCTGACATTTGCCTGTCGCACGAAAATGTAGGCCACCCGGTCGCCATTCGCTGCTCGATAGGCCGCTCCGAGCCCCAGCTGTCCCTGAGGCGCGGGTGCCGTCGCATCCTTGGGAAGGCCGGCCAGGATGGGAATGGAAACCTCGGCGAAGATGTCCGCCCGATTCGTCGAGTGCTGAGCGGTCAAGCGCAGGTAGCTCGCGAAGAATGCGTAGTCGTTTTGTTTTCCCGCGGCGGGCGTGCCGGGATCAAACCAATCCCACCGCTCCACGCGTCCGCGAAAAGACCCGCCCAACTGCCATCCCTTATGATGCGCCGGCGGCGGCGACGGATTCGCTGTTTTTTCCTTTTCTGCTTCGTCTGAGGGTGCTGTCTTTACCTCGTCCGTAGGGCGTGCCTCTGCGGGATATTGAGATAGAGACACGATCAGTAGCAGTGCTGCCCACATCTAATTGACTCCTTCTATTTTCGTTTTACCCAACTTTTGCTGCAGAGGGCGCTTCCGAGGTCCCGCGCCGCCGGACGGGACCTCTTTTGCCGAGACCTACACACGAGTCTAGAACTTGTAGCGCAGGGCGAACTGGATCTGCCGCGCCGGCGTCGCCGCTTCAGTTACGGTGCCGAACTGTGGGGTGTTGACATACCGGTTCGGCGTACCATAGTTCGTGTGATTCAGGGAGTTGAAGAATTCCGCTCGGAACTGGAGTGCGTGCGATTCCCAGATGTGGAATTCGCGTATCAAAGCGAGGTCCAGGGTATTGAGCCCCGGTCCGATTACGGTGTTCCGGCCAACATTTCCAAAGGCAAATGCCGCAGGGGTGGTGAATGCCGCCGTGTTGAACCAGTGGTCGCCCGACACTTGGTTGCTGGGCAAATAAACCGGCACACCCGGAACCTGGTTGGCACGTATCGGGTTTGAATTCAGGATTGTGCCCGCGTTGGCCGTGTCGCCAAAGACCGAGATGGTAAACGGAAACCCGCTCTGCGCCTGGAAGATCGTTGCGATGTTCCAATCTCCGAAGATCGCGCTCGGAATCCGCGAGCCGAGCCACTCCGATCCTGCACTCAGCGGGATCTGGTACTGCGCGCTGAGGACAAACCGATTTGCGAGATGGCACCCTCCCAGCCCCCAATCGGCATTCAGGTTGTTATTGTCCTGGGGCAGCTCCGATTCATTGGCCGGCGAGCGGAAAGCAGGCGCATCGGTCAGGAGTTTGGAGTAAGTGTAGTTGCTCAGAACCGAAATCCCGTGGCTAAACTGACGCTTATACAGAATCCAGCCGCTGTTGTATGAGGCGTTCGCATCATTCTCGAGAATGTTGATGGCCGAGATTGGGAACGTCGTACTCTGGATCGGGAAAATGATGAAGTTCGAATCCAGTTGGGTGCCGGGTGCGAAGGTTGCCGTGTGGAACGGTCGACGCGGGCCTAGCGCGCCAGGCCCGGGGAGCGCATTGTTCAGGAGATGCGCGCGCTGGAGTTTCCGTGACATCGAACCGGAGTAGCCCACCTGAATCAGGTCACTCTTTGTGACCTGATATTCCACGGTCAGGCTGTACTGCTCGGTATAGGCTGACTTTCCGTGAGGATCCATCCCTGTGAAGCTGGTTACTGTTTTACCCAGAACCGCAGGATTGAACCCGATCTGCGTAATCGCCGGAGTGAAATTGTCACTTTGTTGGGTCTCGGGAAACACAACGGGAACATTATGGACCTGATTGCACCAGGTGTTCATGTCGCCCTGTCCGTAGAATATCCCGAAGCCGCCGCGAACCGCGAAACGCTGATTCCAAGGGGAGTAGGCGAACCCAACGCGGGGGGCGAGGTTGTTCTTGTCAATGTCCTGGATGCCATCCGAATACCCGCTCTGCCCCGCGATATAAACTACGGGTTGGCCGCCGACGAAGTCCATATTGACTAAAGGCTTGGTGACCTCATGCAGGGGAGTGACCAACTCATAGCGGAGACCCAGGTTTAATGTCAGGTTCCTTCGAACTCTCCAGTCATCCTGGATGTAGGTACCGATGACCGTATTACGCATGTGCATGCTGGGATAGCCCGCCTGGCGCGTTGCGACCACGGGCAGACCGAGCAGGAAGCTGGCCAGCGCATCCCCGTGCCGTCGTTCGTTAGAGTGCGAGTTGTGAAGCCAGGCGAAAACGAGAAGAACCCGCGGTTCTGGAAAAATCCGAGCATGTTCCACCGGAATCTGCGAACTTCAGCGCCGAACTTCAGTGAGTGCGACCGGGTCGTCTTGGCGAGAGTGTCGCCGAACTGGTACACGGTATCCCGGTAGTCGGCCGGTGTTGCCAGAAGCTGATCCCCGAAGGGATCGTAGCCCTGCACGACGAACTGGGGCAACCCATACGCCTCCGGACCACCGTACCCCACGCCTGGAATGCCCAGCTCCTTTATCAGATCTTTGCCCTCCGTGCCCTTTTCCCCGATACGATGCAGGTTCATCCTCTGCCACCCGAAGCGAAAGCTATTGACGGAGGACGGTGACAGCACCAAGTTATGAGTCAATGTCAGGTTTTGAACCCGATTGTCGTGATAGCTGCCAAAGCCAGGAAGGTTTTCAGGGGTGAATCCAGCCTCATTGCTTAGGCTGTACCGGCCATAGATGTTCTGGTTCCCCATGTTCCGGTCGATGCGCAGCGTATATTGATCATTATTCAAGCGCTGTTCCCGGTTATCCTGGAGGTTATTGAAATCCCCGCCGGCCATGCCCATTGAAGCCATTCCTGCCATGGGTTGGTCGCCGGTCGGCATCGGGACAAACTCCTTCAGCACTCTCTGCGTAATCGGATTGATGCGGTTTGTCGGAATGATGTTGTTGGGAAACTGATCGCGGATCTGTTTGGGATTGTTAGGACCTGCCGGCTTCGAGGGATCATAGGCCGGATTGGGATGCATGGTTGCCGGATCGTAGATCGGCGCCATTCCAGTAAAATCGCCGTCGCGCAGGGCCATCATCGGAACGGACTCGATCATGGACTGCCCTTGCACGCTCCGGAAGCCCTCGTAATGCCCGAAGAAAAACGTCTTGTCCTTCTGAATCGGCCCCCCGAGTGTCCCGCCAAACTGATTTAGGGAAAAATGCGGCAGTTGCGAAGGACTCGTGAAATCGCGCGCGTCCAGGGCGCTGTTGCGGAGATACTCGTATAGGCTTCCGTGGAGCGAGTCCGTACCCGTCTTCGTCACTACATTGATGACACCTGTGCCTTGAGATCCAAACTCGGCGGAGTATGACCCGCTCTGGGTCTGGAATTCACGCACGACATCGGGTGACAGGCTGATGACGTAGGTGTTGAAGGCGGGATCCGTGTTGATCGTTCCATCCAGCAGATAGACGTTCTGGTCTGCCCGGCCCCCTCCCACACTGATTGCAGAGTTCTGGCCGGGGCGCCAGTAGAGCGGATTCATGTTGCCCATCGCGGCGCCATGCGAGGTGTGCACGCCGGGTGTGAGCAAGGTCAGTTCCAGAAAATGCCGTCCGTTAAGCGGCAGCGACTGCTGCGGGAATCTCCTCCAAATCATCACAATCTCAGCAGGATCCAGTTCGTTTGCGCTTGGAGCCCGAATTCCTAAATCATATGTTCTGGGCTCGGTCAAGTACCGCACCACAGAGACCTAGCGCGGCCTAGCGGCCGCAACTGAAACGGTGGTGGGCAATCAGTCTGGAGAGACTCTTGACTGTGGTTTCAAGCAGGCAGCAGGCAGTATCTAACCCAGATGTTTCTTCTTTCTGTGCTTTTACTGCCTGCTGCCTTCTGCCTGCCTCTCTCCAATTATGTGTTCTAAAGGCGATCAGAATCGTTTCCTGGAAGCGAAAGAATCGCGGCTTAGTAGCACAGAGCACCCGGCGAGTTCAGTTCTCTGGGATCTCTGTGGTTTATTACAGCTTGAGCTTCAGCTTCTTCATGACGGACAAGTTGCGTTCGATGAGCTGATGCCTCTGCTGTACGCAAGCTCGGGAACGGAGTGGATCAGCCGGAGTGTTCAAAACATAGTCCAGAAGCTTCTCCACCGTTGTCGTCGCCACGTGCATGCGCGTGTCCGAGGAGCCGTAATAGATGAAAACATCTCCGTTCTCCTTGGCAACCCAGCCGTTGCTGAAGACGACATTCGAGACGTCACCGACGCGTTCCTCCCCTTGAGGGGCGAGGAAATAGCCCGCCGGCTCGTGCGTGACCTTCTCGGGATGCTCCAGGTCGCACAGCAGGAGGTAGAGGACATAGCGCAGGCCGGCCGCCGTGTTGCGCACTCCGTGCGCCAAATGGAGCCAGCCTCTCGCGGTCTTGATGGGCGCAGGGCCCAGGCCGTTCTTTACTTCCTTGATGGTATGGTACTCGCGGTTGTCGATGATGATTTCCTCGTCGATGACCGCGTTCTCGATGCTGTCGGCCAGACCCCAACCGATGCCTCCGCCGGAACCCGCTTGTATGAACTCGTCCTGCGGCCGTGTGTAGAAGGCATACTTTCCGCGCACGAACTCAGGATGCAGGACAACATTTCGCTGCTGGGGTGATCGCGTCTTCAGGTCAGGCAGCCTTTCCCAGGTCTTGAGATCTTTGGTTCGCGCGATCCCGCCCTGAGCCACGGCGGAAGAGGTGTCCCACGAAGGAGCCTTGGGGTCCTTACGTTCGGTGCAGAATAGGCCGTAGATCCAACCGTCTTCGTGCTTAACCACGCGCATGTCATACACGTTGATGTCGGGATCTTCCGTCTCCGGCATCAATATGGGATGGTCCCGAAACCGGAACCGATCCACACCGGTAGTGCTCTCCGCTACGGCGAAGAAAGACTTGCGATCTACCCCTTCGACGCGAACAGCCAGAAGGATCCTGCCGTCCAGTTCGATGGCGCCGGAGTTGAACGCGGAGTTGATGCCCATTCTTTCCATCAGATGTGGATTCCTGTCATGGTCCAGGTCGTATCGCCAGAAGACCGGCGTATGCGCCGCAGTGAGAACGGGATAAAGGTAGCGATCGAACACGCCGTTTTCCTCTTCCACTTTCACATTTTCGCGCGCCAGAAGCGCTTCGTGGCGCCGCAGGAGTTGCTTCAACTTCGCCTCGAATTCCGTCCTAGTCATTATTCCTTCTCCCTGCTTGAAATTGAGTCATCGAGCCATTGAAAAAAGGCCATGCCAAATTGTTTTTTCAATGAATCAATGGCCCGATGGCTCAATCACTAAATTCAGGATTCTGTCGAGCCTCTGCATCGCCTCGAGGCAGGTCCTGCTGTTGTGGTAAGGGCCCTTCCATTGGCCGACCTTGTAACGGCTCGGGTCCGGCATTCCCTCACGTGAGACTTGCCAGAACCATTCGCCGTAGACTCTGTCGATAAGTTTTTCTTCTATGAAGCTCCAACATTCGTGCGCGGCATGGAAGAAGTTGTCTTCCCCTGAAAGCTCGTAAGCGTTCAGGAATCCCACGACCGCCTCCGCCTGCGGCCACCAATGTTTGTTGTCGTCTGTGATCCCCGATGGATCCGCTTCGTAGAGCAGCGCGCCGTCCCGGTCTCTGGCTTCGTTGTAGACGGCTCGAGCCATGCGGAGCGCCGTGTCTTGCACTCTTTTCCGCAAAGGCGGATCCTCCAGCGTATCCGCGGCCTCGCATAAAAGCCAGCTGCCCTCGATGTCGTGCCCAAAGGAGATCCGGTTCGACCGGCACCTCCAGGATTCCGTGAAGAAAAGCCTGAAGTGAAAAGATTCCGGGTCGAGGATGTTCTTCAAGAAAATGTCGATAAGCTCTTGCAGACGCAAGCGCGATGATGCATCTTTTCGCGCTCGTACCAGGCTCGTGTACGCCTCGAGGACGTGCAGATGGGTATTCATCGACTTCTTTTCGTCCATGTCGACTTCGCTCAAGCGCTGATCGGAGGCCGGTGACCAGTCGCGCTCGTAGGTCTCGAAATAGCCGCCGAATTCCGAGTCCCGGCTCTTTTGCTCGATCAGATCAAACACCTCTCCGGCTTTCTGGATGGCTGAGTTGTCGCCTGTGGCCTCGCAGTACTCCACCAATGCGTAAAGGGCGAAGGCCTGCGCGTAGATTTTCTTCTTCGTATCCAGCGGTCGGCCCATGCAATCGACAGTCCAGTAGACGCCCCCGAAGTCCGCATCGACGAAATGGCGCGTCAGATAGTCGAAGGCACGCTGCGCCAGCTGCAAGAGTGCTGCCTCATGATGGGTTCTGTATGCCTTCGAGAATGCCCATAGGATTCTGGAGTTCAGGATGATTCCCTTTTCCGAGTCCTTAATGACCTTAAGATCGTTCTCAATAGTTCCCCAGAAGCCGCCGTGCTCATTGTCAACGGAATGTTTGATCCAGAAAGGAAGAATGTCCTGCGTCAGCTCGGCTTCGACCCGGTCCCGAAAAGACTTAAGCAGTGATGTTGAGATCATAATGAGTCCCGGCTAAATAAAAGCGATGGACATCAGGAAGATACAATTGACGAATGACGATTTGCGATTTAGTAATCGACTCAGGCTCAATCGTAAATCGTAAATCGTCAATCCGAACTCTCCCTGATCTTCGAGCCTCAGTAGTCCTCCTACTTTGTGCCTGCCTGCCCGATCTTGATGCGGCGGCAAACATTCTAATGCGAAACCGATCGAAGTTGGCAGAACAACCGAGGCCTGAAGCTGGCAGTGCGCTGTGCGCAGTCAAAGCTAGGGAGCCGCTTGAGCCGGCATCTGGCCTGCCGAATCCACGCCTCCTTCTACCCCCGGCGGTAGCGGAGCCAAACCGCTACCGTCTGCGGTTCATTCGCGCTCTGCTCCGAGATGGGACGCAGTGTAACCGAATGCTTGTCCGGCCATCCACCATGGATGTATTCAAACCGGCAGTGTGCGGAGGGGCGCGTCAGCCCTGCGCCTGCGCGACTGTCATTCGGATTAACGGTGCCGGGCAGCAGGATAACGCTACTGTCCACCGGGCTGTTTCCCATCCAGGGCTCGCCGAAGAAGGCTGGCTCGCTCCCGCTGTCTGCCGCCAACAGCCAGGGCCCGCAGAACAGAGCTGCTTCTTCAGGTTTTTCCCCAACCTCGCGAAAATCGAAGAACTTGCCCGAGCGTGTCAGACAACGAAGGCGGTAGTCGAAGCCGACGTCGAGCACATCTCCTTTTTCCCACCTTCGCCGGACCACCGAGTAGCCGTCGATACTTCGGCTTTCCGCCGGGCCGCCGTTCAATCGTAGCGTATAGGCGGAGGCCCAATCCGGCTGTCGCACGGCGATGGAGCCCTCCCATGACAAGGAATCCCGCACCGCGATCCTGAAGCTGGCCCGCGATCCTGGCCCCACTGCCTGGATGTCTTTCATCTCCAGGGAAACCCGGTCCCTAGACCAGGTGCCGTCGAGGAAGAGGTTGATTTTCACCAGGTCATCCTCTGCCGTCACAACCGCATCCATGACGTCTCGAAAGGCGCGCAGCCCGTGCATTGTGCAGCACCACCATGCCCTCCCGACACTTTCCGTCGGCCTGTAGCCATAACGGAAGCTCGTATGGTGGCCGAAATCGCCGGTGTTGAACTGATTGAAGAAAAATTCGTTGAGCAGGCATCGCTCCGCTCTTTCGAAATACTCAATCCTGCCTGTTGCCTTCCAGAGTTGCAGGCTCAGTCGCACGAAATCCGCTTCGGAACAGCCTTCGTCCCTGCCTTTTTCTTGTGTCTGGACATTGTCGGGTCCCGTACTGAAGTACTCGTAGACGCCTCCGTAAATGGTGTAATCGGAGGACGAAGTCAGATCCCGATACGCGTTCTCCACATATCGAAGCTGGTCCGCGTTGCCTGTGGCTTGACACAGCTGCGCGATCCCGCGGAGCGTCGTCAGGTAGCCATGGCTGTGCTGGTTGTCGCGCGGTTGAAGCCAGGGAATGATTTTGCCGGCAGCGTCGTAATATTCTCGCTCGCCCGTCTGCTGCCCCAGCAGCGCGAACGCTTCGATCAGCTGTGTGAAGCATATAAAACCGGAGGCGCCCTGTCCCACCAGCCGGTGCATGACATCGGGATTGGAGCAGCTTTCCTGGATCTTTAGAAGGAATTCTGCAAGACGTTTTGAAGCTCCGAGCACTTCCTTGCTGGGATGCACCGCATTGTATTCGAGCAATCCGACGAGGAGGCGTCCGTTGCCCCACAGGAGTGCCATCTGCTCTCGGCTGATGTCCTGAGCGGCGAATGAAAGGCTCGCATCGCCGAAGCGGCCATCCTCACGCTGGAAAGCGAGCGCCTGGCGCACGATGGCATCAAGCTGGCCTATGCCCTCCTCGGGCGGGAGCATGGCGAGCGCACCAATATAGCGGCCCGAGAGGTCGCCGCTGTAGTTGGTGAATCGCCGAGGATATTTCGGATCGAGCGATACGTCGGCGATTATGAATGGTATCGAGAACCTGGGGACTCCGCTTTTGGTCAGTCTCTGCTGAGTCATTCCGATCCGGATCCGCAGTTCCCCGGCGGGAACGAAAAGCGTACCAGTCCTGGAGCCTGGTCGGCTCGACAGCTGCTCGCGGACGGCGCTGAACCCTCTTGAAGAGGAAGAGGCCACAGCTGCTGCGACGGCAGCACCGCCGGCCGTTTGAAGGAAACTCCTGCGACTGACACTCTTCTTCGACATTGGCTAATCCTCCCCAAGCAAAGGTATACCACGGAGATGCAGAGGGCACAGAGGATTTGGCTCACTGCGGCGTTTTCTCTCTGTGGTCTCTGTTCCTCTGTGGTAAGTGATAGAATCAGTACGTTTCATCAGGACGCATGTCATAGAATGATTTCCCTTTGAGTTGGAGCATACGATGCCGCAGAATCGTCGCGAATTCCTGCAAACATCCGCCGTCTTGCTGGCGGCGAGTGGGAGTCCCAAATTGGGTTCTGGAGGAAGCCCCCGCCAGGGCAAACCGGGGGATCGGGATTTTGCTGATTTCCAAAAGAAGCGCCGCAAGGAGCTTTGGGACCTTTTGGGGGATCTCCCGTGGAATCACAAGCCCGGACCGCCGAAGCTTGTCAAGAGAGAGCGGCACGAGGGTTACACTCTCGAACGCCTCGTGCTCGATTTGAACGGCGTCGAGCCCGTCCCCACGCTCCTGCTCGTGCCGGACAAGCGCCCGGCTAAAGCAGCTGGTCTCCTCTACATCCATTGGCACGGTGGGATGTATGACCTGGGCAAGGAGCAGCTTCTGGTAGGCGACGATGCTCAGCCTGCCTATGCACCCGTCTGTGCCGAGAAGGGATTGGTGACGCTGGCCATCGACAGCTGGTGTTTTGGCGAGAGGAAGCATGACCCAAACGGGCACACGGGCGAAGAGGACGCATTCAAGCTCATGCTGTGGCGCGGTCAGGTGCTCTGGGGCATGATGATGTTCGACGAGCTACGAGCCCTTGACTATCTCGCGAGCCGGCCGGAGGTCGATCCGAGCCGCCTGGGAGCCCTGGGCATGTCCATGGGGGCGACGAAAGCCTGGTGGCTGGCTGCGCTGGACACGCGCGTGCGGCTCTGCCTGGATGTCTGCTGCCTCACCGATTTCGAAGAGCTGATTCGGACCCACAACCTGAAGGGACACGGCATCTACTATTACGTCCCTTCGCTGCTCAAGCATTTTCAAACCGCGGAGATCAACGAACTGATCGTGCCGCGCCCGCGCCTCAGCGTTAATGGCCGTAAGGACAACCTGACCCCGCCCGTGGGCGTCGAGCGTGTCCGAGATCATCTTTTGCCTCTTTACCGAAAGCACGGAAGGGAAGGGGATTGCCGCGTCGAGTTTTTTGACTGCGCGCATCAGGAACTGCCCGAAATGCGGAGCCTCATCCTCGAATGGATGGACAAATACCTGGTAAACCCTGGCAGCGGGTAGAACGTAACAATGCACAGAGGGGAGCCGGAGCGAATCTTCGCCGCATGCCCTGGATTGGTTGCATGGCTGCGGCAAATGCCATATGCTTTAACGAAATCAAGAGGAGAAGCGAGGAGCTTATGAAAAAACTGCTTGCTGCATTATTGTTGGTGTTGCTCGTAGGAGTCACTGCGGTTGCGCAGGAGACCGAAAAGAAGCCGGAAGCGAAACCGCAGGATACGAAAGCTGCCGAGACGCTTCCTACTGCCGACCAAATCATCGACAAATACGTCGAAGCCCTGGGCGGGAAGGCGGCGATCGAGAAGCAGACCAGCCGCGTGACCAAGGGCACTTTCGACATCCCGGCGTTCGGTGCCAGCGGCACGTGGGAGGGCTATGCCAAGTCTCCGAATAAGACCATCAGCATCATTGATGTTCCGGGCTTTGGTGTCATTCGACAGGCTTACGACGGCACCATCGCGTGGGAAGACAATCCTCAGACGGGAATGAACGAAAAGAGCGGCGCCGCGCTGACCAGGGTTAAGCTGGATTCCGATTTTTACCGGAACGTCAAGCTGAAGGAACTCTATCCCAAGATGACTGTCAAGGGGAAGCAGAAGGTCGGCGATAAGGACGCTTATGTGATCGAGGCAACCCCTACCGGAGCTAGTGCCGAAACGTGGTACTTTGACGCAGAAGCCGGCTTGCTTCTACGCGCCGACTCCGAGCGCGAGGGCCCGAACGGGGTAGCTGTGGCCCAGGTGTACCCCGAGGATTACCGCGAGGTGGATAGCGTTAAGATTCCCCATACCATACGCCAGACGACCGCGGACTTCACGATCTCCATCAAGATAAGCGAGATTAAGCATAACGTCGATGTCGATGACGCGAAGTTCGCCAAACCGGCGGCTAAGTAATTCGACCAAGATCAGCCACGAATCTCCTGAAGCGGCACAGCCGCAACCGATTTGCTTGGTGTCCTTGGTGCTCTTGGTGTCTTGGCGGTGAGCGTTCTTTAAATGACGCCACCAAGACGCCAAGAACACCAAGAGCACAAAAATCTCTTGGGAAAAAGGCGAGGATTTGTACGTAAGTGGTACGTACTACATGAAGCTCCTTTGGCGAAATTCGCGGAAGGATTGCAGCACTTCCCCAATCAGATCGTGGTTCCTGCTGGTAACTACCCGTTCAGAGAGCGAAGCAGGCATTCACGCAGAGAATCAGCCTGTGCTGGCGAGATCATCTCCATTCCAGCAATAGCCCGTTCGAAAGCGGCAGGAAACGCGCGTTTGTACCAGTTACGTTCCGAGGTGCCGCCTTCGGCGTGAACCCGATCCAGTTCCTTCACCAGTTCGACTCGGAGCAAATCCGCCAGATGCGAGGCCAGAGCATCCGGGAGACCGGACTCTGTGGTTGCGCTTCTTGCCCAGTTTGCGGCCAGAATTCGCGCCTCGAGAAGCGAGAGGCCGCGAATGTTGTCGGCGCCCATCCAGATCTCTCCCGGATCGAATCCGACAACGACATTCTCCAAGCCGGGATCCTCCAGGAACCTGGAATTGGTGCCGAGGATTTGGAGAACCTGATCAATGGTGACGGCAGGATCGGCTTCCTCCGTCGGCAGAATTACGAAATGCTGACCTGTGGCGTCGACCTGAGCTGTGGCTACGCCGGGAATCTGGTTTAACCGCGCCAGCACGGGCGCGAGAATGGTGCCTCAACCAAGGCCCCGCAGCGGGCCTCAACCAGAGTTGGGAGAATGAAAGAGAAAAATCTGCTTGCTTTCCACTGCGGCTATCGGGCTCATCGCACCTCCGGAGACAGTCCTTGTGGTTTTTGTGTTTTTGTAGCGTTCATTGAGTCTTCAGCGATTTCGTGATCTACTGCCGGTGGACCAATCATCCCCAGGATGGAATCGGAAATCTGCCTGGCGGTCAGAATGTCGGTGTTAAAGACGACATCGTAATGGCGCAGATCATCGATGTCCTGTTTGAAGTGGTGTCGAACAAAGTTGCGCCGCTCCGTATCCATCTGCTCGATTCGCTGCCGCGCCTCCAAGGCTGGTATTCCCCAGCGCCGCATCAGCCGCCGGACCCGAACCTCCGGCGAGGCGATGATCCGAACGTGCAATCCACGAGTCTCTTCCCGTAGCGCAAAATTCGCACCGCGGCCGACCAGGATTGCCTCCCCACGGGTTGCCATGTAGGCGAAGGTCTTAAGCAAAGCCTCGTGGTATTCCTCGGCGCCGAAAGAGGCACCCGCGGCCATTGTAAGGAGGCGCTGAACGGTCTCATGAATCAGGTTCTGCGATCGCTCGTCCAGCTGCTCTACCAGACTCTGCCGCACGTGGCTGTGCTGAGCGATGTGCTCCACGATCTCTCTGTCAAACACCCGCCAGCCCAGGTGAACTGCCAAGTCCTGGACAACTGCATCTCCGAGGCTGCCGATTTTGCGGGAGACCGTAATAAACCTATAACGAAGGCTAGCTTCTATGGGTGGGCTTTCATGGAGCGCGCGGTCGCGAACGTTGCGCAGCAGCATCTGCCGTTCGGCGAGCTGTGCGGATCCATAAGCGTCACCGGATTTTGTGGGTAGCATAGTGACCTCCTGGAATCCGGTCTTGGCCCTATGCTATCACCGTTTCCTCACATTGTCACAAAGTTCACACCACAGAAACGCAGAGGCTACTGGGATCTTCCTCCGTGATCTCAGTGCCTCTGTGGTCTATGGGATGGTCGTATAATGCTTGCCATGAAAGTACGGATGTCCGTTCTCATCGTGCTCCTGCTTAGTGTCGTGCTGTTGCACGCGGAGCAAGTGGAGAAGGCCCAGATGCTGCGCGTCGAGGTCTCCCTGGTGACCGTTGGGGTCCGGGTGACGGACGCCTGGGGTCATGAGGTTCCAGATCTGCGGGCTAAGGATTTCACGCTTTATGAGAATGGTGTCGCTCAGCAGATCGAGTTCTTTTCGAACGAGGAACAGCCATTAAGCCTCGTAATACTCCTCGACCGAAGCGATAGCATGGGGCTTGCATACAAACTCGAACGCGCAAAGGCCGCCGCGCAACTGATCGTCGATACGAGCCATCGAGAGAGCGAATATCTGTACATGATATTCGACATTTTCGTCGTTGTCCTGGATCGCGAGTTCACCCAGAGACGGGATCGCGTAAAACAGGCGATCGCCGCAACCGAACTTGGGCAAGGGACTCGTCTATACGACGCCGTCCTGGATGCACTGGAGCGCTGCAAGCGTGCGAAATACGGACGGCAGGCTCTCGTCGTCATCACAGACGGCACCGACCAGCACAGCCACAACACGCTTGATCAGATGATCGTTGCGCTGCAGGAGTCGCAGGTGCAGCTCTACGCCATTGGATATTTCAGCAGCAGCGAGGACGAAATCTATCGCAAGAGCGGGCCAACAATCATCCTAGGAAATAACCAACCGATTGATAATCCACGGACGGTGTTCAAGCGCCTAGCCAAGGAGTCCGGGGCCGAAGCCTTCTTTCCACGCTCTGACAAGGAACTACAATCGGACGTCGAGAAGATCTTGAAGGATCTGAGGACCCAATACACGCTCGCCTACTATCCTTCCAATCCTGCGCCGGATAATCGATATCGCCGGATCCGAGTGAAGCTCCGACCCAGGGGGCTCAGAGTGCGGGCACGTCCGGGCTATATCCTTCCGAGCAGAACGCGTTGAGAGAATCTAGCCTGTCTCCCGATTGCGACAAGCTGGCCAAAGAAGAATAACAGGACCACAGAAGCTGCTCTTAGGGTCTGTAAATGAATAACGTTTACACTTTGCTGCAGGCCTGCGGGCCGCAGCCCGGAGGGGCGCGGCGGCGGGCGGGCATCTGCTTCGTTGCCGCTCCTCGACGATGCACACCGACATCGCCTGCGTCGCGGCGCCTCGCATCTGCCCGCCCGGCGCTCGCGCCAAAGTGCAAACGTTATTCATTGACAGACCCTTACTGAGCGCACCAGCCGCCGTCGATGGTGATGTCCGTGCCCGTGATGAACGACGCCTCCGCCGAACACAAGTAGACGGCGAGCCGGCCAATTTCCTCGGGGCGTCCCCAGCGTCCGACCGGTATTCTCGAGAGGAAGAACTGCGACAGCTCGGGATTGTCCAGTAGCGATCTGTTCATCTCCGTTGCACAGGGACCCGGACTGATGCCGTTTACCGTGATTCCCTCGGGTGCAAGCTCCAGCGCCAGCGCGCGGGTGAATCCCAGGAGGCCGGCCTTGCTGGCTGAGTAGGCTGAGCGGCCGGGGAGCGAAATGTGGCTCATCATGGAAGTCAAATTGATGATGCGGCCATATCCCAAGCCCTTCATGTGGGGAACGAACGACCGGCACATGAGAAAAGCGCTTGTGAGATTAGTGTGAAGGATGCAGTTCCACTCCTCGAGTCCGAATTCGGTCATTGGCTTGCGGAGATTGATTCCGGCATTGTTGACCAGGATGTGCAGCTGCCTGAAACGTCCGACGACCGATTTTTCGAGAGCTTTTACCTGCGCCTCGTCCGAAACGTCGGCGGGAAAAACCGCCGCGTCTCCCCCGAGCGAACGAATCTCCGTTGCGGTATCCGTGAGTAGGTCTTTGTCACGGGACACGAGTGCCAGTTGAGCTCCTGCTTCGGCCAGGGCAAGCGCGATTGCCTTCCCAAGTCCGCGGCTCGCACCTGTAACCAGCGCCACCTTGTCTTTCAATGCTCTGTCATGGATTGCCTGTCGCTCCATATTCCTCCCCCCTCAGATTCCTCTAGTTTAGCCTGTTTCTTCGTGTTCTCTGTGCTACTAAGCCGCTATTTCATCGCTTCCGGGAAACCATTCTGGTCGTGTTTAGAAAATATAACTGGAGAGAAGCAGGCAGAAGGCAGTAAAAGCCCTGAAAGAAAAAACGTCTGGGCTAGATACTGCCTGCTGCCATCTGCCTGCTGCCTGCTTGAACTCACAGTCGAGGGTCTCTCCAAACTGATTGCTTGCCACCGTTTCGGTTGCGGCCGCCGGCCGCGCTGCGTCTTTGTGGTGTTCCTTGGGCCTTTGAGCTGTACAATCAGGCGCAATACCTTGAAAGGAATTCGATATGATCGCGACAAGCACTCGCAATTGTCAATTGGTACCCCTCTGCGCTTTGCTTGGTCTTGCACTTCTGACTTGCGTTGGGTTTGCTCCTGGAACCGAGCGGCAGCAAACCGGCGAAAAGCAAGCGTGGCGGATCGTTTTCGACGGCAAGACCCTGGCCAACTGGAAGTCTGCGAATTTCGGCGGAGAGGGAAAGGTCTATGTAGAGGGTGGGAAGATCATGCTTGATACGGGGGTGACTCTGACAGGGATAACCTGGACTGGAGGTGATATTCCGCGGATGAACTACGAGATCAACCTCCAGGCGATGAAAGTCTCAGGCGACGACTTTTTCTGCGGTCTTACGTTTCCGGTAGGAGATTCTCCTTGCAGCCTGATTGTCGGCGGCTGGGGCGGCACGGTGGTAGGGCTTTCCAGCATTGATGACCAGGATGCTTCGGAAAATGAAACCACAACTTCGATGGATTTTGCTCATGGACGCTGGTATCGCATCCGCGTGCGGGTGACTCCCAAGAAGATCGAAGCCTGGATCGATGACGAGAATGTTATCGCCGCTGTAACCACGGGACACAAGATCTCCATTCGTCCTGAGGTATCCTTGTCGAGGCCGCTCGGCATCGCGACCTGGAAGACCGAGGCTGCGCTTCGTGACATCAAGCTTAGGAAGTTGGATTAATGCACTTTCGAGGATCTCCGAGCGTTAAGGGTCTGTCAATGAATAACGTTTACACTTTGCTGCAGGCCTGCGGGCCGCAGCCCGGAGGGGCGCGGCGGCGGGCGGGCATCTGCTTCGTTGCCGCTCCTCGACGATGCACACCGACATCGCCTGCGTCGCGGCGCCTCGCATCTGCCCGCCCGGCGCTC
>Ga0315279_10003194_pt1 | contig 23239 bp, 16 predicted proteins | sample YL17G06_20_MG_FD_203694 | JGI IMG/M metagenome (GOLD analysis project Ga0315279, IMG submission 203694) | Sediment microbial communities from Yellowstone Lake, YNP, Wyoming, USA - YL17G06_20 | ecosystem: Environmental > Aquatic > Freshwater > Lake > Sediment | place: USA: Wyoming | collected...
CGTATTTCCAGTATCGCCCGCGACCCCAGTGATATAAAACAAAATTGGCTGAATTTTACCCACGGTGCCGACCGGATCCGCGCCCTTTATTTTAAGAACGGCGACCGGATATCCGGCGCTATTATCCGCCCCGTAAAAATCAACGTCGAAACCGACTACGGGATATTGACCATACCCATGTCTGATATCACCGGCATTGTCTTCGGCGGTAAAACAAATCCCGACTTGACCATTACCGGCTCGTCCCGGATCAGCGGTCGGGTCGCCGTCGACACTTTTGTCATTCAGGGCGGTTTTGGGGAATTCAATGCCCCGAAAAATCAAATCTCCAAAATCGACCGGTAACCGGTCCGTTTTAATAAAATATTATTTCTGGTTTTTCATCGCTTTGTATACGCTGTTTTCTTTGCTGCTCTTCGACCCCAAACCATTCACCGGCGGCGATAACGCGGTCTATATCAACCTCGCCCAGTCCCTGGTCCAGGGCAAGGGTTATAAGAACCTTAACCAGCCGGGCGAACCCGGCCACACCCAGTACCCGCCCGGTCTGCCGGCGCTGCTCGGTTTGGTCATGCTGCTCTTCGGGAAAAATATCGTCGTCATGAAATTTTTTATCATGCTCTGCGGCTTGGCCGCCTTTTATATATTCCACCTGATATCCCTCCGGATCTTCAAGGAAAACCATTACCTGGCGCTGGCCACGTACCTGTTGGTTCCGATCTTCATCAACTATAACCACTGGATCCTTTCCGAGATCCCTTTCCTGCTGGCCAACCTGGCCACGGTCTATTTGATGCTCCGGGCCGAAGAAGGTAAGAAGGCTTATTATTACCCGGCTTTTTTGTGCGCGAATTTGGCTTTCTTTATCCGGACGACCGGCATCGCCCTGATCGGAGCCGTGTTATTCTACCTGATCGCCCGGAAAAAATTCCGCGAATCCCTGATCTTTCTCGGCATCTTTCTGGTTCTTTTTATCCCCTGGCAGATCCGCAACAGCCATTATTCGCAAGCGGGCGGTTACCTCGACCAGTTCCTCGCAAAAAATTTTTACCAGCCGGAACTGGGGCGGATCGGCTTCGCCGACTTTTTGGGCCGGATCTTTCACAACTTCCGCCTGTATTTTTTCAACATCCTGCCCCAGTCGCTCTTTTCCGCGATCGCCGCCTCCTGGTTGCTCTTCCTGTTGGGGTTGGCCAACCTAGCCCTGCTTGGTTACGGATTTTTTATCCGCCATCGGGAATGGTCGATCTTCGAATTCTTTCTGATCTTCGGCTTGGCCGTCCTCCTCGTCTGGCCCGAGATCTGGTCATCGGACCGCTTCCTCCTGCCTCTGCTCCCGATCATGATGATCTATATTATCCTCGGTTTAACCCGGTTAACGACCCGGTTCAAATTCGTCCTTCCGGCGCTCGGTTCTTTTTTCGTTCTGGTAAACCTCTGGGCGATCATTTCACAAGCCCGGACCTCCGTTACTGACAACCTGGAATACCTGCGCGGCGACCGCTACGCGGGTTATTCTCCGGACTGGCGCCGCTATTTTGAGACCATCGATTGGATCAAAAAGAATGTCCCGGACGACCCGGTAATTATGGCCCGAAAACCCGAGTTCGTCTTTCTCTTTTCTGGGCACAAGTCTTTTGTCTATCCGTACACAACGGATCCGGATAAAATGCGGGCCAGCATAAACCAGGCCGATTACGTGTTGCTCGATAACTTCTCCTGGACCGGCACTACCCCGCGTTATCTCCTGCCCGTGCTTCAGACCGAACCGGACCGGTATGAGGTCGTATATCGGAGCCGGCCGCCCGAATTTTACGTTTTGAAGATTAAGAAGTAAGGATTTAAGCTCTACTTTAATCCAAGCCCGTTAGCCATTGACAAGATATAGCGATAAGTTATAATACCCGATGCCCGATTTTATGGAGTCGCTGCGGTGTTTGAAGAAAAATTTACAGACCCTGGAAAAAATGCTGGTCGGGTACGAAAAAAACCGAACCCGTCCCAATATAACGCCCTACGCCCGGGAACGGGACTTGGCAAAAATTACCGAACTTGCCGACGGCCTGCCGGACTTCGAAGCTAAAAAATCGCTCCGCGCCTGGTTGGAAAACGAGAAAAAGGCGGTCGAAACCGCCAAGGACGATTTTCGCTTCAATTTCGGCCAAGACCTGAAAAAACTTTGCGAGGCTGAAGGATTCCCGGTCCGGGGCCAGTACCCTTTACTCCGGATCGGCATATATACCCTGAAACTGAATTTCGAGTTCGGCCGAGCCGAGCTCTTTTTCGGACCGGAGATCGAAAAGGTCAAAACCGGCCTATCCCTGGAACCCGCGACGCTGACTGAATTCATAAAGAATTATCATCGCGGGTTGAAAGCCGACGATTTTGATCCGGCCGGGTTTGGACGGGAGCTCCGGGAGGCGTACCGTAAGAAAATCGGGACCGCCGGAAAGTCTTCGGCGGAGAAAATTCCGATCCTCGCGGCTTTCCGGGAAATGGTCCTCGGCCGCCAGAAACCCCAATTCCTCGCCGATCCCCGCAAGGAGAATTTCCGGGAATATCCCCGCGTTATTTTCGCTTTCGAGCTATACCGCCTGCGCCAAGCCGATGTTCCTGGCCTTGGCCTCCACCTCTTCACCGCCACCTTTGACGCGACCGCGGACCGCCAGGCCGCGCTCTGGGTTCCGGACAACGAAACCGGCGACGGTACCTATTACTCGCACCTGGCCTTTAATCAGTAGCGCGGGGACCTAGTCCGTGGATCAAAAGATCGCCAAGGCCGTCATCCACAAACTGGGCAGTTTCGGAACGCCACCCGAGTTCGGCATCGAAAATTTCAGCGTCGGCCTGGAGCCGTACCTGCGAGTCGTCGAACAGGAATATTTCGAAGACCTCCTGACCCACGGCCTTTCTTCCTTCAAGCTCATCACCGGTAATTACGGCGGCGGCAAGACCCATTTCCTATATTTGATCCGCGACCTGGCCTGGAAGCACAACTACGTGACCAGCTATGTCAGCCTGAGCGCGATCGAGTGTCCTTTTGACCGGCTCGAGCTCGTCTACAAGAAGATCGTGGCTAATATCTCGGCACCCCGGAAGGAAGAAGAAATGCTTTCTTCCCCGGAGACCGGGATCGAAACGCTGCTCCGAAAATGGTACGGTCAGGTCCGGGGTGACCGGGAATTCCTGGCCGTCGTCAAAAATCTGGAAAGCACCAGTTTCACCAACGCGATCAAGGCCGCCTTAATGAACCTGGCCTACGACGACGAAGAAGGTTTCAGCAACCTGGGCCAGTGGCTGAAGGCCGAAGACATACCCCGGGAGCTGCGGTTGAAACACCGGATCTCGGAGCGCATCGACCGGGCCTCGGCCTTCCGCATGCTCCGCAGCCTGATCCAGTTCGTGAGCGCGATCGGGTACCGCGGCCTGGTTTTTCTATTCGACGAGGCGGAACGCGGCATGAGCATATCCTCGGCCCGGGACAAGCGCCGAGCCCTCGACAACCTGCGCCAGATCATCGACGAGTGCGGGAACGCGCGCCTGCCGGGCGCGATGTTTTTCTACGCCGTGCCCGACGAAAACCTTCTGCTCGAGGGCACTGGCGGCGCCTACGAGGCGCTCAAGCAAAGGCTCCGCTCGTCCTTCACGAAAAGCACGCCGATGGGCGTCAAGATCAACCTCGAAGAGATCGGCCTGGCCCCGGACGAATTCCTGAAAAGTTTGAGCGCCAAGCTCGCGCTCATCTTCGAGCGCGCTTACGGGTTCCAATTCGATCCGGTTGTCCTGGGTACTACGGTCGACAATATGGCCGCCGCGGCCCTCGAGCTCCAAGTCCTCGACGTCAGCTACCGCCGGATCTTCGTCGTCGGGATCATCGAGGCCTTCCAAAAACTGCGGGCCGGCGAGCCCGCGCCGGACCGGAACGCCGCCCGCCAGGCGCTCCGGGCGACCACGAAAATGCTCGTCGAAAAGGAAAAAGAGGAAGTTGAGCGGGAAGAATTCTAGCATCGTCGCCCACAACATATTCGGCGAAGGCGTGATCATCGAGCGGCGCTGGGACGACGCCCAGGCCCGGGTCCAGTTCCGCAGCGGCCTGACCCTCTGGCTGCCCGTCAAATGGCTCAAACCCCTCACCGTGACCGAAAAGGAAATCGACCGCGTCGCGGCCAAGCGCATGCTCGAGGCGTTCCGGCTCGGCATCGTCCCGCACCAGGACGTCGAATATTTCACGTTCGGCCGGGGATACGAGATCGACGCCCTGGAACAGGGTTTGCAGCGCCTGCGGGAAGGCCAGGGCGACGCCTTCGTTATCCAGGGTATCTACGGGAGCGGCAAGAGCCACCTTTTGGAATACATCCGGCACCGCGCCCTGAAGCTGGGTCTGGTCACGTCCGCGTGCGGCCTCCACGTTCAGGAAACCCCGCCCCATCGCCCGAAGAAGATCTATCACGACCTCGTCTACGGCCTCCGGTATATCGCGCAGGGCGCGGAATTTGGCTTCCGGGACCTGCTAGCTGCGGCGGCCGAGCGCCTGGAGATCGACGATCACTGCTTTTTCACCCCGGTGCTTAAAAGGATCCGCGAACTCGATGCCGGCGACCTCAGCCAGGAAGTTTTCTGGCAATGGATCGAGGGCGAATCGACCAAGGAATACGCCACGGACAAAACCTCACCCTACCGTATCAAAGGTGGCCACGAGATCCCTGCGCTCTATGATTTCTCGACCGCGGCCGATTTCTACAACTACATCCTCTCCGGTCTCAGTTCCATCTGCCACCGGCTCGGCCTGGGCGGCCTAGTGATCATCCTGGACGAGTTCGAGACCCTGGCCCACATCTGGGAATCGGCGCTCTACCGCCGGGGTTCGGATTTCCTCGAAGGCCTGATCCGCGTCGCGCTGAACGACGCGGAAATGAAAAAAATGGACCGCCGTCTGACCCACAACCAGGTCCGGCCCACCCCCTATTCCTACCGGGAGTCCCGCATTCTCCTCGTGCTCGCGACCACGCCCTCCGAGAATACGCCGATCACGGACCGCTGCGATAAAAAGATCTTCCTCCGGAAGTTCAGCCGGCCCGAACTGGAACTGATCTTCGACAACCTGGTCAAGCTGTACCAGTGCGCGTATCCGGGTTTCGCACCCGAGTCCGGCCCCCGGGAGAACGTCCTGAACGCGGCCCTGAACCGCAATCGGGAAGAATTGCGCGAGTTCATCAAGTTCACGGTCGACGCCTTGGACTGGTTAAGGTTGAATCGCTGACATGACTTCCATATGTGGGAGGGGCTTCCTAGCCCCGATGATAAATGAAAAGAAATTTCCCTGAAAAGGGTTCTTACAAATTAAGAATCGGACGTTTTTCTCATCACGGTTATGTGTATTTTATTACTACGCGTTGTTTTAATAAAAACAAAATATTTGTTGATAAAAATGCCGTTCAGGTCATCTTTGAATGTATAGATTGGTTAACCTCCAGATCATATATCGATCTTCATTTTTGTGTTGTTATGCCCGACCATATTCATTTGGTTATTTCGTTAGAAGGGTCAAAGCATCTATCAGAAGTAATAAAAAGTCTAAAACAATATACCAGCCGAAGAATTAAATTGATTCTATCTCTTTCAGACCCTGTCTGGCAGGAACAATATTATGACCACGTAATAAGAAAAGAAGAAAACATAATCGAAATAATAAAATATTGCTGGTATAATCCGGTCCGTGCCGGCTTAGTCACAAACCCGAATGATTATCCTTATTGGAAAAGTAAGCATGCACTGGAATGAACTATCGGGGTTTGGAAACCCCTCCCACAATAAAAATCGAATAATACAAACAACCCGGCATCGATTAATTCTGCGTTTTCTGCGGTAATTTCGCGTCTTATGCGTTTCCAATGAATCCCGAAGAAATTAAATCCCGCCTCCCCCGCACCTGGCATCCTTTCTTCGCTCATTTCGGCCGCTTCACCGTGGTCCAGGAAATGGCCATCCCCATGATCCTGGCCGGCGACAACGTCGTAATCATATCGCCCGCGGCCTCGGGCAAGACCGAAGCGGTGGTCGCGCCGGTCCTGGAGAATATCCTGACCGCCGGCCCGGCCGAGGGGCTCAAGGTCCTTTATATTTCGCCGACCCGGGCCCTGGTCAACGACCTTTTCCGCCGTCTCGAAACGGCCGTTGACTACCTGCACCTGGCGTTGGGCCGGAAAACCGGGGACCGGCCAAAGATCGATCCAAACCATCTGCCCACCGTGCTTCTGACCACGCCCGAATCCTTCGATTCCCTGCTGGGCCGGCATCCCCAGATCTTCGCCGGGCTCCGTTACGTGATCCTGGACGAGATCCACCTCCTGGACAACACGCCGCGGGGCGACCAGACCCGCGTCCTCCTCAACCGGCTCCGGAAGATCAATGACCGGCTCCAATACTGCGCCCTGTCCGCGACGATCGAGGACCTGGAGATCGGCGCGCGCTATTTTTCCAACCCCCGGGTCTGCTGCCTTCCCTCACCGCGGGAGATCGATTACGACCTGATGCCGGCGCGGCATTTCGTCGACGACCTTTTCCAGTACTTGGCGGTCAAGGGTCTGCGCAAGATCCTGGTTTTCGTGAACGCGCGCAGCTTCGCGGAAGGGTTCTCCCAGAAGATGAACCGGCCGCCGTTCGAGGACCGGGTCCTGGTCCATCACGCGAGCCTGACCAAACCCCGGCGCGAAGAAGTCGAAAAACTGATGAACCAGAGCGACCGGGCGATCCTGCTCGCCACCTCGACCCTGGAACTCGGCATCGACATCGGCGACATCGATCTGATCGTCCTCTATCGACCGCCCTATAATATTTCATCCTTGCTCCAGAGGGTCGGCCGCGGCAACCGCCGCACCGGCCGGCTCTCCGCGCTGGGCGTTTTTGTTAATGAATGGGAACGTCATTTATTCTCGGCATTTTTCGCGTGCGCGCGGGAAGGCCGTCTCTACGAGAAAAAATACCGCCCATCCCTCGCCGTGATCCCTCAGCAGACATATTCTTACCTGTTCCAGCGCCGCCGGATCGGAACGACGCTGAAAAGCCTTCAGCAGACCCTGGTTCCGGTCTATGCGGAAAACGAGGTCCGGGACGTTTTCCGGAAATTCGTCGACGAGGGGACGGTCCGGGAAGTCCGTCCGGACATCTACCACCTGACGAGCCGCATCGAGGACCGGATCGAATACGGCAAGATCCATTCCAACATCGCCGAGAAATCATTCGGCGAATACGATGTCTTCGACGTCAACCAGGGCAACCGGATCGGACGAATCTATTATCTTTACGACCAATTCATCCTGGGCGGTCGGTGCTGGCAGAAAGTCCAAGTCCTGGAGAACGAAAAAAAAGTTTACGCCCGGTTCATCCGCAACGGCCCGTCGTTCGCCAAGGTCTTCGAAGGCAAGGGCGCGGGTAATTACAATTACCGGCTCGCGCCAGTCCTCAAAGACCGATTTGTCCCGAACCTGAAGCCGGAGGAGATCCCTTTTTATTATGACGGCAGCAGTACCCATGTTTTCCATCTCCTCGGTTCTCTGTACGGGTTCCTGATCGCGGACAGCCTGACCGTCGAGGGTATCGATGCCCTGGATCTCGAAGGTAAGATCCTCTCGCTTATCCGGTTCCAGCTTCCTGACGACCGTTTTCCTATTCCCCGGCTGGAATCGATTCAAAAAGTCGTCGGCGAAAGCATCCCCCGGCTGGAGGACGCCCTGGGCAGCGGCGCCTTCCTTTACGACCTGCCGATTGACTACCAGGTCGCGGATCACTGCCGGAGCCTGGATATCAACGGGTTCCTGGAATTCCTCGCGACCCTAAGAATGGTCGATGTCGGCGCGGAAAGGTTCCAGGCCGCGGCCAAGCAGGTGAGTGGGTGACCGCCCTTGACATTAGCCAGTTTTCTCCTTATAATTAACAGAGATAAATCGTTTAATTATTAAACGGTGTTTTGTATAATAGAAAATAACAAAGGTATTATGAAGATAATAACCGCGGTGATATTCTTTTGCGCGCTTTCTGTTAGCCAATCCATTGTTCGGGTTTACTGCAGGCATATGAGCGACCTTACCCGGATCTCTGCGAAGATCGACCTTGATATCGCTGCGGCCCGGGCCGGTGAGTGGTATGATATCGTCGCGGACCGCACGGTCATGGACCGGATCATCGCTTCCGGTCTCCCCTATGAAGTGCGGATCTTTGATCTGGAATACCAGAAAGAGCAAGCCCGGGGATATCATTCCTATGCCGATATCACCATGATCCTGAGGAACATGGCGTCCACATATCCCGCGATCTGCAAACTGGATTCCCTGCCCATAAAAACCTTCCAGAACCGATGGATCTATGCCCTGAAAATTTCGGACAACCCTTTTATCGAGGAAGAGAACGAACCGGGCCTGCTCGTTGATGGCTGTCACCACGCACGGGAATGGGCGACGATCGAAGTCGTGCTCTATTTCGCCAATCATTTCCTTTCCCAATACGCGACCAACAGCGAAATCAGGGATATCGTAGACAATACCGAGATCTATTGCGTGCCGGTCGTCAACGTGGATGGATATATTTATGATTACAACGGCAACGGACAAGTGGAATGGCGCTGGAACCGCGAGCCCTTCGAAGGCACGATCGGCACCGACTGTAACCGTAACTACGGCTGCTGCTCGGGCGATCTCAAGGGAGATTGGGGCGCAGCGGATAGCAGCAAAGCAATGCATAGGCCCGGCGCCGAAACATTCTGCGGACCCTGCGCGAATTCCGGAAACGAGATCCAGGCTCTGACCATATATGCCGGGTCCCGGATCATCAACGCCTATATGTCCTATCACAGTTACGGCGAGTTACTGATGTGGGGCTGGGGATATACCCAGGCTCCGATCCCGGACGTAGAGACCGCGAGCCGGTTCGGCAACCGTATGGCGAGCATGGTTAACCGGATCGACGGCGGTACATATACGCCCGGTCAGGTTTCATCGGTTCTTTATTACACGAGCGGCGCCAGTGAAGACTGGCTTTATTCCTGGATGCACTGGGTTGCCGGAGTGGCTAATCTTTCTTATGTCACGGAAGTCGGTTACAGTTTTTACCCTACGCAAGTACTGGACAGTATCTGCAGATGTAACTTCAACGCATTGAAATATCTGGCTCAATTGACGCGGGATTCAATACCGATGTTATGCGAAGGTGTTGTTGCGCCGCCCCAGGTGTACGACATCGGTAGCGTCGGCGCGAACTTTACCGTCCGTTGGCATCCGCTCAACAGTTTTGAAAACCATCCGATCGGCTGGGAGTTAGTCGAGTTTTCCGATCCTTCGGTCATAACCGATTCCCTGGAATCCGGCTTCGACCGCTGGATACTAAAAGGGTTCGCTCTCGCCACGAACCCAGTACATTCTGGTACCCATAGCTTCTTTTCGGGTAACGTCGCCGGTCAGAATACGGTCGTGACATCGATCCACCCGTACCTAGTCAAGACCGGAGATTCCCTGACTTTCTGGTGCTATTACAACCTGGAACCAGGACACGACGTCGCCGTGGCCGAAGTCTCGGAGAACAACCTTGAATGGTTCAATATCGACACTCTCCGTTTCACCGGCGAACAAATTAACTGGCAGCGCAAGGCCTATTCGCTGACCGCTTGGATTGGCAGGTCTGTTTTCATCCGTTTCCGCTGCATGTATGACGACGGCACCCAGTATGGCGGATTATATCTCGACGACATTTGGCCCGCCTGCCGTTTCGACACGGTCCAGAGCATCAGCCAGAACATCACGGACACGCTATACCAGTTCACCAATCACGCAACCGGCACGTATTATTATTGCGCGCGCGGCAACAATGCTGCCTGGGGTTGGGGTGAATATTCCACTTTAAAACAAGCCGACGTAATTTTGGGCGTTGCGGAACACCAGACTCCGGATGCGACACCGGCCGCGCCTTATATAACCCTGTCGCCGAACCCAACCCGGATCCGGATGGAAATCCGGTTCCTGATAACCGATAACCGGTTACGGAGGAACAGCGACGGAATAAAAATAGATATCTACGACGCGACCGGAAGCCTGATCAAAGTTTTTCACCAACCGGCATCGGCTATCGGCCATCCGTCATCAATATCGTGGAATCTTTGCGATCAATCCGGGCATAAGGTTCCGTCCGGCGTTTATTTAATCCACTTATCCGCCGGTGATTTTATTAAAACCACTGAAGCTTTAATACTTAAATAACAAAAGGGATGAGCCTTGACATGAAAAATGGTTACAATATAATATGAAAGAGGATCCATGTATCGGCCTTTTATAACCGGCAAACGGGTATCTTATTGCATTGTGATCGCAGCGGTAATATTCGTTTTTTTGGCCGTCCCCCATGGCTGCCGCGATCCGAACGACTTCAAGCCGCCGCCGGACACTTCGCAACCTCCGCCGCCTCCGCCCCATTTGATCGCGCCGAAGAAAAACGCGATATATAATATATTAACCACCGGAGCAACTGTTTATTTTTACTGGGAACCGGTCGACAGCGCGGAGATATACGAATTGAATTTTAGCGACACGCTCGGTCATGACAGCATCATTCGGGCCGACACAACGAAAAAATACCTGATTCTTCCCCGGGGAATTTATGACTGGCGCGTTCGCGCGGGTAACGGCGCCTGGTCATGGTATACGGACTGGTCGGAGACCCGGGAATTCAAGGTCATGAATATTTCCACGGATGTTTTACTGTCGCCGCCGGACGCCGCCGTATTCATAACCGACACCTTCCCGTACACCGTGCCCCTGATCTGGCGTAACATGGGAGACCGGCTTTTATACACCATCGAAATCTACCTTGATGCCCGACCCCTTGGAGAAATTTTTTCCTGGGATACGGTTTATAATTTTTCTGTACCCGATTCCGGATTTTACCCATGGTACGAGTGGCAGATCAGAACCTTCAATCCTGATTGGGTATATCCCGAATCGATCATAACTTGGCCGAAATCCTTTATCGTCATCAGGCCCGGCGATAAATACCTGCGCCAAGCCCTTGACAAAAAGTGGAATTCCATTATAATAAAGGGTAAGAGATAAAGGAGGTGATTTAACTCATTCATACAAAGGTGCTGGAATGCTCCTTGATCCGGTCCTGAGATCGAGGCGGCAAAGATTCTTTTTTGTGCCTTCAGGACGACATTACCGTTAACATAAAAGGAGAAAAAAATGAAGAGACTATTAATGTCTTGCTTCGCATTAATGATCATGATCCTGATCACTGGCTGCCCAGGTTCGGTGGATAAACTCGCCGCGCCCGAGATCACGGGCGTCGTAGCTGATTCAAACTCCGTGACCTTATCCTGGAAGATCGATACGACCGTCGAGAACAATTCGGCGTTCAGCGGCTATAATATCTACGCGACCACTGACTCCGCGTCTTTGATGGCGTTGGAAGGCGACAGCCTGAACAAGGACAACACGACGATCGTTACGACCAACACTTATAAGGTCAACAACCTGAGCCCGGATTCGATCTATTACTTACAGGTCCGGACCGTCAATACCGACGACAAGGTCGGCGAGTACAACGCCACGGTCCCGCTCGTCAGCATGCAGCCCCGGCCCGAATACGTGCTCGGTCAGGTCAAAATGGAGATCCTTCTGAACGACAGCAATGAGGTTGGCGTGGCAATCCGGTTCTCAACCGGCCAAATTTTGAACGAGGTTGGCGGCCAGTTCCCGAACGCTGACGTCTTCTGCGACGCTTGGGGTCCGACCACCAATGATACGGTGCAGATCGTCACGGCCAGCGCCCGGCCCAACGGCCGCTCCACACTCGTCGTGAAATGCGACAGCACCTATACCTGGGATTCCTGGGATTTCAGCGGCGTTAACTTCGGCACTTCGGACCGCGCCCAGATAGCGGTCGACGACCTGCTCCTTTGCAAAACGACCGAAGGCAACTACGTCAAACTGCTCGTGGAAAGCATCGACCGGGTCAATAATCAGGTTGGCATTAAATTCGCCTACCAGACCCGCCCGAACTACCCGCACTTGATGCCGTAATTACTTTTTCAAACCAAAAAGGGGCGGCTTTGCCGCCCCTTTTTAATTACTCAATCACATAATTACTGAATAACTATTGTTTCGTTTCTTTTCTGATCCAATCCAGATATGTTTTCGCTCCCCGCCCGATATTCCAGCAAATGATCTCCGGTACTTCGTAAGGGTGGTTCTCGCGGATATATTTTTCAACTCTCGGATAGTTCTTGCGAACGGTCTTGATCAAGGTGCCGTATTCCGGGATATCTTTGACCTTGCCTTTCCAGGTAAAAATGGAGGAAATTCGGAACAAGTTCCCGCAGGCGGCGAGCCGATTCTTGATCAAACCTCTGATTATTTTCTTGGCGGTTTTTAGATCGGGAAAAGTTGTGTATATGACTATGGTTTTCATTTGTCAAGCATCCCAACCCTAATACTATCTTTTGTCTTTAATCAGCGAGAACGCCTCGGCCCGGGTCGCGGTCGAACGCATTACGCCGCGGATCGCTGAAGTAACGGTCAAGGTTCCCGGTTTTTTGACGCCGATCATGGATAAGCACAGGTGCTCGGCCTCGATGACGACAAGCACGCCCAGGGGTTGGAGGTTTTCCATCAGGAAATCAGCGATCTCGTGGGTCAGCTTTTCCTGAAGGATGGGGCGCCTCGCCATCACGTCCACGACCCGCACCAGGCTGGAAAAACCGGTGATCTTGTTCTCCTTGGGGATATAGACCAGGTGCGCCTTGCCGAAAAAAGGCAGGAGGTGGTGCTCGCAGAAGGAATAAAAAGGAATGTCGCGGACGATGATCATTTCGTCCTCGTTCTTGGCTCGGTAGACTTTAAGCTGCTTCTTGGGATCTTGCCGGATGCCGGCGAAAACCTCCTCGTACATCTCGGCGACGCGGGAGGGCGTGTCTTTCAATCCTTCGCGCCGGGGATTCTCCCCGATGGCTTTCAGGATCTCGGCGACCGCTTTTTCAATTCGTTTTCGATCCATGCGCTTCCTTTTTTCCGGCCCCTTCGATGCCGCTGATGACCTGGTCGATCTCATCGCCGGTCAGGATCTCCTTTTCCAGGAGCCGCTGGGCCAACTCTTTAAGGGTATCGATATGCTTACCGATGATCTCCTCGGCGAGCTTCTCCGATCTCTCGACGAGCTTCTTGACCTCGAGGTCGATCTCCCGGGCCGTCTCCTCGGAATAATCGCGGTGCATGCCGATCTCGCGGCCCAGGAAGATCTCCTCTTCCTTTTCGCCGTAGGTCAAGGGACCCAGCTTATCGCTCATGCCCCACTCGCAGACCATTTTCCGGGCCAGCTTGGTCGCCTTCTCGATATCGTTGCCCGAGCCGGTCGAAAGGTCGCCCAGGATCATTCTTTCCGAAACCCGGCCGCCGAGCATGAACGCCAGCTGGTTGAAGCAATAGGTTTTGGAATAGGTCCGGCGCTCGTCGATCGGCAGGGCCTGGGTCAAGCCCAGCGCCATGCCGCGGGGTATGATCGTCACTTTATGGATCGGGTCCATGCCGGGAATATTTTTCGAGACCATAACATGACCGCACTCGTGGTAAGCGGTGAGCTTTTTCTCGTCGTCCGAGATGAGCAGGCTCTTCCGTTCGACGCCCATGAGGATCTTGTCCTTGGCGTCCTCGAATTCGGTCATGGATATCTTCTGCTTGTTCCGGCGGGCGGCCAGGAGCGCGGCCTCGTTGGCCATGTTCGCCAGGTCCGCGCCGGAAAAGCCGGGCGTACCCCGGGCCAGGACGTCCAGGTCGACGTCGGTTTCAAGAGGGATCTTCCGGGTGTGCACCTTGAGGATCCCCAGCCGGCCCCGCACGTCGGGTCGGTCCAGAACGACCACCCGGTCAAATCGACCCGGCCGCAGCAGCGCCGGATCCAGGATATCGGGCCGGTTGGTCGCCGCCATTAAAATTATGCCTTCGTTGACCTCGAAACCGTCCATTTCGACCAGCAGGGCGTTAAGCGTCTGCTCCCGCTCGTCGTGGCCGCCGCCCAAACCCGCTCCCCGCAGGCGCCCGACCGCGTCGATCTCGTCGATGAAGACGATGCACGGCGAGTTCCTTTTCGCCTGTTCAAAAAGATCCCGGACCCGCGATGCGCCCACGCCCACGAACATTTCGACGAAATCCGATCCGCTGATCGAAATAAAAGGCACGCCCGCTTCGCCGGCGACGGCCCGGGCCATCAGGGTCTTGCCGGTACCGGGCGGCCCGAGCAGGAGCACGCCTTTGGGTATGCGGCCGCCCAGGCGTGTGAATTTCCGGGGCTCCTTGAGGAATTCGATGACCTCTTGCAGCTCCTGTTTTGCTTCCTCGACGCCGGCCACGTCGTTGAACGTAACCGTCGGTTTGTTTTCGAGCATTATTTTCGCCCGGCTGCGGCCAAAACCCAGAGCCCGGTTCTGTCCGGATTGCATCTGCCGCAGAAAATAAACCCATACGCCGATCAGCAGGATCCAGGGGATGATGCTGATCAGAATCTCGCTCCAGCCGGATTTCTGCTTGGCCACGATCTCGACGTTCGCCTTGACCAGCTCTTCCGCCAATTTAGGATCCTCAAAGGGAACGAGCGTGGTGAATTCAGTGAAGCTGGGCTTGTCCTTGAATGCGATCGCGGTTTTGAAAGTCCCCCTTATCGACCGGTCGGTCAGGGTGACCTTGATCACGTTCTTGTTCTTGAGTTCCTGGAAAAATACCGAATAAGGGACTTCGACCGCCTTCTCGGAGCGGTTAAGTATGAACTGCACGCCCAACCAGATCACGAAGAAAAAAACGATCCATAAGAGGACGGTCTGAAGGGTCCGACTTTTGGCCGGCGGTTTATTCGCCATCGATCACTCCTATATATTTTAAATTGCGATACTTGTTTTCATAGTCCAGCCCGTATCCGACCACGAACCGGGACGGAATCTCAAAACCCACGTAATCGAGCGTGATGTCAACCGCCCGTTTATCGTTTTTGTCCAATAGGGTGCAGATCGCCAGGCTCCGGGGCTTGCGGGTTTTGATGTTCTCAAGGATGTAGCCGATCGTCCGGCCCGTATCGATGATGTCTTCGATGATGAGGACATCCCGGCCCTCGATGTTGATCGTCAGGTCGGCGTTCAAGCGGACCACGCCGCTCGACTGCTGGCCGGTGTAGCTGGTAATGGAGAGGAAATCAATCTCGACTGGGACCACGATTTCCCGCAGGAGGTCGGCGAGAAAAACGAAAGCGCCTTTCAGGACGCAAACCAGGACCGGGTTCCGGCCCTCGTAATCAAGGCTTATTTCCCGGGCCAGTTCCTTAACGCGGCGTTCGATCGCCTGCTGGTTGATCAGTTTTTTCATATTTCACCACCAGAAATCTTGTTGTTCCCTCGCCGACCAGCGCCCGGTGCGCGCGGCCATAACCAAGGAGCCAGAGGATCCCCTGGCGGTCGCCCAGCACCAGCAACCGGTTCCTTTGCGCATATGATATTTTATATTCATTATAATATTTTTTAATCCTTTTTTTCCCGATTTTCGTTAAAATAAAATCCCCGGCCCGCGGTGGTCGGATATAAAGCGGCGGAAAAACTTGAGCCCGGTCAAAAACTTCAACCCCCGGTTTCCGGCGCGCCAGATCGAAATGCGTTACGATCCGGGTCTGGACCTTAAACGAATCCCGGATCAAAATTTCGTCTTCAAAATCCAATTTTCGGTAAAATGAACCGGTTTTCCTTTTTTTACCGAGCGTTATCTGGTCATAGTCCTTTTGGCCGAAGAGCCCTTTGGGAAGGTTGACCAATTTTCCATTTTCCTTGGACATTAGACCGAAAATTAAAGCGAAGTGTTTACTTTCAAAGCCGTCCAGGGTTCCGGCCAACTCATTCAAAGCTTTTCGAATAACCCGATAACTCAACGCTTTATTATAGCGGATTAATTTATCCATGTCAAGGGAAAGGTTATTCCCCGATCGCCGCACGGTCCGGCGATAAGCAAGTGCGGCCCGCGATTCGAGATAATCGTCGTCCGTTTTCAAAAACTCGATCGATTTCTTTATCGCTTCGTACAGCCGCGGATTGACGGCCCGCAGCCGGGGTACGATCACGTGGCGCATAAGGTTGCGGCGGTATTTTATATCTTGGTTAGTTTCATCGATCGAAAACCGCAGACGCTGGGTTCGGAGATATTTTAAAATATCCGCTTTTTTTACGTTGATCAAAGGCCGAATGAACGGCCGCCGGACCGCCGGGATCGATTGAAAGCCCTTAACCCCGCTGCCCCGCGTTAAATTCAACAGAAAAGTCTCCACGATATCGTCCAGGTTGTGACCGAGAGCGATCCGCTGGCAACCCTCTCTTTTCATCATTCCGGTCAAGGCTCGATAGCGCAGCTCCCGGGCCCGGGCCTCGGTGCCGAGCTTTGATCTTCCGATCCGGATCTTTACGATCTCAAATTCCGCGCCATATTGCCGGGCATATGCGCGCGTTAATTCTTCTTCGCGTTTCAGGACCGCCTGCGGTCGCAGGCCGTGATTGACATATCCGAGAATGAATTTCACCCGGCTTCGGTAAAGCCGGTCCAGGACGTCGAGCAGGCAGACCGAATCCGGCCCGCCGGAAAATGCGATCAGCACCCGGTTAACCCCTTCCAGCATGTCGCGGTCCTCTATGGTTTTCCTTACTTCCGCAAATATCTTGACGCCCGGAGATGTCACGGCGTTGGTGATCCGGCCCATGGGGGAAACGAGTCCGGCTTACCCGACTTTTTGACGGATATCGGTTTGAACCTGACGCTCGATCTTGCCAAGCAGGTCGAGCAGGTCGGTGATGGTGTAAAAATGATCCGGCAGCTCGTTGAGCATGTGCTGCAAGCCGTTCCGAGACAGGTCGATGCACTTCTGGATCACGGCCCGGGTACCCTCCTCTTCCATCTTTTGGGCTTCCTCATCCCGGAAATCGTCGATGAACCCCGACACCAGCCTTCCGGTCTTGGCGGCGATCAGGGTGTGGTACCAGACGACATCCGAGAAATCCTCGCGCACGGTTTCCAGCACGCCATCGTGCTCGAGTTGTTTGATAAAAACGTGCGCCTGGCGGCTGTATTCGAAAGCGAGCCGATAAATAATGAATTCTTCGGGCTTGGCTGCGGGGGCATCCGTTTCCGCTTCGTCTTCCGGATTTTGGTTAAAATCGATCCCTTCTTTTTCGGCGATATCTTTAAGCATGTTTTCGGTTTTTTGGAAGACCTCTTTGAGGTCGTTCACGAAGATCTGGGGATCGTATGGGTCTTCGCCCTTGGTATAGTGCTCGAGCAGGCGTTCCTGGTCTTCCTTGAACACCCGGCAGTGGTCCTGCTCGTCGCACCGGTCACAGCGGTAGTCGCAGTAATTGTAGGGCGCGGCCTTGAATTTCTCCTTCATGGGATAATATAACGAATTTTGAGGTTTAGTCAAGGAGTTGGCTCCCGCCATTCTGCATCCTATAACCTTATTTGACCCCTTGACGCGGGGTTAGATTTCGTTATAATTAAATGGTTGATGATCTTGACGGGGTAATTGTTCCCGCCCTGTCAGGATCATTTTGTTTATTAAACATTTATGGAGGGAAATGAAGATATTGAATAAAGACAGACAACAGAAAATATATTATTTTCCCTGCATTATTCTACTTCTCACTTCTTCCTTCCTACTTCCCACCTCCTCATTTGCCCAAGCCGGTTGGACGCCGGACATGCGTCTTACTTTCCGGCAAGGAATAGGGTTTTACCCCAGAGCAGCATGCTGCGGAGATACGATCCATCTTGTTTGGTGGCAGGCGTACATATCTCACGATGAAATATTTTACAAACGAAGCACTGACGCCGGCATGACCTGGGGAAATGATACGGTTATTTCTAAAGAAGATACCATTGGTGGTTATATTCCAACTATATCAGTAGCGGGTAATAATATTCATGTGGCTTGGTATGAAACCGGTGCGTACTATCATGCCATATGTTATCGTCGAAGTACTGACGGTGGTGAAACCTGGAACAATATCGACACCATTATGAAAGCTTCATATTTCGGAATCTCATATCCTTGGATTTGCGTTAATAAAAATATCTTATATCTTGTTGCTGCAAGTTCGGCGAATAATGGCAAGCTCATGTTTTCAAAAAGTATAGACAATGGTAACAATTGGACCGACTCGATCGCCATAGCATCCTTCTGGGGTGAACCTCGAATGGTTAATCCAACGAACGATTCCCTTTTTCTATTTATTGTATATCGTGATTCCAATGTCGAAATATCATCCATTCGGAGCTTCGATGGCGGCGCTTCCTGGTCAGTTGATCGAATAATTTCGGATTATGATACGATAGCTAGCCAACAACCAGCCTTGACCATTGATGACAATTTTAAAATTCATATTACATGGTATGATTATAAGTATTCCCCGTATTCCTGGACTGGTGATATTTTCTATCGTTCATCTCCGGATTCTGGTACTACCTGGTGGCCGATCGAATCCTTGACCAGTTACCATCGGGCTGTTTATTCCGATATTATAGCGATTAGTAATACTCTCTATCTAGTATGGGACGATAATAGGAATGGTCCAAATAGCAATTTTGAGATCTACTATCGCTTGAGCACGGACCTGGGTCAAACCTGGTTACCAGAAGTTCGATTGACCGACGCGGATAGTAATTCCACTAACCCGTCCTTAGCCACGGACGGCAATTACCTGCATCTTTTCTGGATGGATAATCGTGATACAAACTATAATTCATCCGGCGCGATATATTACAAGCGTAAGAATTGGCTGGGGATTAGTGAGGCCAAACAGAATATTCCAGATAATTCGAGTTTATTTCTATCCTGTCCGACCATTGTAAAAGGTAATTTTCCGATTCGATACAATCTGGGTGATAATAAATCAGGCACGATCGCATTGATCGATCTTACGGGTCGAACAATAAATATTATTACCGTAGATGCCAATCGTAAAGAGGATTATATCATTATCAAGAAGGAGGTAGCCAATGGGCTATATTTTCTGATGTTGAAAGCGGGAATTAATCACCAGATCAAAAAGGTAGTGGTGATAAGATGATCGCTAAAAAAAGGGAGTGGGCAATTGTAATATTTTAGTAACCGGATCAAAATATTCTTGTATCCTTAATAGGAGGATATCATGTTGAAAGTATTTTTAGCACTCATGATTCTGCCGCTTTTAATTTTTGCGGCGGAGTGGCAGTCATTGAACGCGCCGCCAGCCGGACGGGCGGATGATTTATCAATTGGCTGGGATGTAGAGCATGGCTATTGTGTTATCTATGCAGCAGACAATACACATACTATATATAAATCAACAAACAATGGCGATTTATGGGCACCAATCGATAATTCCGATATTTACAACCCACTTTGTGTTATTACCCGCGGATCATCAGCAAAAACAGTATATATGGGGACATTCGATATGCATCCAGTCTGGAAATCAGATGACTACGGAGCAACCTGGAATCAAAAATCAACCGGAATTACGCATGGTCAATACCCTATTTCATTCGCCATCGATCCGGAAAATGCCAATACTGTATTGTTGGGATGTTGGAGTTATCCGCTAGTATACATAACGACTGATGGTGGTGAACACTGGATAGCCAAACCACCAATTCCTCAGGCCAATGATAAAGGTTGGACTAGCGACATTGAAATGAAAAAAAATTCCTACAATGTACAAATAATATTGGCGGCAGTCCAATATGGTATTCTGAGCGGTATTTATCGTTCGACCGATGGCGGTAATAACTGGGAATGCAGACAAAACGGCTATTTTTCAGCCATTACCTTCGGCAGCGGAGATATTGTTTACGCTACAGCGCGGAATAGTTCTTCTCCGGGAATCTATAAAAGCACAAATGGAGGTCTTGACTGGGTCATACTGCCTAATGTACCTGCGCCATGGTATAATGATATATCGGCTATAGATGAAAACACAGTCTTCGCTTCCTGCGTTTTTGGAATATATAAAACTACGGACGGTGGGAATAATTGGATAAATAGTTCCGCTGGATTCCGAGATGATCCGTCCCTGGTCAATTTTTGTCCACAACCGGACAATCCGTTGAATGTTTATATTGGGACCTTGTTTTCTTTGTATCGAACCACAAACGGGGGCAATAATTGGATCGAAAAGATGAACGGATTTAAACTTCTTAAACCAGTATCTATTTCATGTAAATACCCTAATCTTTGGTTACTGGGACGCCCAACCGATATTGACCCTGATTATCCATCTCCTTATCAAATATCAATTAGTAATGATTTCGGTTGTTCCTGGCATTCCACTAGTCGAGGATGTTTAGAATTTTCTTCGCAGGGTATCATAGGATTGAACTCTGGTGATCCATCAATGGCTTATATCTCTTACCGTTGGTGGACCGGCATGAAAAGCGACATCGGACTACCAAATATTTGTAGAATAATAAATGATGGTTTAACCTGGGAATTGGTTTATGGACCAGGCGATCTTTTGACTGGAGCCAAACCCAAGGCTTTAGTTTCAAATCCGGTAAATGCTAACCGGATATATGCGGGATTCACTTATTATAATAATAATGGAATCGAGCATTTAGGATTTTTACGCAGTAACGATTACGGCGCAAATAACACCTGGTTTCCGGCTAGTAATGGATTAGGAAAAGATAGCGTCTACAGTATAGCGGTTGATCCCTTAAACGGCAATATTCTTTTTGCCGGTACGGCAACTCACGGAGTATTTTATTCTTCGAATAACGGTGATGACTGGATCCAAACTGGTCTCGTCGATATAGACGTCAACGTCTTAGCCATTGATCCCGATTACCCAGATACGATGTATGCAGGATCCAATAATCCAAACGGAGTTTATAAGACTAATGATGGAGGTTCTCATTGGCAACCGATAAATATTGGTTTGGATTATAATTACATCATTGATTTTACAGTCGATCATTCGGAACCGACCCTATTCTATACCCTATGTAAAGACAACGCCACGGCTAGTCAGACATATGTATACTGTACCGTGGACCGGGGTGCAAAATGGTTCGACGTAACTGCCGGGATTCCTTCCGAGATCAAAACCCGGGACTTAGAGATCGATCATACAGTTACAGATCCGGTCTTTGCCGCAACTGATAAGGGTCTTTACACCTATACCCCGGATTTTGACAAACACATGGTCTCATCTTCTAATTATGCTACAGCAAATAATAACGGTCGAAAACTAATCCGGATCATAGAATCGGACAACCTCTGGACTGTCTACGAATCGGGGGGCGTGATCTACGCCGTCCGTTCTGAGGACTGCGGCCAAACTTGGTCCAAAAAGATGGAGATCGGCCGTGGTTATTACCCTTGCATCGCCAGTCAGCCCGCGATGATTGGCCAGCCGGCCGTGGGCATTGTCTGGCGCGGGGGCAACCTCATACAGGATACGATCTATTTCGCGTACTGTCTCGGCGATAATGCCTGGTCCGAGCCCTTTATGATCGCGGTCGGCAGCGAATCGATTTCCTTTGATCCACCCTCCTTAGTCATCGACGAACAAGCAATCGCGCATGTTGCATATGCGAACAACGGCTCTATCTACCATGCCTGGTTCGATGTCACCACGCCGGGAAACGCTACGATCGAACTAATCATCACCGGTCTCTCTAACCAGAATCCGAAAAACCCCTGTATCGGTTATCTCTCGAGCGCGGTCAAACCCATGCTCCACGTGGTCTGGGAAGACGACGCGGTCGTCTATTACAGCTTTCGAGTTGGTGATCCACCGGTCTGGTCTGATCTCGAGGCCGTTTCCCAAAGCGATTATCCGATCCTCCATGACTGCCATCATCCGGCCCTGGAGATCTCTGGCGACGTCGTTTACATTGTTTGGGACGGTAAGGATGGATCGAACAACCAGGACATCTACTGGCGAAACCTCTCCTGGATCGACGGCACGCCTTACTGGAGCTGGATTTTAAACGTCTGCGGTACGGAAGCGTCCTCACAGTATCCGGTCCTTGCCTCAGGCTTTTACTGCTCATGGGTTGAAGACGGCAACGAAGTCTATTATGCTCATTACGACCCCTTCATGTGGACCTGGCGCGACCAGACGAATTTGAGCCAAAGCGAGGGACTATCCGGTTATCCCCATTTAGCTTATAAGCAAGTCTGGGATGCCACACATATTTATTTTGTTTGGACCGAGAATAGCGCTGCGCCTTATCACATCGAATTCCGGGACATCCAATTTGGTGGTGTTGGGGGGGGCGGTGCTGGATTCCTGGGTGAAAACGGCGGCGATGCTCTAGGATTTTATTACGCGGAAACAGGCAAAGAGACCAAATCTTCCTTTAATCTCAAGCGGACCGGAATCAAGGACTATGGCAACGAACCCTATAAGAAAGCGGATTATGACAACCAATATCTCGAATACAAATTCAGCAATCTGAATCCGGATAAAGATTACGGAATCAAGGTTAAATTCTATCAGCACGGGACCAATAACCTGCCTTTAACCATAAAGGTCAACAATGTCGCCTTCGGGAACATCAACATTCCCCATGATACACTGATCACGTTCCAGAAGCAGATCCCGGCCATTTTATACAAAAACAAAGTGGTCGACATCAAAGTCTACGGCAACCAGGCTTTATCCGGAACCATGGTACTTTACGAATTCGAGCGGGATAAACCCAAAGGTGGTGCTCAAGACATAAACACCGTAAACTTACAACCTGGCGACCTGCGCCTGAATATCTACCCAATTCCGGCGCGGATGGAACTGAAGATCGAGTACCAACTGCTTGAAAAAGGCCGAATTAATATTGGTCTTTACGACGTAACCGGACGGCTGGTCTCGATCCCGCTGAACGAAATGCAGAATCCGGGTCGGCATGATCAAACCCTTGATATCGACGAATTATCCCAGGGCATCTACTTCCTGCGCCTGGAAGCGGGTAAGCAAGTGATGGTCAAGAAAGTGACGGTGCTAAAGTAAGAAGATAATACGGGGCGGGACGCCCCTGAGCTTAGACAAAAAAGGGACAGTCCTTCTAACGGCTTTAGAGGGACTGGGTAGATTCAAGTTTCTAGTGCAACAATTCACGGAATACCTCATGGGGTGTTAGAAACTTTAAAGTTTTTCGCGGTCGATCGTTCAACATATCTTGTACTTGTTTAATCCTTTTAAGAG
>Ga0315279_10003196_pt1 | contig 23228 bp, 20 predicted proteins | sample YL17G06_20_MG_FD_203694 | JGI IMG/M metagenome (GOLD analysis project Ga0315279, IMG submission 203694) | Sediment microbial communities from Yellowstone Lake, YNP, Wyoming, USA - YL17G06_20 | ecosystem: Environmental > Aquatic > Freshwater > Lake > Sediment | place: USA: Wyoming | collected...
CCGGGGTACACAGGTATACAGAGCCCCCGGTGAAGACCCGCTTCGGCGGCATCCCTGACTACCAGGTCGAGGGCCGCATGCTCGGGGCATACGTCGCCGAGCACTACAATGGGATGAAGCTCGGCATCCTGCGCGAGAACAACGAGATGGGGGTGGACGGCCTTGCGGGCGTTGAGATGGGCCTGGAAGGCAGCGACGTGGAGATCGTCGCCGACGAGAAGATCGAGGCTACCACGTCCGACGTGACGGCTCAGGCCCAGCGCCTCAAGAACGGCGGCGCCGAGGTTCTCATCTCGGTGGCTGGGCCGGTCGGGTCTGCCAGTCTGGTGAAGACGGCCCGTGAGGTCCTGGCCTGGGACGTGCCCATACTGGTCAGCGGCGTGGATTGCAGCGACATCTTCATCTGGCTGGCTGATGCCAAGAACGCCGAGGGGGTGATCAGCGTCGTCTTCGGCCATCAGGTGTACGAGACCGACATTCCGGGCGTCGCGAAGCACATCGAGATCATCAAGAAGTACGCCCCGAACGTTGAACCGAGCAACTTCACCGTCTACGGCGCCATCACCGCCGAGCTGATGGTGGAGAGCCTCAAGAGGGCGGGCCCGGACCTCACCCGGGAGAAGCTTGTCGACGCCGCCGAGACCATCCGCGACTGGACCTGCTCTATCTGCATGACGCCGATATACATGAGCCCAACGGACCACCGGCCCTTCGAGATGGAGATGTACAACAAGGTGGAAGGGGGGAAGTGGGTGGCCTTCGGTGAGCCCGTAGACTTCGAGACGACGAAGGAGTAGGAGGAGGGCAGGAGAGCCTGTCCCGGGCTCGACGATCTCGGACGCCACTTCTACCGGGGTCTCACCAAGAGGTTGCTGGCGCTCCCCAGTGTTTCACGACACGTGAGAGGTCCCGCCGCGGCCCTCGTTCGCCCCCTCTCTGTCTCACATGTCCTGAAACACCACACACATTGACACGCTGGTGGCGAGCCGTGCAGCATGGCCCCGGTCAGTAGTCACCCAGGAGGTATCTTAGCCGTGAAACGGTTCGGGTTTGCTCCGCTGGTGATCGTCGCCGCTTTGATGGCGATTCCCTTGCTGATGGCGGCCTGCGGGGGGGAGGAGAAGGCCGGGGCGCCCACGGCAGCTAGCCCCGGCGCGTCGCCGACCGCGGAGGGAGACCGCACCGGCGTCACGGACACGGAGATCCTCATCGGCACCCATCTTCCCCTCAGCCAGACCCTCGCGGCCGCCTATGCCCCCGTCGGCGACGGCATACGGGCCTACTTCGGTTACATCAACGACACGGAGGGCGGAGTGTACGGCCGCAAGATCAAGCTCCTCATCGGCGACGATCACTTCAACCCGCCGGATACGGTGGAGGTAGTCCGCAAGCTGGTGGAGCAGGACAAGGTCTTCGCCATGGTGTCCGGCCTGGGCGATGTCACGCACGTCGCGGTCTGGAAGTACCTGGAGGAACGGGGCATCCCTGACATGTTCATCGCCTCCGGGCTACACAAGTACACAGAACCGCCGGTGAAGACCCGCTTCGGCGGCATCCCCGACTACCTAATCGAGGGCCGCATGCTGGGGGCATACCTCGCCAAGAACTACAACGGGAAGAGGATCGGCATTCTCCGCGAGAACAGTGAGATGGGTGTGGACAGTTTCAACGGCGTCAAGATGAGCCTGGAAGGCAGCGACGTGGAGATCGTTGCCGACGAGAGCTACGAGACCACCCAGGGGGACATGACCGCCCAGGCGCAGCGTCTCAAGAACGCCGGGGCTGAGGTCGTGCTTGCGGAGGCCGGCCCGCTCCAGTCCGCCAGCCTGGTGAAGATGGCCCGTGAGGTCCTGGCCTGGGACGTGCCCATACTGGTCAGCGGCGTGGACGTCAGCGAGATCTTTATCTCTCTGGCCGGGGCACAGAACGCCGAAGGGGTTGTCAGCGTCGTCTTCGGCCATCAGGTGTACGAGACCGACAATCCGGGCATCCAGAAGCACATCGAGATCGTCAAGAAGTACGCCCCGAACGTTGACCCGAGCAACTTCACCCTGTATGGCGCCATCACCGCCGAGCTGATGGTGGAGAGCCTCAAGAGGGCGGGGCCGGACCTCACCCGGGAGAGGCTTGTCGAGGCCGCCGAGTCCATCCGCGACTGGATGTGCTCCGTCTGCCTGACGCCGATAAACATGAGCCCAACGGACCACCGGCCCTTTGAGGTCGAGGTGTACAACAAGGTGGAGGGCGGCAAGTGGGTGGCCTTCGGTGAGCCCGTAGACTTCGAGACGACGAAGGAGTAAGAGAGGGAGGAAAGTCCGACCCGGGCTGTCCACTTCGGACGCCATTGCTGCCGGCACCTCGTCGGGAGATTTCTAGCGCCCCCCGCGGCCGTCCGCTATCATTTCGTCGACCGCTGGGGGCGGCTCCCATGACTCCACTTAGAAAAGGGATCCCACTTTGGGCGTCGCTGAGGCCGCGCCGGGGAGGGTGACGTCGCGCTGGGCGGTGGCCGCCCTCCTCGAGCGGGCCCTGGACTTCGACTTCACACGGCCCCGGGCTTTCCTGGCTTTGGGGGCCGTCTACTTGCTCAGCCGCATCCCCTGGCTCGACCTGGGCTACGGCACTGACCCCGATGCTTGGCGAGTCGCACTCTCCGCCCATCACCTGCTGGACGCCGGCGAGTACCTGCCCTCCCGCCTACCCGGCTACCCCCTGCACGAGTTCGTCACCGTCCCCCTGGTGAAGGCCGGCTGGTTCTGGACCAACCTGTCGACGGCGCTGGTGTCGCTGCTGGGGGTCTACATCTTCGCCCGCCTCGCCGCTGACCGGCGTCTGCCCGCGCGGGGCGCCCTCACCGTCGCCTTCGCCTTCGCGCCCCTGCTCTGGATCAACAGCGTCACCACCATGGACTACATGTGGGCGCTGACCGCCATCCTGGGGAGCTACTGGCTGACCACCAGGGGCCGGCCCGGCCTGGCCGGGGCCTGCCTGGGCCTGGCCGTCGGCTTCCGCATGACTTCGGGAGCGGTGGCCCTGCCCCTGGGCCTCCTGCTCTGGCGAGAGGGGCGCACCCGCGACCTGCCCCGCTTCCTGGGCGCGCTGGTTGCCGTCTCACTACTGGCCTACTCGCCGGTCATCGCCGTCTACGGGCTGCGCTTCCTCAACTTCTACGACGCCTCCGTGACCTGGCAGTCCTTCCTGAACCGGCTGGGGAAGGACGGACTGGGCATCCTGGGAGCTCTGGCCGTGCTGGCCGGCCTCGCCTTCTCCTGGCGGAATCTTCGCCGCCTGCCCGATGACTTGCGCGGCGACCCCCACGTCCTGGTGTGGGTTACCTTGGTGGTCCTCTACTTCGTCTCTTTCGCCCGCTTGCCCCACGAGATCGCCTACCTCGTCCCCGTGTTCCCCTTCGGGCTCTTCCTGATGGCCCGCTACTTCCGGCCCGTAGCCCTTTGGGCCGCCCTGGCCGTCATCCTCCTGGCTGGCTTCGTGGACGTCACCTCGCCGGGGGACACGGTGAACCTGGACACCTTCGCCAACGCCCGCTTGGGCGAGGGCATGCTCCTCTCTGACCTGGACACGCTGCGCAACCAGATGGACTTCGCCGACGAGGTGTGGGAGGCGGAGACGCCGTCCCACTCGGTGGTGCTGACGGGCTTCATCTTCCCGGAGCTGGCCGTCCTCCACCGCGACGAGCTCCACCTCGGTGTCCTGGACCGCGACTACAGCGCGATCAGCATGCTCTCCGACCGGGGCGAGGCGGTGGATGAGGCGCGGGACGTCCGCTACGTGTGGCTGCTGAAGTACGACGACTTCCTCGTCCTGAGGCAGCAGGGGTACCGCTTCTACTACGTCGTGGACGCCCGCCGCAGCACGGCGGGCCTCTTCGACTACCGGCCGTCCTACTTCGGGGCGAACAAGCTGGATTTAGAGAGGGAATCGCCCTCGGCGGGCAAGGGGGCTGCGCAGACGCAGCGCTAGCGCCGGCGGAGCACCAGCACGGCAGCGCCGGCGAAGGCGCCGGCAACAGCCACAGTCACCGCAGCCAGTATCACGAGCGCCGTGACCGGCACGCCTCCGTCTTCCTCTGCGGCCGCGGCCCCCTGTTCCTGTCCCTGCTCCCCGGCGCCGAAGGGAGTGATCTGAGGCAGCGGCGTCGGCGAGGGCTCCTGTGCTTCCTCGATGGCACGTTCCGGTAGCCCAACGCTCTGGCGCCAGGCGTTTTCCAGGCCGTCCTGGTCAAGGCCGTAGACCTGCATCAGGGCGTTGTCTGTCCGGTTGCCCTCCCGGAAGGTAGCCAGCAGGTCGCGGAACTTCTCCTCGCCGTACTCGTCGATCAGGAAGCGCACGACGCTATACGACTGCCCGTAGAAAAGGCTGACGTTGCCGTTTCTCTCGCCGACGCTGGCCGAGGAGAGGCTGCGGATGGAGAGGACCCGGTTGCTCTTGATGGCCGCCTCCAGGGCACTCGTCATCTCCGCCAGCGGCTGGGACTGGCCGTAGACGGCGACCCCCTCCTCAAGCCAGGCAGGGAGATTGCTGAAGGGGCCTTTCACGGCGCTGCGCATGACGATGTGGCTCAGCTCATGGCGGAGAATGTCCGGCGCGAGGGCGTCGTTGGCCGCCACCGCGGTGTCAGAGACCACCACCTCGCCGAGAGTGATGACGCCGCTCTCCGGCGAAAGCTGGCCGGCCAGGAGCACCGGCTGCATGTCCTCGGCGCTTTCGTAAAGGAAGACCTTCACCGGGAAGTCCACCTCGGTGCCCAAGAGGCTCGCCATGCGCTCCAGGGTCTCCCGGCCGACGCTGAGCAGGTCGCGCACGTCGCCCTCAGAACCGGCGTAGAACCAGACCGTGAGGCCGCCCTCGGAGACGCTCTTCCATTGGAAGCGGTCGTCCTCGTACATGCAGCGGCCGGGCTCCGTCTCCACGGTGCGGCCAGCCTGGTCCCTGATCTCCCAGAAGTAGGTGATCTCGAGGCCCGGTATGAGGAAGTTGCCGACGGTGCTCTTGAGGTCGAAGGTGCACTGGACGCTGGTGACACCGGTGCACTCAGGCACAGCGTAGGCCTGGCTACCGTCGGGCGCGATGGCGTAGCGAAAGCGGACCTCTTTGATAGGCTCCTCGCTCTCGAAGTCCAGTTTGAAGATGATTCCATTGGGGAAGTCGTTTTGGGCCTCCTGAGAGCGGACGTCTACGCCCTGCTGAGCCCACACCAAAAGCGCCGGCCACAGGGCCCAGACTATGATCAGCGTCGCCGCCAGCAGAGCCGGGCGTTTCACTGTCCGTTCCCTCCCAGGGTGTGCTTCAGGTAGGCGGCCAGCAGGTCGTCGATCTCGCCCTCGAGGACAGCGGCGGCGTCGCTGGTCTCGAAGCCGGTGCGGTGGTCCTTGACCATCTTGTACGGGTGCAGCACGTAGCTGCGGATCTGGTTGCCCCATCCGGCGGCCACGTGCTCGCCCTTGAGGCGAGCCTGCTCCTCGGCCTGCCTCTGCAGCTCCCGCTCTAGGAGACGCGCTTCCAGCACTTTCATGGCCGAGCTCCGGTTGCGGTACTGGGAGCGCTCATTCTGGCAGGTGACGACGAGGCCTGTCGGCAGGTGGGTGATGCGGACAGCCGTAGCGTTCTTCTGCACGTTTTGGCCACCGTGGCTGCTGGCCCGGTAGACATCGATGCGCAGGTCGTCGGGCCCAATGACCACCTCAGCGCCCTCCTCGGCCTCGGGCATCACCTCCACCAGGGCGAAGGAGGTGTGGCGGGCATGCCCGGCGTCGAACGGCGAGAGGCGCACCAGGCGGTGGACGCCGCGCTCGCTCTTCAGGTAGCCGAAGGCGTGGGGCCCCGTCACCTCGACGGTGACGCTCTTCAGCCCTGCCTCCTCGCCGGGGGCCAGGTCCAGCACGTCGGCCCGATAGCCGCGGCGCTCGGCCCAGCGCAGGTACATGCGGAGAAGCATCTCAGCCCAGTCCATCGACTCGACGCCGCCAGCGCCGGCGTGGATGGCCAGGATGGCGCTGCGGCTGTCGTAAGGGCCGGAGAAGGAGAGCTCGAACTCCAGTTGGTCCAGGCGGGCGCCCAGGGCGTCCACTTCCGACCTCAGGTCGGCGATGAGGGCTTCTTCTTCTTGGGCGCCGGGCAGCTCGGCCAGCTCGCGGAGCTCGCGCAGGCGGGTCTCCAGGCCGCGCCAGGTCTCCACCTTCTGACGGACGTCAGCCAGCCGCTTCATGGTCTCCTGGGCAGCCTGACCGTCGTCCCAGAAGTCGGGGCGCGCCGCCTCCTTGTCGAGGCGGCGAAGCTCCTGCTCGGCGGCAGGCACGTCAAAGACGCACCATTGCGTGCGAGATGCGGGCTTCCAGTTCGGCCAGTTTGTCGTTCAGCTCCTGCATAGGTATTCGTCACCTCTTCCCGCGAATCCAGGAGTAGGGGCGCTCGGCCGAGCGTTCCTACTTGGCCGCGCACCTATTTGCCCGCCCGCCGCCTGATGGGCGAGGCGCGTCGGCTCGGGCAGGCGCAGGCCCCGGCAGCAGCGCAGCACCCAGTCCACCGCCTCCGCCAGCCCTATGCGATGCCCGACGGAGACGTAGACGGGGTTCACCCCGTCCCGGGTGCGCAGCACGGCGCCGATGACCTGACCGCCGTCCCGCAGCTCGCTCTGGGAGCCGGCGGCCCCGTCCGGCTCGGCGTGCTCGCCGCAGAGGCGCGACTTGGCGCAGCCGATGGCCGGCACGTCCAGAAGGAGCCCTAGATGGCAGGCGATGCCGAAGCGCCTCGGGTGGGCGAGCCCCTGGCCGTCCACCAGCAGGAGGTCCGGCTTCCGCACCCGCGAAAGGGGCTCCAGGAGCACCGGCGTCTCCCGGAAGGAAAGGAGCCCCGGCACGTAGGGAAAGGTCACCTCCGCCTCTACCACGGCCTGCTCCAGCAGCTCGAGGCCGGGGTAGCTGAGAACGACCACGGCTCCCCGAGCAGGGGCGCGCCGGCCCTTCTCCAGAACGGAGATGTCCACGCCGGCCACCGTGCGCACCTCGCCGGGGTCGCCTAGACACACCACCTGCGAAGCCAGCCGCCTCTGGGTGTCCATGGCCTCCGGGATGCTGAGGTCCCAGCGGTGCAGCGTTCGGATCTCCATCAAGAACATTATAGCCGGGCGCTTGTCGTTGCCTCTATGCGGGGCCATGCTATGATGTCGCGAGATCGGCCACGGGGAGACCCTCAATGAAGGCACCTGCCACTCTCTTCTCGCCATCGCGGGCCGCCCACGTGGCAGCCCTGGCCGCTGCCGCCCTCCTGCTGGCCGGCTGCGGCATCAGCCTCGGCGACGGCACCTCCTCCGAACTCTTCTCCAAGCTAAGCCTCCGTGGCGAGCCCGTCGTGGGGCGCGAGATGACCCTGCAGGTCAGCCACGAGCAGCGCTACCCGGTGACCGTGGACATCAGTTGCTTCCTGTTGCAGCCGGGCCGCAGCCGGCGACTCCTGGGCCGCGACACGCTGCCCGCCAACCCCGACACCTCGACGGAGCCGACCCCGGTGGCCGGCGCCAGCACCTTCCGCTTTCGAGTGCAGAGGCCGGGCCGCTACCTGGCCCTCTGCAACACCCCCCTGGACTCGGATAACTCCATCAGCAAAGAGTTCCGGGTGAAGTAGGGGCGCTCGGCTGAGCGCCCCTACCCGAACGCCGCCAATCGCCGCAGCGCCTCCAGCCGGTCGCGCTGGCCGAGGCGGGCCCGGGCGACGGCCGCCCGAAGGGTCTCGACGGTGCGGTCGTAGGTGGTGCGGTCTACGGGGTAAGGATGGCCGTCCTTGCCGCCGTGGGCGTAGCTGTAGCGGACGGGGTCGCGGAAGCTGGCCGGGGCGCCATAGACCAGCTCCGACACCAGGGCCAGGGCCCGCACCGTCTTGGGGCCCACCCCTTCCATGCCCAGCAAGGCCTCGAAGCCCTGGGGCTGCTCCTCGTAGGTCTTCAGCAGGATCTTCCTCAGGCGCGACGGGTTCACGTCAGACAGCAAGACGTAGTGGCGATGGGGCAGGTCGAGCTGCTGGAGGCGCTCTAGCTCCCCGACGACGCTCTCGGGCCGCTCGCCGGCGACGCGGGCGCTCACCTCGCGCGCGTCCTCGGCCTCGCGGGCCACCATGTTCAGGACTTCGCCCCGCTCGTCGCAGCAGATGGCGTGGTGGGGCTCGCAGACGAAGTCCTCCACCGTGGTCGAGAGCCAGTGGTAGCGACGCGCCCAGCGGGTGTCGGGGTTCATCCCCTGCTGGATCACGCACCAGGTTCCTGAGGCAGCCTCGCCAGCGACGGGGGTGAAGACGAAGGTGTGCTGGTAGATCTGGTAGCCGTCCTGGAGGGCGGCGCTGTCCACCTTGGCGGACATGCGCGAGGAGTAGATGAGGGGCGCCGGGTCCAGGCCCAGGCGGTCGCCGAGGGCCGCTAGCTCCTGGGGCGTCCGGCGCGAGGTCTTGCCCTTGCCGCCCGACACGTAGAGGCCGGTGTCGGGCCCCAGGTCGCGCAGGCCCTCCTTGAGGGCGCCGCAGACCGTGGTGGTGAGCCCGCTGGAGTGCCAGTCGAAGCCCAGGGCGCAGCCGAAGGCCTGGAACCAGTACGGGTCCGACAGGCGCCGAAGCACCTCCTGGGGCCCGAACTCCTCCACCAGCACCAGCGTGAGCTGGCGGGCCAGTTGGGTCATGCGCTGGAAGAGCCAGGACGGCGCGGCCCCGTAATGCAGCGGCAGATGGGCGACACCGGTGCGGGGCATGACTACGTGTCCTCAGGTCTCCAGCTTGAACACGCGGACGGCGTTGTCGCGGAGGAACTTGCGGCGAACGCCCTCATCGAGGCCCAGGGCGTCGACCTCGTCGACGCAGCGCTTCAAGGGGATCATCGGGTAGTTGGTCCCCAAGAGCACCTTGTCCTGGCCCCGCTTGCGCAGGTAGCGGGTAAACGCCTCAGGGTAGCGCGAGGGCACGTAGGCCGAGGTGTCGATGTACACGTTGGGATACTTGGTGGCCACCGCGATCATCTCCTCGGTCCACGGGTAGCCGATGTGCCCGCCGACGATGACCAGCTCCGGGAAGGTGAGCGCTACCTCGTCGATGTACGGTATGGGCCGGCCGGTCTCAGACGTCCGCATCGGCCCAGTGTGGCCCGTCTGGTAGCAGAAGGGGATGCCAAGGTCGATGCACTCCGCATACAGCGGGTAGTAGTGGCGGTCGTTAGGGGGCAGGCCCCAGAGCCAGGGGACGACCCGCAGCGCCTTGAAGCCGAGGTCGCGGACGCACCTGCGGAGCTCGCGCACGGCCTGCACGGGCCGGAGGAGATCCACCGCCGCCACGCCGGCAAAGCGGTCCGGCCAGCGCGAGACGATCCCGGCGATCTCGTCGTTGGTGATGATGGGGCCGTCGGGCCCCCACCAGGCGCTGAGGAGGGCGAACCCCACCTTGGCCTCGTCCATCTGCTCGAGGGTCGTCTCGATGGGGATGGCGGGCACGGGGCCAGTGACGCCGGCCCAGCGGCGGAGCGACTCGAACATGGGGGCGTTGAGAAAGAACTCAGCGCCGGGCTGCATCCAGGCGTCTATGGCTTTCACGTCCTCTGCCACTCCAGCCTCCTTTCCGCTAAGCGAAACCTCGGCGCTCGCCTGCCGCATATGATACCAACGGCACCTACGGATACTAAAACCTATGTTCGACGCCGTCAAGGGATTGGCTGACTACAGCCCTAGCACGCATCCCACGAGCGGTGTGATAAGATGACGGGTGCATCATGGGGAGCGAGAAGTTCAAACGCGTCGTGGACGACTTCGAGGCCGCGTGGGACAGCGTAATGGCTCGTGCTGATGTCCGCGCAATGGTGATGGGCCCTTCCCTTAGAGGGCATATCAACCAGCAGGCGAAGGTCGCTAGGGCTCTAAGAAAGGCCATCGTGAAGCGTTGCGATGATCTTGGCGTCGCAGTGGTGCCGGAGCACAGGCGTCTGGTTGGGGCAAGCCAGAAATTCCTGAAGCAAGCCCATAATCTGTGTCTTCATGAGCTGCGACTCGCAGAACAATGCGACTTGATAATTATCCTCCCCGCCACCGCCGGGCCGCTCGTGGAGCTGGGAATGTTTGCCGAGAGGCCGGGACTGCGAGCGAAGTCGGTTCTCATAGTGTTTGATCGGATGTACAGGCAAAGGCAGTCATTCATCAACGATGGGCCGAGAAAAGCCTACGATCGCCTGAAGGCGCGGATTCTCGATGTCGACTACGGCGATGTGGACACGGTCTTGGCAGAGGTAGACACCCTCGTTGCATACGAGCAGGCCACCAAGGCATCAGGGGCTGCGCTTCGGGAGTAAGAGGGAAATGCCCACGAGAGTAGACTGGGTGAGGCAGACCGCGCTGACTCGCGACAGGGTGATCGTGTTGGGCCTCGTCAACACGCTCCAGCCGGTAGGCCACGCCATTCTGGCGGAGGCCGCGTCCGGCCGCATGGAGCGGGGTAGACTAAGGGCAGTTGTCCACTCGCTTAACGTACACGGCATGTTGGCCAGACTGCCTACGGGCGAGTACGTTGTGACGCGCACAGGTAGAGACGCGGTGGGTGCCTCTGGTCTCGGAGTTCGGCGCGATGTTAGCCGCATGCAATACCTGTTTAAGAGGAGCAAAGGAGGGGGAGCGGAGGCATAGTTGGGCGATGGTTCGTCGCCCTTTGTGCAAGACTCTCCATTGAAGGCCTCGCCGCGCCCGCATCCAAATGACTTCGCCATTTGTCTGCGGCGCGGCGAGAGCGGCAGAGCAATCAGACGATTGGAAAAGAACTATGAGCCACCTCCCCCTCCTTGTTTCCTTCCCAGATGACGCGCATTCCATCGATCTGCTCGCCACGGAACTCGAGTGGGACGACGGGAATTCGGCTCTGGCGAGGCGCCTTTGGGAGAGCCGACTCCCTCCGTTAGTGGACACGGCCTGTCTCCCCTATCTCTTTGGCGTGTCCGCGAAACTGATATCTGCCATGGGGCTCTTCCCCAAGCGTTACTACCGCCTTTTCCAGCGACCTAAGAAGGGCGGGGGCACACGCCAGATCGAGTCTCCTCGGCGGTTCCTCAAGGTGATCCAATGGTGGATCAACGACCATATTCTGTCTCGCCAACAAATGCCTGCGTACGTGGTCGGCTTCGTCAAAGGCAAGAGCATTTTCGACAATGGCGAGCAACATGCGCGGGGGAAGAATCTCATGGTAGTTGACATCGCGGACTTCTTCCCCAGTGTGCCCATGACCAAGGTCATACAGCTCTTTCAGAGCCTCAATTTTCCCGAACCTGTCAGCCATCAACTGGCGAGGCTTTGCTGTCTGGAAGAAAGATTGCCGCAGGGGGCACCGACCAGCCCGGCGATTGCCAACCTCGTGTTCCTTCCAGCAGACGAAGAGCTGGCTCGGCTCGCGAACGGGTGGGCCTGTGAGTACACGCGCTACGCGGACGACCTGGCGTTCTCTGGGTCGAGACGCTTCAGCAAAGAGGACCTGGCCGAAGTGGGAGAAGTGCTGAGGCGCTATGGTTTCTCTGTCAGTGAATCAAAGGCCCGCATAGTGGGCGCACGAGCACGTCAGATCCTTACCGGCCTCGTTGTGAACGTGAAGCCACAGCCGCCGCGGTGGAAGAGACGCCTATGGAGGGCCATGTTCCATCGCGCGTCGAAACACCCCCATGAGTTTTCAGACCGCGCGCAACGCTTGGCCGGCATCGCAGCGTTCGTCAACCAGTTCAACCCGAAGCTGGCAGAGGAATATCGCGGGGTATCGGAAGAAGTGCGTCGGCGCGCTGCCACAGGCTGATATCTACCCAGCCCGGAAGTTCATCGTGTAGCCGAGGAGGCCGCGGACGTGCTCCAGGGGCTCGAAGCCCGACGCCCGGCAGACGTCGCGCACGCTGTCCTCGAGCTGGTAGTCGGGGTCGGTCAGGGTCTCCGTGATGGAGAGCACGCCGCCGCGCCGGAGGACGCGCCGCAACTCCCGGAGCGCCTGGGGCCGGTCGGGAATCTCGCCGAGGACGGCGACGAGGTAGGCGGTGTCGACACTATCGTCGGCCAGGGGCAGGCGCGTCGCGTCGCCCAGGATGAGGCCGGCGTTGGTGATGCCCGTGTCGCGCAGGTGCTCCGACAGCTCGGCGAGCATCGGCGGCTGGACGTCGAGGCAGAGGAGGCGCCCGCCGGAGCCTATCATGCGGGAGGCCTCGACGGAGAAGTAGCCGGTGCCGGGGCCCAGCTCCAGGACGGTGGCGCCGGGCTCGACGTGGGCGCGCGCCAGCGTGCGCCGCACCGGGTGGAGTAGCCCGCGCAGGGGATTATGCAGAGTCCCCGCTTCAGCGAAAGGCATCGGGCCGCGACGCCGGTATCGTGCGACGTACCACCCAGCGATCTCAACGGTCGCCGCGACAAGCAACATCCGGACCAGCAAGCGCAGCAGGAGCCTCATGCGACCTAGCCGTCTCCCACTCCCGCCGCCCGCTCGGCGGCCTGGACCGTGTTCCAGAGGAGCATGGCGACCGTCATGGGCCCGACGCCGCCCGGCACGGGGGTGATAGCCGCCGCCTTCTCGGCCACGGCCTCGAAGTCCACGTCCCCCACCATGCGATAGCCGCTCTTGCGGCTGGCGTCCGGCACCCGGTTGTTCCCCACGTCGATGACCACGGCCCCCTCGCGCACCATGTCGGCGGTGATGGCGCGGGGGCTGCCCATGGCCGCCACCAGGATGTCGGCCTGGCGGGTGATGGCGGCCAGGTCGCGCGTGCCCGTGTGGCAGACGGTGACGGTGGCGTTGGCGCCGGGTCGCTTCTGCATGAGGATGGCGGCCAGGGGCTTGCCGACGATGTTCGAACGCCCGCAGATGACGACGTGCTTGCCGGCCGGGTCGTGGCCGCTGCGCAGCAGGAGCTGCTGGATGCCCGCCGGCGTGCAGGAGAGGAAAGCCGGCTCGCCGCGGAGGAGAAGGCCCATGTTCACCGGGTTGAGGGCGTCCACGTCCTTCTCGGGGTCGATGGCACGGGCGACGGCGTCCTCGCTCAAGTGTGGCAGCAGGGGCATCTGCACCAGGACGCCGTGCCAGGCCGGGTCGGCGTTGAGGCGTTCGACGAGGGCCAGCAGTTCCTCTTGGCTGACCTCGGCGGGCTGCCGGATGGTCTCCGAGCGGATGGCGATGTCCTCGCAGGCCTGGGCCTTGGAGCGCACGTAGGAGATGGAGGCGGGGTTCTCGCCCACCAGCACGAAGGCCAGGCCGGGCGTCACGCCGCGCTCGCGCAGTCGCTCGACGCGCTCCCGGAGTTCGGCGCGTACCTCGTCGGCCACGGCGCGTCCGTCGATGATGGTGGCGGTCATCTGGTCCTCCGAAGGTTCGGGGATAGTCCGCCGCTAGCATAAGGCCCGCTCGGCCCGTCGTCCAGACCGCGACTCCCTGTGCTACAATTCGACCTGCCATGCCCAACCTCGCCGTCGGCATCGACATGGTGGAGATTGACCGCGTTCGCCGCGTCCTGAAGCGGTTCCCCCAGCGCTTCCTGGAGCGCGTCTACACGCCCGTCGAGGTGGCCGTCTGCCGCGGGCGCGTCCACGAGCTGGCGGCCCGATTCGCCGCCAAGGAGGCAGCCATGAAGGCCCTGGGCACCGGAGCCCGCGGCCTCGCCTGGCGCGAGATCGAGGTCCTGCCCAACCGGCGCGGCAAGCCGCTGCTCTACCTCTACGGCCGCGCCCGGGAGCGGGCGGAGGAGATCGGCCTCCACGGGCTGGACGTGAGCCTGACACACACCCGCCAGCACGCCCTGGCCGTCGTCGTCGGCGTGCAGGAGAGTGGCATCGACGAGCCGGGCGTGGCCCGCGACCGGCTCCTGCGCTGGCTTCAGGAAAGGGGTCGCCTGTGAAGCTCGTCACCGCCGACCAGATGCGCCGCATCGACCAGCTCTCCGCCAAGGCAGGCGTCGGCACCGACGTCCTCATGGAGAACGCCGGGCTGGCCGTGGCCCAGGAGAGCTGGATGGCCCTGGGCACCCTCCAGGAGTGCCGCATCGTCGTCCTGGCCGGCCCCGGCAACAACGGCGGCGACGGCCTGGTGGCCGCTCGCTACCTCACCGAGTGGGGGGCCACGGTGCAGGTCTACCTCCTGAAGGCCCGCGACGAGAACGACGCTAACTACCGCCATCTGCTGGAGGCGGGCGTGTCGCTGGCCTGCGCCGAGGACGATGCCGGCCTCGCCAAGCTGGACGCCGCCCTGGCGGAGGCCGACCTGGTGGTGGACGCCCTCCTGGGCACCGGCGCCGCCCGACCCATCGCCGGGCACCTGGCGGAGGTGCTGTCGCGGCTGGCGGCGGCGCGGGCCCGGCCCCGGCCGCCGATATTGGTGGCCGTGGACGTCCCCACCGGCCTCAACTCCGATACCGGCGCCGTCGATCCCCTGACCGTAGCCGCTGACCACACCGTGACCCTGGCCTTCTCCAAGGTCGGCCTGCACACCTACCCCGGCGCCCGCTATGCCGGACGCGTGCAGGTGGTGGACATCGGCATACCGCCGGCCCTCACGTCCGACCTGCCCCACGAGCTGATGACGGCTTCGAACGTTCGCCCCCTCCTGCCGGCCCGCCCGCCCGACGCCAACAAGGGCAGCTTCGGGCGGGTGCTCGTCGTCGCCGGCTCCGAGAACTACGTCGGTGCCGCCCATCTGGCGGCGGCCGCTGCCTACCGGGTAGGCGCGGGGCTGGTCACCCTGGCCTGCCCCCGCAGTCTGTACCCCGTCATCGCCTCCGATCTGACGGAGGCCACCTACCTGCCCTTGCCCGAGGAGGAAGGCGGGCTAGCCCGCCGGGCCGCCGACCTCGTCCTGCGCGCCGTCGAAGGCTACGAGGTGCTCCTCGTGGGCTGCGGCCTGGGCCAGCGGGGCGCCACCCAGAGCTTCGTGCGGGCCCTCCTCTTCTCCCTGGCTGGGGAGCCGCCGCCTGCCGTCGTCGTCGATGCCGACGGCCTCAACGCCCTGGCGAGGACGCCGGGCTGGTGGTGGGAGCTGAAGGCGCCGGCCATCGTCACGCCCCACCCGGGGGAGATGTCGCGCCTTTCGGGCCGGCCCATCGCCGAGGTCCAGGCCGACCGCCTGGGGTTCGCCGTCGACTGTGCTCGAGAGTGGGGGAAGACGGTGGTCCTCAAGGGCGCCCACACCGTGGTGGCCTCGCCGGACGGTCGCGCCGTCCTCAGCCCCTTCGCCAACCCGGCCCTGGCCAGCGGCGGCACCGGCGACGTGCTGGCCGGCGCCCTGGCCGGCTTCCTGGCCCAGGGCCTCTCGCCCTTCGAGGCCGCCGTCTGCGGCGTCTACGTGCACGCGGCAGCGGGCGAGGACGCCCGGCGGCAGATGGGCGACGCCGGCCCCGTCGCCGGCGACCTGCTACCCCTCATGCCACTTGCCATCAAGGCCCTAACTTCGCCGGAATCCAGGTTCGGGGTCTCCCATGACGAGAAGGCCAGCCTTTAGGCTGGCGAGGTGATAGCGCCGGGCTGAAGCCCGGCCTTCGTCTTCTGAAAGTCCGCCGAGGCTGCCGCCTCTACAGTCGGGTGGGCCACCTGTGATATAGTAGGCTACCGAGCGAGCAAGGAGATGCGAAGGCGAAGCAAGGCACGGAACAGCCGAACGCCGATGTCGCTGGCCCTTCCCCCTCGCGCGTAGCCTCGGACAGTTCAACACCGTAGCCGCCGACGGCGCCCTCGGACCTAAGGAGACGAAGTTCGAAAGGTAAAGGTCGCCGGTGCAAGCAGGAGCTCCCACCCTGGTCGGCGGACGCCGTCGCTGGCGTCTCCGCACCGGCGAACGCACCGACGCCTTACGTTCCAGCGACTACCCTCCCCTCCTCCAGCGGCTGCTGGCCAACCGGGGGGTACGCACGCTCGATGAGGCGCGTCGCTTCCTGCAAGGCGCGCCGGCACCCCCAGACCCCTTCCTGTTGCCCGACATGGAGCGCGCCGTCCAGCGTCTGTGCCTCGCTCTGCGCCGGCATGAGCTGGTGGCCGTCTTTGCCGACTTCGATGTCGACGGCGTGACGGCGGCCGCCCTCCTCACCCAGGGGCTGGAGGCCCTGGGAGGCCGCGTCCTCACCCACATCCCGGACCGCTTTCAAGAAGGGTACGGCCTCAACACAGACGCCATCGACCGGCTGCGGGCCCAGGGGGCGGATCTGCTGCTGGCAGCCGATTGCGGCACCAGCTCTCTGGCTGAGGTGGAGCACGCGCGCGCCCTGGGGATGGACGTCCTCATCGTGGACCACCATGCGGTGTCGGAGCGGCTCCCCCCGGCGCAGGCGCTGGTGAACCCGAAGCTGGCCCAGAGGGAACCCGGAACCGGGAACCGGGAACCAGCAGACGCCTCTGGGCTCCTCGGGTCCGAGTTCCCAGTCCCTGGTTCCCTGGATGGGCTCGCCGCCGTGGGGCTGGCCTACGAGCTCATGGCTGCTCTCCACGAGGCCCTGAACGTCGCCTTCGAGCCCGGCGAGCACCTAGACCTGGTGGCCCTGGGCACCGTCGTCGACATGGCACCCCTCCTGGGCGAGAACCGGGAGCTGGTGCGGCGGGGCCTGGCCGCCCTGGCGCGGACCTCGCGGCCGGGGTTGCGCGCCCTGATGAAGGTGGCAGGGGTCGACTCTGCGCGCCCAGATACCGAGGCCCTCTCCTTCGCCCTGGGGCCACGCCTCAACGCCGCCGGCCGCATCGCCAACGCCCGCCTGGCCTACGACCTGCTCGTCGCCCGCGACGAGGGGGAGGCAACCCGCCTGGCCCAGCGCCTGGACGAGCTGAACCGAGAGCGCCAGCACCGGACGCAGGAGGCCCTCTCGCTGGCCCAGGAGCTTTGGGGGGCAGAGGACCCCCAATCGCCGCTGGTCATGGTGGGGCACCCCGACCTTGGCTCCGGCATCGTCGGGCTGGTGGCGGCCCGACTGGCCGAGGACCTCTACCGGCCGGCCGTCGTCTACGAGCTGGGTGAGAACACCAGCCGCGCCAGTGCCCGCAGCATCCCCGAGTTCGACATCGTGGGTGCACTGCGGGCGTGTGCCCAGACGGACGCCGGGCTCTTCCGGCGCTTCGGCGGCCATCGACAGGCAGCGGGCTTCACAGCCGATAACCACGCCCTGCCCGCCATCAAGGAACGGCTCCTGGCACACGCCGCCCAGGAGCTGGCTCCCCGGGATCTGGCGTCCACCATCGAGGTGGATGCGACCATGCCGCTGCGCGCCCTGCGTGCGCCCGAGATCCAGGGGCTGAGGTTGCTGGCCCCCCACGGCATCGGCAACCCGCGACCGACCTTCCTGAGCCGGGGCGTCACGGTGATCGAGTGCCAGGTGGTGGGCAGCGACGGCCAGCACCTGCGCCTCAAGCTGCGCGATGGACCTATGGTCTGGCCGGCCATCGCCTTCGGCATGGGCGAAGTGCCCTTTGCCCGTCCGGGAGGCTCCGCCTCAGGCGGAAGCGACAGCCAACAACCCGCCCAGCCGGCTGGGGGGCTGCCGGAGCCGGGAAACCTCATCGATGTGGTGTACGCCTTCTCAGCGGACCGGCGCCGCGGCGATAATCTGGAGCTGGAGGTCCTGGACTTCCTGCCGTCGCCCTAGGGGGCCGCTGGAGCGCAACGGAGGGAAACTTGGCGCGCTATCAGGTCTGTCTCGAGGTGGGCGAGGACGGCACGTGCATGGCGCACGTCCCCGAACTCCTCGGCTGCTTCGCAGTAGGGAGCACACGAGAGGAGACCCTGGAGCGCCTGCGCAGCGCCATCAGCGAGCACCTGGCCTGGCTGGCAGAGCACAAGGAGGCGCCGGCGCCCTCCGCCGAGGCGGGCGAGGTGGAGATCGAAGTGGTAGAGGAGATATCTACGCCGGCCAGCTACCCGCGCAGGCCCGACGAACCCGTGGCCTTCTTCGCCGCTGACGAGGAACCCTTGTCCTACCACGACTTGCAGACGGCCGTACGACTCATGGAGCACGCCCGGCGCGACCTGCTGGAGTTTCTCAAAGACGCGCCTGACAGCCTGCTCCACTGGCGACCCGGACCCGACGACCCGTCCATCGCCGAGACGCTGCTACACATGGCCCGTGTCGAGGCGAACTACCTAGCTCACCTGGAAGAGGAACCGCAGCAGCAGCCATTCCCGCAGCTAGCGGCCGTCCGAAGCTGGGTCTACCATCGCCTGGGTCGGCTGACGGATGCGGAGCTCTCTCGCCTTACCACCCACCGCGACGAGAAGTGGTCGACGCGAAAGGTGCTCCGCCGCTTCCTCGAGCACGACCGGGAGCACACAGCCCATATCCGCAGCCTTCTGGCCCGCTACCACCGCGATCTGTCCCGCAGCTAAGTGTCCCTTGCGGCTGCCAGGGGCCTACGCTAAGATCGCCCTTGCCCGGCTCAGTAAGGGAGACAGGACTTCATGAAAGAATATCGGACCGAGGAGATACGCAACGCTGTTTTGGTAGGGCACGGCAGCACCGGCAAGACCGCCCTCTCAGAGGCCGCCCTCTATGTGGCTGGGACCATCAACCGTCTGGGCAAGATCGAGGACGGCAGCACGACCTCCGACTACGACCCAGACGAAGCAAAACGCGGGTTCAGCATCAACCTTTCCCTCCTTCCTTGCGAGTGGAAGGGAAACAAGCTCAACCTCATCGATACGCCCGGGTACGCCGACTTCGTCGGTGAGGTGAAGGCCGGGATCAGGGCCGCTGACGTCGCCGTACTCGTCGTTTGCGCTGCCTCCGGCGTCCAGGTCGGCACCGAGTCGGCCCTGGGCTTCATCGCTGAGCGCCACCTTCCCACCGTCGTCTTCGTCAACCGCATGGATCGGGAGAACGCCGACTTCGCGGGGACGCTCAGCCAGCTCCAGAAGGCGCTGGGCAAGAAATGCGTGCCCGCTGAGGTGCCCATCGGCGCCCAGGACAGCTTCGAAGGCGTCGTGGACCTGGTGAGCATGAAGGCCTACAGGGGCGAAAAGGCCAGCGAGGGCGAAGTGCCTGCATCTCTGGCTGAGACGGTGGCCCGCTATCGAGAGCAACTCGTGGAGGCCATCGCCGAGACCGACGACACCCTCATCAACAAGTACCTGGAGGGCGAAGAGCTCAGCGAGGAGGAACTGCGCCGCGGCCTGCGGGCCGGCACCATGTCTGGCTCCACTATTCCCGTCTTCAGCGGCTCGGCCACCAAGACCCTCGGTATCGGGCCGCTGCTGGACGCTCTAGTCAACTACGCGCCCTCGCCCAAGGACGTCGGCGAAGTGGTGGCGCAACAGGGCCCCTCAGGGCCGGAGGTGAGGCTATCGGCGGACTCCGGGGGGCCGCTGGCCGCGCTCGCCTTCAAGACGGCCGCCGACCCCTACGTGGGCAAGCTTACCTACCTGCGTGTCTTCAGCGGCACTATCAAGTCAGACTCTCAGGTCATGAACGCCGCCAAGGGCAACGCGGAACGCATCGGGCAGCTCTTCACGGTGCGGGGCAAGAGCCAGGAGCAGACGCCGCAGGTGGTAGCCGGCGACCTCGGCGCTGTACCCAAACTGTCCGAGACCGCCACCGGCGACACCCTCTGCCAGCGAGAGAAGCCCCTGGTGCTGGCGCCTATCGCTTTCCCGGAGCCCTACTACTCCGCCGCTGTCCGCCCCAAGAGCAAGGCCGACCTGGACAAGATGGGCTCTGCCCTGACCCGCATCACCGAGGAGGACCCAACTCTTCGCGTGCACAGGGAACATGACACCTTCGAGACCATCCTCTCCGGCCTCGGCGATTCCCACTTGGAGGTGGCGGCCGAGAAGATGCGCCGCAAGTTCGGCGTTGACCTGGAGCTGACGCCGCCCAGGGTCCCCTACAAGGAGACCATCACCGCCAGCGGCTCCGCCGAATACACACACAAGAAGCAGACGGGAGGCCACGGACAGTACGCCAGGGTGACCATCCAGCTAGAGCCCCTACCCCGGGGCAGCGGTTTCCAGTTCGTGGACCGCGTCGTGGGCGGTGTCGTGCCCAGGACGTACATACCGGCCGTAGAGAAGGGGGCGCTGGAGGCCCTGCAGGAAGGTGTCCTGGCCCACTACCCCCTCATCGACTTCAAGGCAACCCTCGTCGACGGCAAGGACCACCCGGTTGACTCCTCGGAGATGTCCTTCAAGATCGCCGGTGCCGCCGCCCTCAAGAAGGGAGCGCAGGAGGCCCAGCCGGTGCTCCTGGAGCCCATCGTCAACCTCACTATCACCGTCCCCGAGAGCAACACGGGCGACATCATGAGCGACCTGAACAGCAAGCGGGCCAAGGTGCTGGGCATGACACCCCAGGACGGCAACAGCATCATCGAGGCCCAAGCGCCGCTGGCCGAAGTCCTGCGCTACGCCACCGACCTGCGCTCCATCACCCAGGGCCGCGGCAGCTACCGCGTGCAGTTCAGCCACTACGAGGAAGTGCCCGCCCACATCGCCCAGAGGATCGTGGAGCAGTCGCGAAAGGAGAGGGAAGGCTCCTGAGACGAGGGCATAGGGCACAGCACATAGCCATAGGCGCGGCCTCTGCGCTATGTCCTGCGGCTCATCCTCCGCCGTCGCCCTTCTCCTCCGCTTCGCCCTCGCGCGCTTCGCCGTCCTTCCCGCTACGACGCCAAAGGTCTTGGAAGTTCTCGCCTCGAATGGCCCGCCCGATCTCCTCGCGCTCGGCGGTGAGGAGCTCCTGGAGGCAGGCCTCGCACTGGCGCATCAGCTCGGGGTCACCCGCCTCGGCGAAGCGGCTCGCAATGTGGTCCCAGACGCCGAGGCGCAGCAGGCTGCTCACGTACTTGGGCCAGGGGATGATGGTAACGCTCTCCGGCTTGGGGAAGCGGGGGCGCAACTGGCGCAGGCTCCGAAAGCGCTCCTCCGGCGTGGCGACCATAGGCACGACCTTGATCATGGGGCCGTCCACCGCCGAGCGCCGGTTGTCGATGAGCAGGGTCTTGCGCAGGAGGGGGAAGTAGAGAGACACCACCTCCGCCGTGTCCAGGTTGCGGTTCACCTCGGCCAGATCAATGCGGAAGTCAGAGTCCATGGCTGGCGGGAACGCCTCCCCTCCCCCGATTTGGACCCACCCGGCCCGCCCAGTATGTCTTGTCGAGGGGGCGCAGCCCCCTCGATCTCCCCCGGCTATTGCTTGTCGGTGTCCACGATGCGCAGGAAGCGGTGCTTGCCGACCCGGATCACCATGCCGGGCCGGAAGGGTAGGTTGAAATCACTAATGGGCTGGCCGTCCACATCGATGGCGCCTTGCTTCATTAGACGCCGTGCCTCGCCCTTGCTTCGGACCAGGCCCTCGTGAAGGAGAAGAGCCATGAGGTCGTTTCCGTAGCTCTCCAGGCTGGAAATCGCCACTTCCCGTCCGATAGTCGCTTCCGCCCTGAGCGTGCCTGTCCCCCAGACCGTCGCCCTTCCCTGAATGACGTGAGTAAACTGCTCCTCCGCCCGCTCCGCCGCCTCCGGCCCGTGGTACTGGCCCACGATCTCGTGGGCGAGGCGCTTCTTCAAGTCCATGGGGTTGACGGACCGCTCCTGGAGCTGGCGGCCTATCTCCTCCACCTCCTCGGCCGGCACGCGCGTCACCAGCGTGAAGTAGTCAACGATGAGGTCATCAGAAGGCAGAGACATGACCTTGCCGTACATCTCGTCCGGCGAGTCGGTGAGGGCGATGTGGTTGCCCTGGGTCTTGGACATCCGCAGGCCGTCGGTGCCCACCAGGATGGGGACGCAGACGGGCACCTGCGGCCGCTGGCCGTAAGCGCGCTGGAGGGTGCGGCCGGCCATGATGTTGAAGAGTTGGTCGGTGCCGCCGACCTGCACGTCGCAGTGAAGGGCGACGGCGTCGTAGCCCTGCATAAGGGCATAGAAGAACTCGTGCAGGTATATGGGGTCGCCCCGGTCGCGGCGGAGGGCGAAGTTCTCGCGCTGCAAGAACTGGCCCACCGTGAAGTTGGAGGCAACCTGAATGAGGTCAGCGAAGGTGAGCTTGCCCAGCCAGTTGGCGTTGTAGTCGATGATGGTGCGCTCAGGGTCCAGGACCTTGAAGGCCTGCTCGGTGTAAGTGCGGGCGTTGGCCTCCAGTTCCTCGGGCGTGAGGATGGGGCGGCGGGTGTCCTTGTCGCTGGGGTCACCCACCAGGCCGGTGAAGTTACCGATGAGGAAGACTGTCTCGTGGCCCAAGTCCTGGAACTGCCGCAGCTTGTACATGGGGACGGTGTGGCCCAGGGTGAGGTCCGGCGCCGAGGGGTCTACGCCCAGGTAGACGCGAAGGGGTCGCCCCCCCGCCAGGCGCTCGCGCAACTCCTGGTCCATGGTGGCACGGATCTGCTCGTCGCCGTACTCGACGCCGCGCATGAGCAGTCGCATCTGCTCATCGACAGGTAGCATGGCGTTCCTTAGCCCTCCCGAAGGGCCGCCTCAGCAGCGGCCACGTCGCGCTGGATCTGGGCCTGGAGCTCCTCGGCGCTGGCAAAGCGCCTCTCCGAGCGCAGGCGCTCCACAAGATCGATGCGCAGGTCATGACCGTAGAAGTCGTTCCCCTGGTAGTCCAGCATATACACCTCGATGGTGCGCTCGCCCTTGTCGAAGGTGGGCCGGCGGCCGATGTTGGTCACTGCCTTGTAGCGCGCCTCCCCCAGGTAGGCCCGCGTGACGTAGACGCCGAAGGGAGGCAGAGCGCGGTCGGCGCCGACAGCAATGTTGGCAGTGGGGAAACCGATCCCCTTGCCACGACGCGCCCCCTCTACCACGGGCCCACGCAGGGAGAAAGCCCTTCCCAGAAGCTCCGCCACCCGCCGCATGTCGCCCTCGCCCAGAGCGGAGCGGACGGACGTGGAGCTGACCACCAGGTCACCCTCGGTGAAGGCCTCCAGCACCTCCAGTTGGTAGCCCATCTCTCGCCCTAATTCGCTCAGGACAGCCACGGTGCCTTCGCGGCCGCGGCCCAGGGCGTGATCGGGGCCCTCCAGCATGAACCTGACCTGGAGCTCCTCCACCAGGAGCTGCACGAAGTCGCGGGCCGAGAGCTGGGCCAGCTCCGACGTGAACGTCACCGGCGCCACGAAGTCGACACCGGCGTCGCGCAGCAGCTCGATGCGCTCCTCCAGGCTGCACAGGTAGGCGATGGGCTTCTCGGGGTGCAACACTTGGAAGGGCGCCGGGTGCAGAGTAACGACGCCACTGGCCAGGCCCAGGGTACGGGCCCGCTCCTGAAGATGGTCCAG
>Ga0315279_10003197_pt1 | contig 23224 bp, 18 predicted proteins | sample YL17G06_20_MG_FD_203694 | JGI IMG/M metagenome (GOLD analysis project Ga0315279, IMG submission 203694) | Sediment microbial communities from Yellowstone Lake, YNP, Wyoming, USA - YL17G06_20 | ecosystem: Environmental > Aquatic > Freshwater > Lake > Sediment | place: USA: Wyoming | collected...
TTTCTGGATCAAACTGTATTCCCATAGTCGTGGCAAGCATGGTTGCAGCAAGATCTTCCGCGTAGTCACCGGCTTTATCGTCAGGTTGCCCGAAGGTATGGTGTTCCGAAAGATAACCGTAGTTGTCTGGGCCTGAAGGAATTGCCACGCCTATCGATGACGCCAACAGCCTGTGAGATTCATTGGTCGAGTTTCTGGCTATCACTATGAACGTGATTTCTCCTGGCTTCAGCATTTTCAAACCGCGTTCTCTTGAAATCATTTCGCATCCAGGTGGTATGATGCTCGAAACACTGACTATGTTGCACGCCTGGATTCCTGCGTCTCTCAATGCCAACTCAAAAGACTGCAATTGCTCTTTGTGTTTTCCGGCACCTTTCGTTAGGAAAAAATATCTTGGAATCATTTTGCATTTACATGTATCAATTGGCTTATTAGTCTTTTGTTTTCCCACGCTTCCAGACCGTTGGCTAGAGAAAAGAATAACAGAGCTTAGACCTTCTTGCGTGATACTATAACCTTTAAATATCGCCATGCCTACACCTTTCTTAAAAAGCGAGGTAGAAAGAAGATGACCAAAATGGAAAGAAAACCAGTCGCTGAAGTAGTCGCATGGGCGAAGTCGTTTGCGGCTGGGCAGACGCTTTTCGATCGCTTAGAAGTAAAGCTCGGCAAGAGCGAGCATACGATTGAGGGATATTCGAAAGGTCTCTGGAAGTGGTTCAAGTTCTCGAAGCTAAATCCTGACGAGACAGTCGCGAAATGGAAGAGCGAGGCGAAAGCCGACTACTCGACAGCGCTAGACGAGTGGGATCGGTTTCTAGAGAAATTCATCTTATGGCAGGAGCGTGAGCTTAAAGTCGGACGCAGTACGTCGAGCCTAAGTTATAACGCTGTAAAGTCTCTACTCAAGTGGAACTCGAACCTCAAGTTAACCATAGCATCGCCAGCCAAAGCAGTGCAGAGAATAATTCCGCCGATAACGCTCGACGAGTTTAAGGCACTCTATAACGTAGGCTCAGAGTCGCAAAGATGGATAATCTGCGGGCTTAAGGACTCAGGCATCTCACGCGAAGACTTCGTTAAACTCACTTACGGCGACGTTAAAGACCAGATACTCAAGGGTGAACGCTTCGTGCACTTAAGTCTAGTTCGCGAGAAGACTAAGACGAGATACGAGACGTTTCTAGGACCAAACGCAGTCGAAGCGCTTAAGGCATACTTAAGAGTCCGAGAAGTTAGAGGCGAAAAACTCACTCAAGCAACGCCTTTAAGCATCGTGGAAGTGAGACCTTGGCGAGCCTTAAACGCCGTTGGACTCTCGCAGGTTCTAAGACGTTTAGGAAGAAAAATCGAAATCGAGCTAAGTTCGCATCGACTAAGAAAGACCTTCGAAACGTACTTAGCACTCGACGTAAAGCACCCAATAATTCTCAAATACTGGACGGGACACCGCATCTCAGGCGACATCGAAAGCCACTATATTATTCCACCGACAGCCGAGCAAAGAAAACTCTACGAGAACGCCTATAAGGCGATAGACATTTCAGGTGGCTCACTCGAAGAACGTGCGAGAGAAGCAGCAAAGGTAGAGTTCGAGAAGCTCTTGACACCAGAAGCGCGGGAGCTCGCAGAGAGGTATAAAATCCTGTATAGATCGAGTAGCAAGAAGCACGGCGCAACAGAGAAGAAAGAACCCTGCCCGAAAGGTTCGGGGAAGTGCCAGAAGATAGTCTCAGAAGCAGACCTAGGCGAATTACTAGCAAACGGCTGGAAGATGGTCGGTAATCTGCCAAGTGGCAAGATCGTGGTCAGCAATGAGGAGGCGTGAGAGATGGTCAACGACGTATGCACGCCTGAGAAGATCGCAGCTCAGAAACGTAGGTTTAAAGCTAAACCAAAGAAGCCCAGAGTTGAACAGAAGTAACTATTTGCGCGCGCACCACTATTTCCTGCAACGCAGCTTGATTTGAATTCTGTTGGCCGTTACGAGATTCTGTAACGCCATTACAGTTTTCTGTAACACTGAGACCACATCTCTCAAGAAGTTCTAATTCTTCACGGATCTCTCTTATCTTCAAATTCACGCGGTGTCGAAGAACACGACGATAATTTGGATCAAAGCTTTCTGGGGATTTTAAGAACTCAATCTCAATTCTGCTGAGCATCTTGTCCCTGCCTCAAAGATAGCTTTGGCACTGCTGTACTTATCTCATTGGACATTCAGGCGTTGCGAGCGCTATTCTAAAAGAGCGCGCACAAATTCATCTGACTCATATGCAAATCTCGACTTTCCAGCTTCTGCTAAGCCAGCCAAGGCGTACTTTGTCCTACTAAGATTAAGATTAAGTGGAGGAGGTTCTTTAAACTTCTGAGAATATTCGACAATAGCGGCCCACTCTTGCCCCAATGCAGTATCATGATTCTTCACCTTCTCCCAAGCGATCTGGAAATCATTAGGGGAAATAATCTCATGAAGTTTGCAGAATATGATAGTCTTGCCCATAGTATGCTTTCCTTGTCCATTGATTCCATTCCAAAGAGTCCGAAGTCGTCTGCGCAGCTTCTTCGCGGAACCTATGTACAGAATGCCATTCAAGTCTGTGCCTCCTAGTCTTTGGATTGTAATAGGCTTCCCTCGTCTAGACCATCGTACAACGTAGATTCCTGAATCATCAGACGGAACTTCAGAAAAACCGCTATTAGCCAAGTCTGCAATGTTTCTCCAAGTCGGTCTCATTCGAAGTATCCCCCTCTTCTTTGAAGATTCTGAGAATTGAAAGTGAACAGGCCAGTACTCCTTCTTTTCGATGACCGCATTTACTAGTCCCCGGCTTCACTTTTTCTTCTTGTTTTCCACGCTTTGTTGGCAGGACTTTTTTCGGCGTGAAGCATGTTAGAACAAAACACGAGTCTGTTGACAACGATCTCAGGTCGATATACATACGCAGTCCAGTCAGTGGGTTCTTTCATTGACCAAGTGCCTAATATGAGTAGAAACTCGTTCTCGAGCCTCAGCTCTTTTTCCAGATGTCGAAGAAGAACAGTTGACAACTCTTGTCCTGGGAAAGTTGGGTCATTAACATAAGTGATTAGAACCTTTAGATGTGCGGCAGTGTTCAGAAGATTCTTCACTTCTTTCTCGAAGATGTCTTGGGGGTTGTTTTCAAGTTCTATGGCTACTGAATCATGGTTTGATGACTTTTTCCAATCAACATCGATTTTGTAAACGCCCTCATGTTTTACTTCGTTGAAGCCTAGATCGTCTGCCAAGACACTCAAGAAGTTTTTCATGTATTTTGTCCATGAATCGTCAGTCTTCGTCTTGTCATAAGCCTTCCTGTCCATTTTAACATACTCTTGGAATCTGCAGAAGAAATTTTTGAAGAATTCTTCACCGCTAAGCGTCATAGAATCACGGAGACATCTAACTTCAATACTAAATATAAGACTGTAGGCACTCTCGCTGCAGAAAGCTTGCATCAATCAGTCCTATGGAAAATTGAGAAAACCGAGTATATAATATAATAGTCGTTTCATCTTGTTTTCCATAGTACAGCGGAAGCTGCTGAAAGTCATTGCAGCAGCAACATGTGTGTTGAACCAGTCTCTGGACAAACTCCAGGGCGTTTTCAACCCTCGAGTGCGGGGGGTGAGATTTGAACTCCCACAGCAGTGGCGACGTCTCCCGCGAACCCCTCTTTTTCCCTTAGAACAGTCGGCCTTTCAACTTCTAAGATTTCAGAAGGCATGTCTAGTTTTGGATGGTGGTGGATGTTATGGTTTGAAGAAAGGAACAATCTGCAGCTTCCAGCGAGAGTAGAACTTTCCTCCACAACTGTTTTACGCGGTTAGGCTATATTTCTCTTTAGGGGTTAGGAGAAGTAATGTTCAGGAGAACAGTTTCTGGAATAATACTTGCACTGCTTTTGACGAATATGTTGACGTTGGCATTTAACATTCAACCAGTTAGCGCAGATGGGATCATTTATATTAGGGCTGATGGAAGCGTTGACCCGCCAACAGCGCCAATCCTTAGAAATGGAAATATCTACACTTTTGTTGGTAATATCAATGGGTCCATTGTGGTTGAGAAAAGTAGCGTTGTTGTCGATGGAAATGGATACGCACTTCAGGGCTATGGATACGGAGATGGATTTCTTTTGCGCGGATTGAGCTGGGTCACGATACAAAATGTAAACATCAAGGGCTTTTTGTATGGAATATATATGAATTTGTCATCCTACAATACTATTTCGGCGAATTTCATAACAGACAGCAAATATGGTCTGTATCTCTACAATTCTCAAAACAACACCGTGAGTGGAAATACGCTGGAGAGGAACTACCGGTATGGTATCTATATGTACTACCATTCCTCATTCAATGTTTTTAGGAACAATCGAATGGCAAACAATACATACAACTTCTACGAACAAGCCCTGCCTCACTTTAGGAACAATGTTGACACGTCCAATACCGTAGACGGCAAACCCATATACTATTGGATCAACAAACGAGACATGACTATTCCGTCCGACGCCGGCTACGTGGCCCTCATTAATTGCACTAGGATAAACGTTGCGAACCTAAACCTCCGTGGAAATGGAGACGGAGTGCTTCTTGTTGACTCAATGAACATAGTCGTTTCCGGAAACACAATAACGGACAGTGTCTTCGGAATTAGGGACTGGTCCTTGGAGATCGAGTCCAAGAGTAATAACATGCGTGATAATGAGATAACAAGATGCCTCTCTGGCATCGACATGCAATATTCGTCCAACAACACACTCAGGAACAACCATATGAGATACAACAGCGGAAGCCTCTATCTTTACGGTGAAGACCGGTCCTATTTTGCTCACGATATAGATACTTCTAACACTGTTGATGGTCGACCAGTCTATTATTGGGTTAATCGAAAGGACTGTGAGCTTCCACTCAATGCTGGGTATGTAGGGCTTGTAGGTTCGACCAACATAACGGTCCGAGATCTTGATCTTAAGAACAGCGGACAGCTGTTGCTTGCGTATACCAACGACTCGTTGATAGAAAACAACAGAATAATAGACGGTTTTGACGGCATTAGTATGATATCCTCACATGGCAACACGATTTTGGGAAATAGCATAGTGAGCAACGATTACACTATCTATGCTTATTCTTCCACTGGAAATCTGGTATATCATAACGATTTTGTAAACAATACGCGCCCACCAGATTTTCGTCGTTCCTCACCAGCTGTGTGGGATAATGGTTATCCCTCAGGCGGCAATTATTGGAGCGACTATAACGGTACTGATTTCTACAGTGGTCCAAACCAGAATGTTGCGGGCAGTGATAGTATAGGTGATACACCATACATCATTGGTGTGAACAACACAGACCGCTACCCACTCATGAACCCTTGGAACATGCGCGCCGATAGTTTCCGTTTTCCGATTGATGGGCTTTGGACGGTTCGTCAACGTTTTGGCGGGTATAACTACGATTGGAATGATTATCATCTTGGCGAGGATGTGCTCAGGAGCTTTGAGGCTCCTGTTTTTGCTCCTGCAGACGGCGTTGTCAAACACAATGCAAAACGTACAGGTTATGGCTACGTAGTGATAATCGAACACCAACTCATGGACGGAACCTTTGTCTGCAGTGTTCTCGGCCACCTAAGAGAGGCAGGCCGCGTATCAGTCGGCGCAACAGTAACTAAGGGGCAGATAGTGGGCTATCTTTCCAGCGTTCCAGAAGAGAACGGCGGCATCATTCACCTTCACTTTGGAATCAGAAAAGGAGTGTACAGCGAAGAGCTTGACTTTGACGGGAAATGGCGCTACAGAGGCTACGGACCAATAGACATCGTCGGCTCATGGTGCCCACCATCAGCCTTCATCGAATACTACAATGAAAACAAGGAGATGCCACCAAGCTATAGTTTGACCCTTAACACTGAAGGAGGCGGGGCATTCACGGCCAGTTCCGCTTCGGTTTGCACGCTTGTTTACAATACTGTCCTGACTCTCATTTCTTCGCACCCATGGTGGCAACGCTGGAGTGGTACGGACAGAGACAACATCAACCCAACTACTGTCACCATGGATAGTATTAGAAATGTTATTGCTCACCTTTGCGAATACCCAGTTCCATCCTTTGTTTGGCCGGTGCCGTCTGTCGTCAAGGAAGATCTAACAAGTGATTATGGGCGATACGTGTGGAGTGATAAATATGGTGAATACCGTTATCACACAGGTATCGACATTACTGCAAGTGTGCCCGATACGCCGGTTGTCGCTGTGGCAACTGGCAAAATTGTCGAAATAGTTAGTGCGGAGACGAATCATACCCATCAAATGGAAAATGTTGTAGTAATTGAACACAATTTACCCGTTGGGCACGTTTCGGGTAAGACGAAAGTCTACACTCTATATGCTCACATGGTTTCCATACGCGATGGTCTAAAAGTTGGCGATGACGTGCCTGGAGGGTATGAAATAGGAAAGATTTATGGAACTATAGACCGGAAATCCCCATATGAAAGCGGCACTATAACTCGGAAGCATCTGCATTTTGAGGTCAAAGATGAGCCTACATTAGGTCGTTCATGGACTATTCTTGGTCCAGCTTGGATTGAAGAGGGATGGGCTCACCTCTATCTTCACAATCCGAAGGGTTATCCTTATGGTTCTACTACGCAGTATTGGGGATATACTCGCTATCACCCTGATAACTGTGGTTATCATGATCCGATGTTGTTTTTCCACACGACGCGCAACATTGACCCCACAATCATAAGAGTAAACACAGACACATTGAATGTTCGACGTGGACCAAGCACCGAATATCGAACACAAACCACTGTTCAGCTCGGTCAAGAGTTTATGGCTCTCAAAAAGAGTTCAGAAACCACTGGCGACTGGTATCAAATTTGGCGTCGAGAGTTTCAAATCGGTCGTCGAGGAAGCGGTTTATTGGAGGATACTGCCGACGGCTGGGTTTCAGCAGCTTATGTAGAAGTGCAAACGCAAATGAAGGTTACAAACAAATGCCCAACGGACTTAATTGTTGTTGATCCAGACGGAATCACAATCACCAAAGACGAAGATGAAGTGCCCGGAATGTTTTACATGGAGCTTGACATTAATGGGGATGGTGAGCCAGACGATATGGTTTGTGTACCTGAGCCGAAGGCAGGTGATTACTTGATAACTGTGATACCTGAACCGGGTGCTCCCCCTACAGGCAACTTCACACTCGAGGCTTCAGCTAACGGTACGACTATACTTCTGGCTGATCATGCCTTGATCAGTGAGATTCCAACGGATCCATACATTATCACGCGGAATGAGTCGGCAATAATGCTCAGAAACGTTAACGTAGCCGCCACTAACGTCACGTTGATCAAAGGTGTCGTGGGACAAGGCTACTCGTCATCCATCAATGTTACTGTTCAAAATCAGGGAAACCTTGAAGAAACTTTCAACTTCACCGTTTACGCTAACGCAACGCCAATTGCATTGCAAGCCGTAACCCTGACGAGCGGAAACTCCACAACTATTACCTTCTCTGGGAACACTACTGGCCTTGCCTATGGCAACTACACCATAAGTGCATACGCTGAACCTGTTTTAGATGAAACTTATGTCGCTGACAACAACGTCACGTGTATTGTTCCAGTTCATGTTGGTGTTCCAGGCGACGTTTCCAGTTCAGTGCCAGGAGTCTACGACAAGAAATGTGACATGAAAGACGTCGCCTACCTAGTCATATTATTCAACACCAAACCAAACTCATCCAACTGGAACCCCAACGCTGACGTTGACAACAACGCAGTCGTCAACATGATAGACATAGCAATAGCGATACTTAACTTCAACAAACACGAATAGTCAAGCTGTTCAGAAAGCGCAAATAGTAAGATTCCAGAATGGGCCTCTGGGCTTTGTGGTGGGGTCGCTGGGATTTGAACCCAGGATAAATGGAGATGTCTCCTGGGCAATCCTCGTTTCTTGATCAACGAGTATATAAGAAAACGTGTCTCCAAAGTTGCAGGTGATAAGAGTCTCGTGAAACTTTGTTCCATAAACTTCTTATTCTGAGCCATCATATGAATGTCAGTCATACCAAGAATTTCTGACAAGTTCTTGTTTGACGAAACCTAGGAGAGAGGATAAAATGAAGGAAGAACCTATTTTATTGACACTAATGACATTGTCGTTGCTATTTTGTAGCCTTCCACCGATTGCGGTGACTAGCGGTCCAACGCAGCCACAGTTTGCAACGGATACCCTGTACGTCGGGCGTGACGGTTGGGGTCCACGCTACGCCGATCCTGTGCGGGCACACGACGAGCGCAGCCAAGAACTCATCTTCAACGCCTACGACACACTAATCAAGTTTGGTGCACCTGTACCTAATATTTGGGGCACGTGGGATGTTCATGAACAATACTATGCATTTTCGCCCAGCCTAGCTACCAACGTCCCATCACTACAGGGCATAACAATGTCTGTCACGAACACGTCCGCTGTTGGCGTAGTCGACCCGACTGGTTCAACATGGACACACGGAACCAGAAGCTACACGTGCGTGGGTTGGGTTGACCAGTTTGGAGACGGCTTCTACCAAGGCGACGTTGTTTACCTGACCGACGGGACTTCATGGCGCACCTGGACCGTCGACGTCTTGACTGGCACGTCAACGGTAATGCTGAACCTGTGGAGAGGAGCCTACGTGTTTAACGTCCGTACGAGCCTAACCATAAACTTCTACAACGAAACAGGTGATGCCGTTGACACGTTCGATGTTGACGACGTTGCATACTCGTTTCGCAGAGCCTTAGTGCAGGACCATGCTGGTTCTCCAGTATGGTTGTATGACAAAGCGTTGTTTGACCAGTCAGACCACACCTATTGGGACAATACTACAGCAATGGATCTGGCCCACCTGATTGACAATGCCATAGAAGCTAATGACACAGCTAACACGCTTACACTCAACGTGGGCATCCGGTTCCCGGATAACGCCTTCAAACAGTGCTTGGCCAACACTTGGGGCAGTATCTGCAGCCAAGAATTCTCAGTCAGCATCGGCTGCTGGGACGGAGACCTGTACAACACATCAAAGTACGGTGGGCCTTTTCCAGACTGGTGGATCGACTGGAATGGCGTCGCGGCCTCACCGTACGACATTGGATGGAGATACTGCGGCACAGGTCCGTACCACGTTGCAACGGTTGATCCAGTGGGCTTAAAGGTGGTTCTGCAGAGGAACGAAGACTACTGGAGAGGCTGGCCGGCAGCAGAAAGAAAAGCCTACCTCGAATACATTGAGATAAACTACATTGCAAATTGGCCCACAAGGAAAGCTGACTTCCTAGCAGATAAGATCGACACGTGCGAAGTTCCAAGAGCCAACATGTTTGAGCTACTTGACAACATCACAAAGCAACCGACTGCTCCACAGATAAAGACGATCACACAGATTATGCCAACTTTGAGCCTGGACATGGTTATGTTCACGTTTACAGTAAACTCTACGAGTCCTTACGTTGGAAGTGGCCATTTCCCGGATGGTATCTACGCAGACTTCTTCAACAACACCCACACCAGAAGAGCATTCGCCTTCTCGTTCAACTGGTCAACTTACGGCCAACAAGCATACTACGGTGAGTCTAACTACCGAAAGAACTGGCTGACCACTGGCTTATACCCCGACTACTACAACGACACCATCCCAGGCTACTACGAAAGCCTAACGAACGCTGAAAACGAGTTGAAGGTTGCAGTCGTCGACGGCCAGAACGTGTGGAACAGTGGTTTCACTTTGACTATGACCTACAACACTGGAAACGACCAGAGAAGAATAGCCTGCGAAATGACAAGAGGCTTCTTCATCGTGCTTAGTACCTACGATGGAAGAATTGGACCAGCGTTTGATGTCGAGATAACAGCCGTCAACACGGACACGTATCTTGGCCAGTTGGAAGCGCAAGAGCTGCCTATCTTTTGCATCGGCTTGTCAGCTGACTTTCCAGACGCCGACGACTTTGCACGCGCGTGCATGCACAGTGAAGGACGCTACAGTCGGTTCCAGAACTACACGGCTGCGAACGGCTGGGGTACTGCGAAAGACGTTCTCGTGGACCAGGCCGTGCTGACACCGGACGGATCTGCAAGGGCAGCAATATACCAGCAAATAGCACTGATTTACTACAACGATTGCCCAAGCTATCCGCTTGTCAACCCGCGCGGCAGAAGATGGTGCAAATCTTGGGTAAGAGGCTGGTACTACAACGCATTGTACCCGTCGGACTATTACTACGACCTGTACAAGGAAGACACCCCATGGGCAGATGTAACTGGACCGAAGACAGGCATTCCAGACGGCATAGTCAACGTAATGGACCATTTCTATGTATTGGACCCTAATTTACATAGGCGTTTCAACGCAAAGGCACCACTTCCAGGAGTGGCATACGATCCTAGGTGGGCACCGGGCACGTATGGATGTGGCGGATGCGATGTCGAGGGCGATAGGGTTGTTAATATGGATGACATCGCTTACCTCATAAGACACTTCTTTGAGGGATTTCCCCAGGAACAGGAGCATGGTGGAACTGTCGATCTTGTTGCAGAGCCCGCTAATCAGAAGGTGGCAATCAACGAAACCGTAACCGTCGCTGTGGAAGTCAAGAGCGTGACTGGCTTCGCGGGCTATGAGATATGCCTACTCTACGACGGGAGTCTTCTGGAACTCGTAAGCTGGAGGACTGAACCGATAACCGGATGGGAGTCAAACTTTACTAGAACTACTCAAAAAATATTCGGCGGTGGAAGATGCATACTTGTTGATTGTGCCAGAAACACGGGTTCAGGTTCACCGTTCAGCGGCGACGCAACGCTGGTTACACTCGTGTTCAAAGGTCTCGCAGAAGGAAACGCTACACTAGACATCTCAAGGAGCACGCTCGCGGCTGGAGACCCCATGCAGGGAATACTTTACAACCCAATCAATGGCACAGTGTCTATTGGACAGGATGTGCATGACATTGCCGTTGACAGTGTTGTGTCTCCCAAAAGCGTTATTGGTAAGGGCTACTGTGCGAACAAGACTGTAGCGCTGACAAATCTGGGCACTTACACAGAGACCTTCAATGTCACCGTCTACGCCAACACAACGATTATCGCTAACCTTACAGACATCACTCTATTGAGCAGAAACTCTACAACTGAAGTCTTCCCATGGAACACTACTGACTTTGCATACGGCAATTACACGATTTGGACCTATGCTTGGCCTGTTCCAGGAGAAACAGACACTGCTAACAACAATTGCACATGCGGCGTTCCGGTTCATGTTGGTGTTCCAGGCGACGTTTCCAGTTCCGTGGCAGGAGTTTACGACAAAAAATGTGACATGAAAGACATCGCCTACCTGGTCATATTGTTCAACACCAAACCGAGTTCGCCCAACTGGAACCCCAACGCTGACGTGGACAACAATGGCGTCGTCAGCATGATAGACATAGCCATCGCCATACTCAACTACAACCAACACGAATAGACCAACCACCTTTTTTTCATTTTAACTTGCCTCTCTCTGCCTTCATTGAATGCTGTTTCGGGTCATGCCTTATTACTGACAGAAATCTCGTGGTTAATGTGAGCTTGACGAAGCGTGCTGTCTCCCACGTGCAACGTGCAGACTTTCTTGATTTTTCATGTGATAAAGAAGCTTATGCAAAACATAACATGGTAAACATTTCTTGCCAGCAGAACTTTGTTTCACAAATCTTATCCATCAATTACACCGATGTAGGTTGGGGAACGGGGATTGCTGAGGCGAATATTTCCTGTAGTTATTTTTATTTTGCTGGTAACAAGCATGCTGACACTGGCGTCTAACATTCAGCCAGTTAAAGCAGAAGGGACCATTTACATACGGGCTGACGGAAGCATAGACCCGCCAACAGCACCAATTTCAACCGTTGATAACATCACTTATACCTTAACTGGCAACATCACCAGCGGCGATGCTAATGGAATTGTGGTTGAGAGGGATAACATTGTGGTTGACGGGAACGGATATGCGGTGCAGGGAAACGTCGTCGGGACTGACGGTCTTGCTGGTCTAAGTCTAACAGGCATGAGCAATGTGACAATAAAGAACTTCTCCTACATCGGAGGTTTCAATCTTGGTATCTACTTATACTCTTCGAATAATAACCTGATTAGTGGGAACTTCATTACAGCGGTCAGCCACGGCATAAGTCTGTTCTATTCGAACGACAACATAGTTAGTGGTAACGACGTAAAAGCATGCATTGGTTACGGAATAATTCTCCAGGACTCTTCAAACAACAACACTGTGATTGGCAACAACGCTACAGCAAATGGCAACGGCGGAATCGCGATTTTCTACTCGTCTCCAAGCAACATTGTTAAGGAAAACAATGTAATGGCAAACAAAGGTGTTGGCATCTGTGTATTGCTTTCTGATAACACCAGCGTAAGCGGAAACAACATAACAGCAAACAGCTACGATGACATCCAGCTTCTCTCTTCTTCAAACTGCAGCATTTCTGGAAACAACGTAGCAAACGCTGGTGCCAACTATGAGGGCATCTATCTTTGGAATTGTTCAGATAACAGCATTTCTGGAAACAACGTAACAGAAAACAGCCAACGTGGCATCTTTATCAGGGATTCAAACTATAACAGCGTTTCTGGAAACAATATAACGAACAACTTTGATGGCATCGATGTTTGGTCTTCTTCAGGCAACATCATTTTCCACAACAATTTCATCAACAACACGAACCAAGTTTATTCCACCAGCGACTCCGTGAACGTTTGGGATAATGGCTATCCTTCTAGCGGAAACTATTGGAGCGATTACAACGGCACAGACCTCTACAGTGGACCCTACCAGAACATCACAGGAAGTGACGGAGTAGGCGACACGCCCTACATCATCGATTTTAACAATCGTGACAACTACCCATTTATGAAGCCATATCCTTGGGCTGCAGATGACATTGGAATAACGAGTGTTGCAGCTTCCAAAAACGTTGTGGGACAAGGATACAACGCTTCCATCAACGTAATAATGTTCAACTATGGCAATGGCACAGAAGCCTTCAACGTCATCGTCTATGCAAATCAGACACTAATCGGCGAGATGTTCAATGTGACCCTGACACGTGGAAACTCCGCAACCATCACCTTCACATGGAACACCTCTGGCTTTGCGTATGGCAACTACACAGTGTGGGCGTATGCAGAACCATTGCCCGAAGAGACCGACACTTCGGACAACAACTACACGTGCGGCGTTCCGGTTCATGTTGGTGTTCCAGGCGACGTCTCCAGTTCTACGCCAGGAGTCTACGACAAGAAATGTGACATGAAGGACATCGCCTACCTAGTCATATTATTCAACACCAAACCAAGCTCATCCAACTGGAACCCCAACGCCGACGTAGACAACAACGGAGTCGTCAACATGATAGACATAGCCATCGCCATACTCAACTACAACAAACACGAATAACCCCTGCGCCCTCTGCTGGAACCTGAGCCCCAAAAGTGGTGGCTTGTCTCCCACAATACCCTATTTTCTTACGAAAACAGACTCTCCTGTGAGAAAAATTCCCAACACAGAGCGCGCGCTTTGGCGGTGCCAGAATTCCCTTAAGCTCTTGAAGTAACATAGTTTAGATGTGAAACGTGTTTGGTTAGTCCTTTTGGAGAATGGGAAGTGTTAGAGGAGTACGCGGGAGACAGGCAGGACTAGAATCCTTAGCGCGCTTGTTTACTTCTTTACCTGAATGAGCTTGTCTCTAGTCGCTTCTGCTACAAACTCGGCTCGACTGCGGTATCTGAAAAGTTTCTTATCAAGATTTTGTCAACCTCATCGGCGAGTTCAATAGGAATCTTGACGTTAACATATTGTTTCGGAACGTTTGTCCTCTTGTCTTACCCTTTCATCATTCCAATGAAGGCGTTTATGTATTCTTGATCGCATTGAGCAAGAGCTATTGCTCTCATGCATCCATCGTCGATATCGTATTTCACACTTTTACAGGGCGCCCGACGACGTTGATACCACAATCCTGAAACAACAACAATGATGGAAAGCATTCGGTGTTCGACTAATGTTTCTGCGATGTTCTTAATTCCCGAAATCGCATAAGAGGCTCGACCTGAAAATTTTCTACTCGAATTCTCGTTTAAGGCTTGTACTGTGTCGCGTACAGAACCGGCACACCATTCTCGTGGTAGGCCACCCGAACCCTCATGATTAACCCAAACTCCAATCTCATCAATTGAACACTTCCCAAATATCCATCGCAGAGATTTCGAATTAAGCATGTCGCGCCTTGGTGGCCAATCTATCTCCAAGTCTAACTCTGCATAATTCAGATTAGAGACTTTGTGTTCGATCTCTTGAAGGCACGCCTGGAAATGCTGCTTGTCAAATCCAGCCAAACCTTTTGCTCTGGTGCTGACTACGAAGCACTTCTTAACTTCGGTATTTGAAACCTCTTCAGCCATTGTCTCGCCTTTCTATGATGACCATTATTCTACCTAAGAATATGTTGGCGTTCCCATGCATATGCACGCTACGCCCCTCTTGTGCAGTGGTTGGTTTTAGCTTGGGGGGGGCTCATTTTCCTCTCATCCGTTTTCGCCAACCGAGTTTCTCTGCTTCTTTCTCTGAAATTGGTTTTACGACAAGTTGACGTTCCTTTTCTCTTATTGCAACCAAGCACGGCATGCCTATCTTGAACGGAAAGGCTGTATCCTCACTCACTTTTGTAGGCACGTAAATCCAAATTCTTGCATATTCTCTTCCCTTGCTCACGGATTTCCTGCCGATGACTGTCCCGATACCGGTGCGCGCCAAATGTAACACCGGTTCTCGGATCATGCTTGTATGACTATGTTACTATATTCGATTACTAAGTTGATGCACCAACCTTTTATGCCAAGACGTCGCAGCATATGGCGGGGCCAGCCTAAAGTGGAACCCGAAGTCCACATCGTTGAGCGCCACATGCAACTCGTGAAGAAGTGCTTCACAATGACAAACGTCATGCTAGAGGGCGGCAAGGAAATCGACCTGCTCGCGGTCAACCCAATTTCGGGAACCAAATATCACATCGAGGTCAGGGTGGCCATAGGGAAAGGCTTCAGGCTGAGGCTGATTGACACTCAGACAAAGGACGGCCGAAAACACCGAAGGGGCATGGACACGCTGAACGAAATCAAGTTCTCGCACCCGACCGTGGCTAAAGCCGTTACGGAAATCTTTGGCACCAGTGGATACAGGAAAGTGCTGGTCGTGTGGGATGTTGAAGACGATAGAGTGGTTGAACAAGCGAAAAGCGTCTATGGCATTGAGATATGGAAAATATCAGACCTCATAAACCAACTAACGCAAGAAGTGAGCACAAAATCATACCGGGATGATGTTTTAAGGACACTACAGCTCCAAAAGAGTTGTCAATTCCTAAACCGATTTCTGAAGGAAGCTTGAGCATGCTAAGAAGATAGGCGCTAGGCTTGCGAGGCACTATTGATGTGGCTGGACAACTTCCACGCGCTGGTAGAGTATCTGATTGCATCTGACAAGGGAGAAATAGGCAAGAAGCTCTACGTATATCATTCTAGCTTAATGCTTTATTTATAGCGTCCAACTTTTCTTGGTCCTCTTTTGAAATGCGGTATCTACCTATGCTATTCTCTATCTGTTCAGATGCATTCTGCAGAAAATAGACCAGATCTTCTGCGTTCAACCCTTTCCTGCAGACAGTACCTGCCTCAGACTCGATGTAAGCGTTACCCTTCTTAACCTCAATTTCCACCGCATAATTGTCTGAATCTCTTATAACTACCCTATTCTGTTCAATTTCAATGTCGTCTTGGAATTCGATATTTTTGTCAGCGAATTCTGGTTCAATTTTGTATTCTGTAAAGAGGAGATTCGCAGAAACACAGATGCGAGGTATATGATATTTTCTCAATCTGGATTGTACAAACTCGATGAATGCTTCAAATACATCGTCTATGAGCGTACGGTCGTATTCTGACTCCGCTGCTTCAATTTCGGTAAATTTCTGCAACAATGAGGCAATTTCTGGAGGAGCAAAAACCTTACCGATTTCAGACTGGAAGTTCTGACGAATTCCTTCCTTTATTTCAGATTCCCCATGTTTCGGGAGTTGAGCAACAGCAAAATTGAGTATCTTCTTTCCTTCTGCCGCAAGCTTCTTTTCCTCTTCTGGAATCGCCAAAAACCGTGTAATCCACAGATTAAGCTCTCTAACTTTGTCTTCTCCGTCTATGACGACTAATCCAGAATGAGGATACTCCGCTTTCAACACTTCTTTGTAGTCGGGAGTGAGTTCATAGTAACTTATTACGAAATGAATAGCTGGGTGCAGAGTTTTCTCAGTTTTCAAAATTCCGTGGCTTATAGAAGTTGGCGCATTTGAATATTGAATTTCTATAGACGCAACGTTAACAGTGGGAAATGGGCTTCCTTCCGGCATCTGCATTTTCCAAAAAACGTCTACCCGAAGTTTTGAACCTTCGAGTACAGGCTGCTCTTTCGTAGCTTCAAAACCAAATGATTTCCCAACTTCTACCAAGTCATCCGCAAGACGTGTCGCTAGTACTGAAGGTGCAGGCATCCATTCCCTTCCGTATACTTCCTCTGCAGGTAGTAGCATTCAACAGAAAAAGCTTTCCACGCGTGCACCTTCTTCAACAAAGCGCGCTCTGCAAAAATCCTGTAGGTCTATCGCCGTTCGGGTAGGATAGAGAAGGCGTTCAGTAAATCAAGCTAGTAGGATACCGATATCAAAAAAGAGACAGTGAACTCTTGACTTTGATGTCTCCATCTATCCCGTTCTGTGATAGGCCTTCGCTTGTTGAGAAGGCGTTCATTGCATTGTGAGTATTCCTTCGGCAGGTACGGCTGAGATCAGGATTAGATTTGTTTTGACTGTGGGAACGTGGCAGAACTCGGTCTTCTTCTCAGGCCATTCAATGTGCAGTATGTATCGGTCGAAATCTCTTCCTTGGAGTGAGAGGTTTGGCGAAAAGAGGAACCCTGGTCTCCTACATACGGGGCAAATATAACGCGCGATAGGATTCACCTCTCTGATGATACCCATTTTCAGCTTCTTGTCTAGCGGAGGTTCTGAACGTTCCCCTCGCTTCGGTATGTTGTCGAACCATCCGAGTTTTTCCTCCATCACCCAAAACAGATCGTTGATGTCTTCCCTTAACCGTTCGACATCTTTGTTGCCTGACTTCTGAACTATTTTAGTCAACTTATGAACACAAAGTGCAGCAGTCTTACGCCGCCTGTAGGCGTAGATGTGTTCTTTCTTCTTGAGGTAGCTCGTCATGGTTTAACCATCAAAGTATACATGACGCTGTATACTTAAAGGGATTTGGGCAGATTTTGATAGTGTATATTGATGAACGCGGGCGCGCGCGCAAAGAGTTGATCGAGTGCAAAGGCACACCATGGCTACTGAGATCAAAATGGGAACGACAGACCTAGTTGGTTAAGTTCAGTAACACGGTAACTTTGAATCAAAAACAGGGGTAAAATAGAGGAGGCTCGGAAGAAAAATGGTCGTAAAAGCAAGATGCAAAGACTGCGGTCGGACTATGCGAGAGGCTAGAGGTCAGTATACAAGTTGGGGTGGACAGTACAAGACTTTAATCTTCCTTTGCTGGAAATGTATACGCAACCGAGAGAGGGCTGAAAATGCAGGGGTCGAAGACAAAATCAAAGAGATTGCAGACTGGGCGAAAACTCGGCGAGAATCAAAACCAGAAGCTCCGCAGAGAGTAACCCCTGAAGAGAATAGTCTCAGAGAGATTCTTGAACGTATCTGCACTCGCGATGATTGGTACAAAATTGACGATATCACGCAAGAGCTACGCAAGAAGCCTCAAGCAGGTTTTTACCGTGAGCCGACTGGGAGATTCATAACGATTCTGCTCAAGAGGTTGGGATTCTTAGAACGTAGGCGAGGCGCTCATGGCTATATGTATGTCTACATTGTGAAAGATCAGATCACATCGACGAGAAAAGCCTGATAGAATGTCGGATTTTAGCCTTGTGCACTCACATGCGATCAAGATGCTGGCTAGCAGATTTCGATCAGAGCTTTCTGCAAGTTGATCGAGATGTTCCAACATATCGAAAATATTTTTAAGAGTAGGTCTGTTTCTCCTCTGTTTTTGATTTCAAGTTACCGAGTCACCGAAGTTAACCTCTCAACATCGTTCAGAGCTTCCTTGCTGAGTGCCGGAAGCCTGACATTATTCGTCGAAACCAACATCGAACCTGTCACTGTATGTCCGTTTTAACGTGCTTTCCTCGTCTAGCCTTCGAGAATTTCAACATACTTTTAACATACGTCGAAGGCAGATCGCACCGATAGGCTAAAAAGAGTACCGTAACTGTGCAAGCATTTCTGTCAATGGTGCTATAAGGTCTTTTTTTATTTGAGATTTTTCGACTCTCCTCAACATACAGCGACCATTCAAGAGCCAAACTGAACAGAGAAATTCCATTGATCGTGCCCACAGAGATCAACGATACCTCTGAGAAGTTCGAAGGCTTCGAAGGTCTCAGCGGTTCAGATGTTTATGGCACGCGTGAAAAAAGAAAAGTGGGGTTTGGCTACTCGTTTCTCATGTAAACATAGACGTCAAGGAGAGCCCATCCGTTTCGCATTTCTGAAGTCATCGTGAAGAACACTAAAAACTTGGGTCCAATGATTTCATTTGTTTTTGAGGTCATTCCAGTAAAGGTCTGTGTTGGAGAACTCATTGGCCAACTCACGTGAGCCTGAGGACTAAAATCTACTGAATACGGTGGGGCGTTAGGGTCGATAGACCAAAGCGCTTGAACGGCTGTGATAGTCGTGAAATAAGCAGAAGTTGGATGCGGATTCCAGTCAACAACTGACAGCTGGATACTCATGCGTGAATATCCAGACGTTTCGAACGTTGGCCAGTCAGGGTCGATAGTAAAACTGGTGCCATAGTCAAACCATGTAACGTTGACGCGGCGACCGATGACGGTCATAGATGGCAGGTTCACAACGTTGACGTTCTTTGTTGTGTCGCCGAAAGTGTTGAAATGAACTATTTCGTAAGCGATGTCCATCATGTTTATTTTTCCATCTTCAAAACCTGGAGTTGGACCGCTGACATCTGCCCATGGATCATAAGGCAACCCACTTTTTGAAGGCAGTATCATGAACAGAGTGCTTGTCAGACAGAAAGTAGCCAAAGCAACAATGATCAAATCTCTTTTGTTCATATTATCACCTCCTCCTTTCTCCCAAAGAACAAGCATAGTTGGGTCTGGAACGGTTATTTACCTTTTGAAAGAAGGTTCTATGCGCGTTGGAGCGAGTGCGCGCTATTCCCCTAGTGCATCAGCGTTAGACGAAGCCTTCGCAAAGATGAGAAGGTCAAAGGTCTGGAGGATGTTGTTTTAACATAGAGCCTCGCAGTCTCGAAGGTCAGCTAGCATTCACATCCAATTCAGCTATCTTAGAAGCGAAGACCTTACTCAGTATCTGGAAGGCAAGTTCTGTAAGAGTTGTAGCTCTCGCATCGTCAGGAGCCTCTGCGCCGTGGAAGAAATTGCACCGTATAACGTAGATTGCTTCCAAGACTTCATTGAAATCGTTTACCGACGTGATTGTTGCTTCTTTGCTTTCTTTATAAGATTTGTTTCTTCGTATTGGACACATAGCTTGAAGTCTCGTAACGTCTTGCCTGAAAGGAGTATCATTGTTAGTCAGCTCTGTGAATTTAGTGACAAGTGGCGATTTCGTCTTAACCCATTCTATCACTCTTCGGTCATCATCATAATATGATTCGTATTTTCCCCATGCGTTGAATGAAATCCAAAGAGAGGTAAATCGGTCGAAAGCGTCAAAATCTACAGTCGCACCTTGAGAACGTCGATACCACTTTACGATTAGGCTTTTGAGGTGTGCATGGAACATCCAAGAAATTATTGCTATAGGCATTTTAGCTTATTTCTCCTTGTGCGGATCAGGAACGTCTTTCTTAATCCAGACTCTTATGCCTTCTTTACGTCCGTACGACGCATATGGATCAGTTCGCCCGCGTTTCGCTGCCTTGCTTGAACAACATACTCAGTAAGTCTTTTATGAGCTTTTTCCAGTCCTACGATTCTGAATATTGGACTCTGATTTTGTACGCCGTCATTGTAGACTATGCAGAGACAGTCTTCCTTGACTGTCCACCATCCAAAAAGACCACCCAACCATCCCAGAAGAAATATCCGATAGAGTCTAGGGTGACTCTTCCTCACTTTCTTGACTTCTTTGATAGCAGCATATGGGATCTGGAGATTGAACGTGTCGGCGCTGTGAATTGTTACAACTTTATCTGGGTAAAGTGAAAATTTGCAGGAGTATTCCTTCGAATACATTGTGTGTCCTCCCAAGTAATCGGCTTCATACCAGTAGATGTTTTTGTCCATCACTCGCGCCGATGATAGTGTTACTGTAATATGATAATAACACTATCGTTTGTCGTCAGTTTGCCATCGTTCATTTTTACTTAGGGCTCTTTTTGACTGTCATGGTGCTGTCAGACAGACTCGAGTTGCGACTTATCATACCATTTCTGTGAGCTTCACAATCATAGATGTCCTTGTTAGCGCGCGGCTAAACGTTTCGATTTGGTTAACGAGGAAGCAAGATTAGGATCACATAAACTGCTGCAATGAAAACACTTGCTAAGACGGTGGCGACCATTATGTTTTCAATATTGTTCAAATGCTTTTCAATGTCTTGTAAAAGTTCTTTTTCTTCTTGACTCATTCTTTTTCATCTCTTCTTTATTACCTATTCAGCATCTATACCACAGTTTAATATATTTACACATCAAAGAAAAGGACAAGATCACAGGTGCTCACCCTTGAAATGCCCTAATTGCGACCGCAAAGGACTACTGTTTGAGACAATGAAATGCGTGAGCTGTGAGAAGAAATGTTGTAAAAACTGCGCCTCTTTTGTTATGAAAATCGGCTCTGAGGATAAGTGGGTTTGTTCTCCTGATTGCAGACAAAAATACGAACAGAAGGTGTTGGAACATCCAATAGGAGATATCGGGGCTGAACTAAGCACTGCTTTTCGTTCGACTGAGAATGAGCTTTGGTATGAGGCATGCATTCTTGCCCTGAGTGAAAACAGTTCTGAGTGGAAATATTGGCAAATGTTGGTTAAACATGGCAGCGGCTATGCTTCATGCATGATGGGGATAAGCGACACAAGCTCAGATGGTAAACACATGAGTGATTTGCGCGATAGGTTCAGAACTCATGTATTCGAATTGTTGGCTTCCAATATGATACATGTCGGCAGATTACAGGATGCAGCTAACGTTTACGAGAAGGAACTGAAAATGCCAGACAAAGCAAGAGCGTTGAGAGAGAAAGACAAACAAGGTGCTGTAAAGCATGTGGACATTACGGTGAATTTGAACGAACTGGTGCGACAGTTCAAAGACGGAGGCATTGTTGCCGTGTATCGTTGTCCACATTGCGGAGGCAAGTTGAAAGTTGACAAGAATGTGGACATCGCAAAACTGAAAGTTTGCGAGCATTGTGGTTCAGAAATTGAATCTATGGACTTGGCTGATTTCCTCAAAACAGCACTTTCATAGACCGACATCCGAGCGCGTGCGAGCCATGTTGCTGACTAGGTCTGTCCGAGCTGGTCAGTCTAGCCTTCCGACCTCGGAAAGTCTAGTTCGCGACATAGGCGCAGGAAGGATTTGCAATATCCAATCGGTTATGAATGGCACAGCCTTTCGTAGTTCGGTGAGAAAAACGAACCAAAAAAGAAAAGAACCAGAAAACTCGGGCGAAAGCGTCGAAGAGACCGAGCAGAAGAAACCGAAAGCAAAACCGAAAGAACCGAAGATCGCCACTTTCCCGATGGAAAGATTCGTCAACAAATACCATTTCATGCGAGTCGGTCCAGACGTTCTTAACGCTCTCGGCTGGAAGATCTCAGGCGACAGGCTTGCGGTCGAACTCGATCTTAAAGACGGTGTGCTCATAGTCCGCAAGGCTTAAAACCCTTCTTCTTTTTTTTGTTAAAGTTCAAAGACAAGAGGTGAGAAAAAAGATGAGTTGGGTATGCAAGAAATGTGGAAGCACAGAAGTCCTCTGGGATGAAGAGATAGAAGATTTGGTGTGCGCCAAATGTGGCACGATTGGAATACCTAGGTTAGTTGTATTATCACAAGATCGTATTAGCGAAAGAGGAACTTGCGAGGTGTGTGGATTAGAGAACGCTCACTTGGTAGCTAAATGTAGGGAATGCGGTAGCAAACTATGCTTAGAGAATTGCGTTGAGATGTTGGAAGACGGATTATGTAGTTGGTGTTACCGAGAGAAAAATCCACCGCCACGAGAAGGAGATAGGAAGTGAGCACGAGCACGCGCCAACTTCGTTGAAATAAGAAATACCGCCTGTTCGTCGGACTCGGAGACTCTTGCGAAGCTCGACTGAACTCCAACATCTTTTTTATCTTGGTTGCCATATCATATCCGACAGCTCAACAGAGCTTACAGTATAGTTACTCTGAGGTAGACTCGTTGCCGCGTGGCCAAAGCGTATTCAGGGACGAAACAAAACTGGACATCAACTACGTTCCTAGCAAACTCCCTCACAGAGAGCAGCAACTTCGTCTCCTGAAAGAGTTTTTCAGTTTCGCCCTTCAGTCACCAGAAAGAATGGCTCAACGGGTTCTGATAACTGGTGATGTCGGTACAGGCAAAACGGCTCTTTGTCAGAGATTCGGGGCCGATATCACTCATGAAGCCAGCACCAGAGGAATAAAACTCCGTTACATCCACGTAAACTGCAGGGAGTACAGCGGAAGCCTCTTCCTGATTCTGCAGCACGTTGTGTCCATTTTTCACCCAAACTTTCCAAAACGCGGTTACTCCCCCGAAGAGGTCCTTCGAACCCTCATACAGATTCTCGATGAGGAAAACACCTACACGATCCTGAGCCTGGACGAGTTCGAGAGCCTCGTTGAGAAAGAGGGTCAAGAAGCAATCTACAAACTCACACGGCTACAAGAGATGAGACAGAACAAGCCGCAGAGACTCTCGCTCATATCCATCATGCGAAGCCTCA
>Ga0315279_10003200_pt1 | contig 23194 bp, 22 predicted proteins | sample YL17G06_20_MG_FD_203694 | JGI IMG/M metagenome (GOLD analysis project Ga0315279, IMG submission 203694) | Sediment microbial communities from Yellowstone Lake, YNP, Wyoming, USA - YL17G06_20 | ecosystem: Environmental > Aquatic > Freshwater > Lake > Sediment | place: USA: Wyoming | collected...
CTTGTTTTCAACACCTGTTGAAATCCTATTGACAGAGACGTGATTTCTAATGTCCTTTTATGAATTTTTAAGCTCCGTAGGAGCGGAATGTTTATAGAAAACGTTTATATAACTTAAACTCCGTTAGGAGTGAAATGTTAAAAAATCATGAAAATTCACATTTCGCTCCTACGGAGAGAGTATTTATCGCATTCTATAAACATATCACTCCTAACGGAGTTTAGTAACTACTATTAGGATTTTCAAAGCAGGCTAAGATAGTAATCAGTATCCTGTATATTCTTCAACCAGAGTATATCTAAGGCTAAAACTCGAAATATGCAAAACCGTGAAAACCAAGAATTTGTCCTAGAACAGTAACCCAGAATCCATTACCTACTGTTTCTCCCATTATCAACCCTAAAAAGAAAGGCACGAGATTTCTATATGATCTAATCCCGCCAGCTTTTAAGGCTATAATTTTGACTAACCATCCAAAGAAGAAAGGAGACCAGAGGTATTGCATGGTGAAGGTATTAGCAACAGCATACCCCACAGGATGAAATGACCACCATAAAAATCTAAGCCTCATAAATGCGAGAAACATATAAAATAAGGCACCTGATCCCATGTAGAATATAGACGATAAAGAAGGTGAAAGTGGATTATTGATCCAGTTTTCAAGCTCATCAAAAGCCCAACTTCCGCTTCCAACCCGCCAGCCTTCACAGTTATCCGCTCCATATTTATAATAGACATTCAGAGAAGACCACGAAGATACCAAAATGTAAATAACAATTCCCAAAATAATCGCTGTGGTAAGATGGCGACCTTTTACTTTGTAGACATCTGGTATCTTTAAGGCTTCCAGTTGAAAGGGCATTATGTAGCCATTTTGCTCAAATGTATGAAATTTCAAAGAGGACAGAATAGCCAGATTCTGAACTCCTAGCTTCGTTGTACCTGTAAAAACAGTCATTACATTGTTAGGAGTTTTCGGCAGAAAAAGCCATGCCATCCCTGATTCGGCTCTGATACGTGATAATACCGTCTGAAATATAAAAAATATTGTCAGGAAAAGTATAGACCAGACAGGTGAAAGTCCGGCTAACCATGTCCAGAATACCAGAAAAGCACTCCCTAAAACAAATCCAAAAACAGTAATAGAGTATGACATCGCATCTTGTGAGCTATCAAGATGAGCATAGTTACCTCGCTTGAAAGCGCATTGTATCGCTAACCACAGATGTTGTCTCATCATCCATAAGCTTAATAAAAACAATGCAAAGAAAGCACCTACAGCCTGATTATCAACATCTGGAAATTGAGTTAAAATACCACCTGCTTTGCCCCCGCGCCATCCCATAGCGGATGCAAAAACATCTTCGAATTTTCTAAACAGATAAAAAAACCATAAGCTAAAAGATACCTCTGTCGGAATTATATAAGCTATCCCGATGATGGAATATATGACACTAATATGAAGATAATCAATAGCATTCCATGGCTTTTCTGTAAAATATTGTTCAAGTTTTATGTGCATTATTTTTAAGGATGGGAAGCTTGGGAAGTAATGATGTAAGCCGACAGAGAGTTGTATCAATATAGGTATTGCAAACCCTATCCATGTCATCTTGTTTCGGAAGAATCGGTTTAAGACTAAGTTTCTTTCGGGTTCTTCAGCCATCGCAAGAGGGGTTTCTAAGATTCTAAAGGTAAGTCTTTCACGCTCAACCCATTGTTTACGTATTATGGCACTTATGCAAAGCAAGACAAAATAAAAAACCAGAGCAAAAATACACCAGATCAAAAAAGGTTTTATCCATGCTCGCCATGGTACGCTATCAAAACCACCTGTATAAAATCCATCTATTATGCTTTTATCTCTTGGACCAAACCAATTGGGAATATAACGCAGGAAATCATCTTGCCACATATTCTCTTCGGTAGCAAAATGGATGGGACCTACCATATTGGGTATCAGGAACTGCACAAGCCCAAATGAGCATAAAGGCGCCCCTACCATTGTCATTGCATAGATCAGCATAAGCTCGTTTGAGTCCAGTGCATACCTGCGTATAAGCTTATAAAGGATCGAATTAATCATCACGATGACAAAAAAGAAAAACATGACAGATACAGATGGTGCTGGTATTGTGTAATCAATGTCCCATTCATACTGTTCGATGATCGGACAAAGATAGGCGATTAGTGTGATAACTATGCTTCCTATTAGTATAGCCCGCCAGCTAAGGGTCATTCTAACACGGTTTCTATCAACAAAATCTGCCATGTTTTCTACTCTTTTTTTATCAAATGATTATATACACACGTTTTGCTTGATATTTCCCCAAGTTACTGGTAATTTCCCAACTGGTTCGACTGCTAATCCCGGGAATATCATCTTACCATTTTGAGTAATCGTAAAGTTATCGTAAACCCCTTTTCCCGGCTGATCCATACCACAAACTGCCAGTCCAACGAGTATTGGGTCTGACATTTTGACTTTTGTAGTTTTTAGGTCTTTCCAGTCTTTACCATCTTTAGATATATATCCGTGAAATTCATCACCTTCTCGTGTAAGCTTGAGCCAGCATTCAGCATCCTTCCATGCTCCCGGCGCAACATCTAAGAATTCTTCAGATACACCACCTTTAGTTGTTCGCCAGGTGATTTCACAACCGCCACCTCCGCCACCGGTAACTATGACTTGAGCATTAGGAGCGCCGGGGTCAACGCTTTGTCGGGCATGTATCCCACCTTTTGCCCATTCATTCTTCAATTCGATTGAAACTTGGCGTGTCTTAGCCTCAAAATTCCCACTGACTTTTGTGTATGCAAATCTAAACCCGTCAGCCGCCGCCCAAATATCGCTGCCACTTCCCACTATCGTGTAAGTTTCTTTTTTGATATCGGTGGAACCCGGGGTGTTACCCGCATCGCCAATATCTAGGCTTTCCAGTTGAGCATAAGCGGATTGTCCCAAAGATGATAGTGATAATAAAACGCTGAAAATTAGCAACGAAATATATCTTAGCACCTTGTTATCCCCCCTTCGCTTGTTGACAGTTACAGAGAAGAAGCTTGCTATAATCCTGTAGTGGCAAGTTTCAAACCTGCCACTACAGGATGCTATTTAATATTCTGATTTTATTTCACCCCAAGTTTTGGATAGCTTTCCACCGGAGCTAACTGCCGACGCAACTAGCTTATTGTTGACAGTAAAACTCTTAAATGTTGATTTACATGCCAATGTCTTTTCACACGAGGTAACTGCCAAACCTATTAGCATGGGATCGGTCATCTCGATTTTTGTACTGGCATAATCTTTATCCCAGCTTTTGCCATCTTTAGACCATGAGACAGAGAAGTCATTACCAACTCTTTTAATTTTAATCCACTCACCATCAATAAATCCTACAGGACCGCCAAGGTCCCAATAATCAAGTTCCTTAGTTTCGCCAGCCTTGTCTGCCCGCCATGTAAGCTGAACTCCCAGATTTGGTACTGGAGGTACTGTAACTTTTCCTGCGGCGGCTGTTGACAGGGCATTCTTAGAATCAGCATCAACACTTTGCCTTGCCATTAGCCCGGCTTTTGCCCATTCCGTAGTTCGCTCAAAGAAGGTAACTTGAACAAACGCTTCAAAGTCTCCGCTTATGGGCATATATACATATCTGAACCCATCAGCGGCATCCCATATATCATGTCCAGAACCGACAATTGTGATAGTTCCATTGGATAGTATCTCTGTAGACCCGGGTTTTTCCGCCGCATCCCCTATATCTATACTCTCTAGAGCATAACTAACAGTTCCAAAAATCATCATAAACACAAAAACACATAATCCGCTTAAAAAGATTCTTTTTAACATTTTACTGTCCTCCTATTAATCTTATTACCCCAAGTCACCAATTATTATCTAACGTTTTGTTTTTTTTCCTTTCATCACATCCTTTCTTGTAAGATATAAATAATCATTTAGAACTACTAAAAGGGATAGAAACTCATCGCTGTATCAAACATAGCCACTATATTTTCAGGTGGTGTGCCTGCTTGAATAGCATGTGACGGACCAAGTATATATCCGCCATTTTTGCCTAGAACAGTGATGAGTTCCTCCACCTCTTGTCTAGCATCTTCAGGATTGCCAAATGGGAGAGTCGTCTGAACGCTGACTCCGCCTTCAAAGCACAACCTATCACCATATTTCTGCTTGAGTTCCAGAGGGTCCATTCCATCTGCGCTGAATTGAAGTGCCTGCAAAACATCAACGCCCATATCAATAAGCCCCGAAACAGCATCCATCACAGAGCCATCACTATGGTAGATCACCTTAACACCGAACTCGTGAATCACTTTGTTTAATCTGACGTGATATGGCTTGATGAATTCTTCCCACATCTCAAGTGATATTAACAAGCCTTTTTGTCCACCAATGTCATCAGCAGTGAAAGCTAAATCTATTTTTCCATTGGCAAAAGACAGCATCTTCCTGAAATACTCTTCGTAAAAACTTGTTACACGCTCCATTATACCATATAACAGTTCTTTATTTAATACAAAATCCATGAATATCTGCTCAAATCCCCTCATATACCAAGCAGTCTCAAATACATTTCCATTTGCTATCATCAAGCAATGCTCACCGTCAGAATTTGCATTTGCAATGCGATCAGGCAATACAGAATAATCAAACCATTCTGTATCTGGAAATCTGTGTTTATCAAGATCATCAACGTTTTTGGCATTTTCAAGGGGATATAAATCAATCTCGCTGTAGCTGGCAGGTCCGTAACTTACTGGATTACGTCTGACTCCCCATATATCCGTGTTATTTTCAAGTTTTGGTCCGACGTAATCAGGTCCGACTCCTCTGATGTCAATCATGGGATTCAGATATTCATGAACTGAAATACCTCGTTCGCTTTTAAGATAATTCTCCAAATATTGATATGCTGGTTGATTGATTCCAGAACATACCATTGCTATGGGGATTCTGTCAGTCTCTTTATGTTCAAGAGCGAGAAGAACCCTCTCTCGGCTTGTTAGTGTTTCCTTGCGTGGCATTACAATACTCCTCTCCTATTGCTCTTTACGCCAGTCTATAATCTTTTGGGCGATAGTAACTACAGGCGCAGTCCAGATTCGATCTCGATTAGCATCAAGGTATTTGCATAATTCTCGAAAATCATAAGCAGAAACTGGTGATCCATGATAATAGCTTCCCGGATCCCGTGGGGAACGTGGTTCTTTTTGAAAACCGTGAAATACCAATACGACCCATCTTCCCTGTCTAGCTGATTCTTCTGCTAGTGAACAAAGCTCAGACCCGGGCATCCAGCCTGCAATAGTCGCTGATGTGAGATAATGCAGATCCGTAAATGCAGGATGATTTGGTGCTTCACCCATACCACGAGCGGCAGGAAAATATTTTGCAATTATAGGAACGTAACTTTTGCGATTTGCACCTTCACCAACGTATGCCTGATAACAAGGATAGCAGAAGGTACGGACAGATTGTTCAGGAATGAGTTCTCTAAGCCGTCTTTCTGCCTCTAGCACATCTGCTTCGATATAATCAAGTGTTATTGTTTCCAGTGTTTTTGCCGCACCCCAACCGAAATTTCCTGAGCATATATGACTGATGGTGTGATTACCTATCTCGTGCCCTTTAAGTCCAACTTCACGCCAGGGTAAAAGACGTTGTTTCCAGTCATCACCACCGGGATTAATATAAAATGTACCAAGTAACCCGTACTCATTAAGTATGGGTATAGCAATATCTAACTGTGATTGGCTACCATCATCAAATGTTAGTGAAACAGCACCCTTACAATCACCAGACCATGGAGAAGACATTATAAACCTCCTGTTAAGTATTATTTAGTTTTTTTCCAAGCACGCACGTACTCAATACTAAAAGTTGAAGGTAAATCACTATCATCAGGCATACCGAACCATTCAGGCATAGTCTCGCTGTCGAATATAAGATATAATCCCTGATTAAAGTGTGTATTCTTTACTTTACGTACCAAAACACCGTCAACGTAGTTTTTGAGATAATCCTTATCCCATTCAAATCCATATACATGATAATCATCAGCAAAACGCCACGGGGCAACCCATACTCCGCCGATATTCCAATGCCTTTTTTCTTCTGGTGTTTGGGTTACGTGAAGATTCATATTATATTTGTATTCGTAGTCTTTCGCTTTTCCACCGATCTCAAATACGTCAATTTCTGTACCCCAGTTAGGATTATCGTCCTGCTGAAACCAGAATGAGCTTGATCCCGCTGAATTCATCGGTTTTGCTTTGACTTCAAAATAACCATAGCAAGTGCGATCTTTAGTGTATAACGCCGCAGACGAGTAATCATGATAACCATACTGCTTAAACTCTTCGGGAATTTGCTCTTTGCACATGGTCAGATGCAGTTTGCCATCACTTACCGTCACGTTCTTTTCCATAAACAATGCTGGCTGGCGACCTCTCCACCAGTACATATTCCTCGTCCATTTATTTGTATCGAGATCATTGCCATCAAATTCATCGCTCATAGGTTCATATTTCAACCAGTTACCTCTATTCTCTTGATCAGAAAGAGGATATTCTTCAGAGATACGCTTTGGTGTCTGAGCAAGTGAACCAACTCGTGTCCATTCAGCTTTATCACTTATCAAGTTTTCTGCTTGATCTCTTACTACTATTGCCATCTCATTACTTGATATGTCACTTGTGCCTACGGAGTAATAGATCACTATAATTGCACCATCATCCAGTTGAACAGCGCTTGGATACCCACAGTCTGTATGAAGAGAAGTCCATGCTACCATAATACTTTTGTCAATATCCCAAGTTTTACCCACATCATTGCTCATCATAGCACCAACACCGTAAGGCTTTATTCGGTTTCCATAGACTAGAAGCAGTCGCCCATCCTTCAATAAGTATAAATCCGCAGGATGCTGACTCGGTTGCGTAACAGACGTCGGTTTACTCCACGTATAGCCATTATCTATGGATTCTGATTGCTCAAGGCGTCCATCACTTTCGGTACGCATCATTGCAATAAGTCTGCCATCTGGTAAATATACTATTGCTGTCTCATTATGATTAGTTGCCGAAATGATAGAAAAATCTCCCCACGTTCTACCGTTATCGGTTGATCGCAAAAGCCCGGATATAATTTTTGTATTCTCTGGAATCTTTACTATACCTGTGTAGTTGCTATCATAGCCACCATAAACAGGCATGAGTGCTGTATTATCTGGAAGAAGGATAATCCTTCCGAAAGGTGATCCATTTTTAATAGGTATATTTGGAAATGGAGTTTTCTTTGACCAAGTCTTGCCATTGTCGGTTGATATGACGTAAAACAAATTATATGCGCCTACACTTGTATCGAATTCACCTTTTTCGTTATAGGTGCTTGCCTCTGCGTAAGCCATGACTATTGCACCATCTGCCATTTGACCAAGAGCAGGATTTCTGTCGTCGAATTCGCTGTCAACTATAACCGAAGGTTCAGACCACGTTTTACCCCCGTCTCTTGAATATATCCAATCCAATCTTCCTTTGAGTCCGATGTGAGGTGCGCCTCCTCTAACAACAGCCCCAATTGTTCCATCTTTAAGTTTAATTAATACAGGGAAGTACCCTCCATTTTTTACAGCTACAATTCTTTCTGCTGTTTCGAGAAGTGGAACGTTTTCATTTACACCTGAAAGACAAGCAAGAACCAGATACAATGTAAGCTCCATTGCCTATACCTCCTGAAAAGAAAATTAATGTTTAATAAAGTATATGGATCATATTGACGAGTCAGAAAGACGAAGAATGTTTTTGATTTTGCCCCAGGTTGTGGTTAGTTTACCAATAGAGAAAACAGCGGCTATATCTCTGAGCCCTTTCGTTGTGATAATCTTGAAATCATCTTCATTTAAGACTACGTCAAAAACCGCAACTTCATCGATAGAACCGGTGTAAAAACCTGTGTTTCCAGTTCCGATTGTCAGGCTACTAGCTGCAATGTCTATCTTCCCTTTACATGCTGCATTATCACCCTTGAAAACTCCGTCAACGTAAAATTTCTGTATCGAACCATCATACGTCAATGCAACAAGGTGCCAATCATTGTCCCACATTACTGCTTGGGGTAGCCAACCAGAACCACACCACTGTCCACCAACAAATACGCCAGGGTTAATAGTCGTAGACCAATATTGAAGTACATAACTGGGCTTCTTATAAACAATGACATTTCCATCCAATAACTGTTTAGCTTCGCTCTTTACCCAGGCAACAAGTGTTATAGCAGTTACATTCAGCGTGTCATTATCAGGCACTTCAACGTTGCCATCTTTACCATCAAACTCCAAAGCCTTGCCAAACTTACCATCAACCCACTTCACCCCGCCCTTTAGTGTTCCATTATTTTTGTTTACAGAGGAATCTCTGGCCGTGTCACCGCTACCTTCATCAAACAGCCAGATTCCGGCAGCAGTCTTAGGGTCAATTTTAGCATAGCTCAAATCAGCCAGCATGCCGACAGCAAATAGAACAACCATAATAATTAACACACATTTTACTCTCATCTTATTACTCCTCTCTTGAGTTTGCATTCCTTCTTATGACTTAATTGTGAAAGAACAAAAAGAAAGGCGAAATATAATTACCAAAGAACCAATAATTGTAATTCTGAGATACGATAGTTATTGAGATTTGATCATAGCCCATGCTGTAGCAAGTTTGCCTGATGATGAAACTGCAAGTTTACCACTTACGCCCGTATTCATAATTTCCTTAATATCAGCTTCACTTAATGCTACGTTGAAAATCGCAACTTCGTCTATCATACCTTTGAAAAAGGCAGCAAAACCCTGTGATTCAGAACTATGAGCTATCACTACTTGGTTAGCGTTTACAGCTATTTTCCCACTAACTGATCCTTCCTTGTCTACTGCACCATTTACGTAAATTTTAAGTTTGGAAAGATCATAAGTAAATGCAAAATGAGTCCATTTATCTACGTAATCGGTATATGGATTTGAAAAATCAACTCCAACCCAGCCACCATTGTTGATGTAGCATCTAAGAATAGGTCCGGGAGGATCCATGTGACCCAATATATAGGCAGAGGGCTTGCCAACAAAATCTTGATGAGTGAAAGCTTCGTTGGCGGGATTTATCCATGCAACAATCGTAATTGCGTCGGTAATATCAAAGCTTTTAGCATTACCACAATCCACGTAATCACCTGCGCCGCTAAATTCCAAAGCCTTGCCAAATTTACCGTTAACCCATTTGGGTTCTTTCACAAACTTACCATCATTGCCATTTCCAGAGGAATCTTTAACTACATTGCCACTGCCTTCATCAAAAGTCCAGATTGCCACAGCTTTTGTTAGGTCAACTTTGGCGGTACTTTGTCCTGTTAAAATAAGGCACATAAAAACTATGCTCAAGCATATTATAACTGATTTTGCACTTATGGTATTCATTTTTCGTTACCTCCGTTGGATTCAGGCATTGTAAAGTTTAATATAATACCAAGTTTTCATTATTTGTCAAGCATATTTCTTCATTCAGTAACATCCCAAACCGAACGTAATTCAAAAACATTCAGAGAAGTAATTTTTGCATCACCACCATCAGCATAAACAACAAGACTTGTATTATCCAGATTCGGCAAGAAGCACGAACTCAATGAAACTCGTCCATCATTACCGAAAATCTCTATGGAAGTGCGATCAACAAGAATCTGTAATTTGATTTTGTTACCGATTGGCTTCAGTATAGCTGATTTACCTAGACAGGAAAGCTGACTGTTTGCAACATTGTATTGCACCTTTTCACCTCGCACTACAAATCCGAACTCAGTTGCTTTTCCAAGTTCAAATTTTGCTCTGATGTCAAATAAATCACCTGAAAGCAATTTTTCTTCTGTTTCTATTGTTTTATTATCCCAGTTATGTTCTTTTTGATGTATATTCTCAATCTCTTTCACTGGTTGTCGGAACAGTCTTATGCCGTCAGGTGTGGTTTTTAATGACAGTCTGCACGGGAAGCACATCTGTTGATTAAAAGGCATATCGGGATATTTTCCTCCGCTCATCCATGCGATCTGAATTCTTCTGCCATCATATTTTGGGATGTCACTCCATGTCTGTGCCGCATAGCAGTTGGCGCCAAATTCAGTTCTTAATACTTCACTTTCGGGAGTAAATTTCTGTCCGTCAAATGTTCCTATGTAGTAATTGCCGTTACCACCCCAGAAAACCCATTTTGTATTATTTAGATCACCATCAACAGGTAACTCGAATATATCTGGACACTCACCGGTATCAGGAAGATTTATATCACATATTCTCGTCCATTCTTTAAGATTGGGTGATGAAAATAGCGCATAATCTATACCATCAAGGTAAAGAGCCATAATCCACTTTTCAGTTGGAACGTGCCATATAACCTTTGGGTCTCTATTATTGCCAATTATATGTCCAAGCACAGGATTGTTTGCATATTTCGTCCACGTTCTCCCTTTGTCATTGCTGTATGCAATACTCTGTGTAAAAGGGTCGCCTGCTGACGTATATATACATACCATCACTGCCTCATTCCCGTTTTTGAATCCCGCAGTATTGTTCCAATCCACAACACCAGAACCGGAAAATATTGTTCCCAGTTCATCCGGGTAAATCGCATTATCCAGTTGTTCCCAATGGATCATATCTGGACTTACAGCGTGACCCCACGTCATATTACCCCAGTCAATACCTGATGGGTTATGCTGGAAAAATAGGTGATACTCACCTTTGTAGTACATCAATCCGTTCGGATCATTCAACCAGTTCTTTTTAGCAGTGAAGTGAAATTGTGGGCGATAGGTTTCGTGATAAAGCTTTACGTTTTCCATAGGTGCCTCCGTTACTGAAAAAGTCGTAATAATAACATCATCCAAACATACATAGTTATTTAAAGCCGTAGTAATCGTCCACTATCTGTGAGATCATGGCAACACGATCAAAATCTGCATCTGCGGGAACGTTGTCTGCCATAGCAAGAATGAAGCCATTACCCGGTTGAATATCATCCAGCACTTTTACTATATAATCCTTGAATTCTTTATCTTTCATAACTTTACGATCCCCTGAATCAGAAAGCCAACGAGTTTCAGTCGTTGGATGAATGATTCCTGTATTGTTTCTCAATGCAGATATTTGTTGACATTTATAACACAATTATACTATAATTACTGCGTAGCCATTTATGGACTATATTCGCTCTTTGACAATTAGTATAAGGTTTTGGTAGGTCATTGGCTACCATATAAAACTAATTCCAAAAATAGCTTGGTGCTTTCAGTGTTTGCTTTAGCAGGGGTAAAATCCGCATTGCATTTCAGCCAAGCCTAAAGAACCGAAACACTGACGAAAGCGTATGCTTTCATGGAGTTGGGGCATCAACTCTTGGAGTAGACAATGTAAGACTTGGCAAACCAAGCTGTTGTCGTTGATACCAGAATCCCATGAGTTTACTCGTGGGAGTATGTCAAAGATGGAACTCCGCTCATTATAGATACCTTACTTTAACCTCTGGACTTCCATTTGAACCAATAAGCCCAACCCTTACCCATATCGCAGCGCCGACTTTACGGACAATATTGTCACGACTTAAACCGTTGTATTCATCGGGTACAGTTCCCATCCTTGTGTTGATACCTAACCACCAATCGAAATTTGGCGCCCATGCGATCCTGTCAGGCTGACCATTACTAAGTCCAAGCAACATTCTTTCTTTATTTGTCATAATCATTTTCCTAATTTTATTCAAACTCCCCTTCAGCTTTATAATCTTTTCTCTCCGTGCCTCTGTGGTTTATTAAATGTGACTGGAAAAGTCGTATTTTTGAAGTATCGTTCCAGTGGTATAGAGTTACCTTAAAAATAAATCGCATTAAAACTCCACACCAAGTTTTATGCTGTTCTCTGGATGATAGTCCATGTCCTCATAAGCTTCAGCGGATTTGGCAAACGGCACCACTGGATAAACAATATCTTCGCATTGGAAACGCCCTTCTGCCAGCCATTTCCAGCATATATTGCATATCCTACCGAAATCCCATCTGGGATGGTCTCTATTCGGGTCACTGCACGCCCTTGCAAATATGATGTTCGGAATCATAAGGTGAGCGTGCTTGCCGAAGTCCAATCCGCCTTTACATTCCTTACTCCATGCGAGATAAGCCACGTTTCCACCCCATGCAAGCCCGCTTATCGCCTGATCCAGAGCTTCATAGATACCGCTAGTCTCAATAGCAACGTCAACGCCTTTACCGCCGGTAGCTTTTTTCAGTTCAGCGCCGACGTTTTGAGTAGATGGGTCAAGTGCGAGATCAGCGCCTGCTTTCATTGCCGCTTCTCTTCGAACAGCAATCGGGTCAACGACTGCAACAAATGCGGCACCAGCCATCTTCGCCATCTGCGCCGCCATTTGACCTATGGCACCCAGACCAAAAACTGCGGAACAATCCCCAATGCGTAAATGACCGTCACGAATTCCAGACAGAGCGAATTGAGCAGGATCAAAGCAGACAGCATCTTTCCACGTCATACGGTCGTTCATACGATAGACACCACCTGCGCCCCACGTATGAGTCTCTTTAAGATGACCATAACCTGCTACACGATCACCTACCGAAAAGCCTTCAACACCTTTCCCGATCTCGACTATTTTTCCGACACACATATTACCAAGACCCATCGGAAATCCTGCGCCACGCCCACCACGATACAATGTCAGTTCAGTACCACGTTTCGGTGAGCCAAAGTCCACCTTCACCCTGACGTTACCATCTGGTATAGGACCATCTTCATAATCTCTCAACACAGGTTTACGGGCTTCAATAGCAACTAATTCTTTCGGCATATTTTTCCTCCTGAGACAATAAGGTAGAGCAAACTGCTAGTTTGCTAAAAATGGCAATCTAGCAGATTACCTCACTATTTTTTACTAGCAAATCTCACAAGTAATGATCTTTTTCGCAGGAACGTCCAGAATTACGACTCCACCAATGCACTCAAGCTTCTCCTGACGTTCCTCTGCTAAGTTGCAAAAATAAACTGATTCTACAGGAATAAGTATAGTCAATGTTCCAAGTATAAGCTCATCATAAGGATTGTAGAACCTGACGATCAGGCTATCACGATCTTCTGCCTTCTTGATGCTCGAAAGCACAAGCTTCTGTGGTTGAAGGTCTATGAATGATCCTATTGGCGCAAGTTCCCCGATACTTCTCTTGATCTGTATCGCAGTCAAAGGCGTATTAAATGCCCTTGCATCCAGATCAGCATGAGATGATTCCAATTTCCATGCGTGTGGGATTATGGAATATTCAAATACGTGATGTCCGAAGCATTGTGCGTTAGGTGTCGGGAAAACTCCCCAATCACCAAGGTGATGAACTGCACGCAATAGAGTAATAGCTATCGTGTTATGTCCATCTCTTAGAATCTCGTATTCTGGCAAGCCGTGATTTGCTATCGTCAAGCCTTTCTCTTCATCAGACACATCCACGAAAGCCTGTTGAGGCTGACAATTGGATGGATTCTTCCAGCCCTTCCATGGAACTATCCTTCGTTTTACTATGTCAAACTGTCCATCTGCTGAAGCGTAATCAGTCTTTATATCAGTTGGAAATAGAACTCTCAAACGATGGTTTTCATGCTCATTTATAATTTTGGTAATCACAAATAACCGTCTGCTACCCTCAGCGAGTATTAGAGTATATTGAACATCCATCGGTTGTTCTTTTAGACGTAGCTTTGTCTCAATCGTGCATTGAGTATATACTTCGTTGAACAAGATGGGTCCGATTTTCGTATCAGAAGCATAAGGTGATATTATCTCGTCCTCCTGCGGTATACGATAGTTATACTCGTCACCAACGTCAAAACTGTCCTGAAGTTGATGTAATCCATTAAAGCAACATCCTGATTCCTTGTCTGTGACGTTCAGTCTGCCGTCACTCAGGATTTCCACGCTTAGGTGTTCGTTCTCCATTGATTCAATTTCGTAAATATTGCTTACCTGATCATCGGTAGGTAGAATTTCATAAGTAGCATAACCCATACCGGGAACGCTCGCTAGAAAAGCCACACGTACCCGCCTAACGTTGTATGGCACTCTAAAACCGACTTCAGGAAGATCATAATCCCAAACAACACCCATATCTTCCAGAAAATAAGATGGCACAACAGTTCCTTCGGAATCATTAACCATCAGATCGGAAAAGTCTGCATCCTCTGGAAAGTCCACCGTTGCAATGACCATCTCCTTACGTGATACGTTAATGGGATTGAATACAGCGATCTTTGCGCCTTCCAATCCCTGAACGTCTATCTTCTCTGCGATATTTACAAGGGCTTCGTTTGCCAATTGTTCAGATAAAATCTGGCATTTCTCGAATCGAGTATCCATCTCACGATGTACTTCGTCACAACTGCACCCGCATATACTGTCATGTGGATGATTCTGCATAAGTGTCTTCCATGCGTACCAGATCAAGTCGCTGTCGTATTTACCACCTAGCTTATGTGCGATTGCGCTGAAAGGCTCAACCCATTTCTCAAGTAAAGTCTGACATCGCCAATTCGCTTGTTTCTGATATATTCTACTGCTAAGAACGTTAGTCAGCGTTCCCCAACCGTCGGTATGCTCGTTTCTTAATTCACCCTTTTTGACCTGCAAGTCTTTGGCTTCTGATTTAACACTTGCGATGTAATCCGTAAAGTTTGAATGAACCATCACTACGTCTTGAAGCTTTTCATTCGCCAGCTTGATCGCCTTTGCCACGTCAGGCTGTGATGGTGTGTGGTCACAGCCATTCATGAATAATAGATGAGATGTAGTAGCATATCTCAGACAGGCATCACGAACACCGTTGACGTAGTTCAGCACATTGTCTGGATCCGTAGGTATTGTCATTGCATTGGCGTACCAGTTCGCCATGAAGATACCAAGTACCTCAGAGCCATCAGGTGAATGCCACAGCAATTCTGATTTATATCCCCTTGCTTCTTGCTCATCGCTGGGATCATATTTCTCCTGCCAGCGATTGATACCTCGACCAAAAACGGCATTGTCAATTCCAAATCCATTCAATATCTGCGGCATCTGTGAGATATTACCGAAACTGTCGGGCAGATAGCCTATTTTGATGGGTGTTCCATACGTGCTTGCGATTTTGAGACCGAGTATCATGTTGCGTATATTTGCTTCACCGCTTGTAAGGAACTCATCTTGCAGGATGTACCATGGACCCAGAGATAATCTGCCTTCTTTAGCTATTCTTTCTATCCGTTCACGCTGATGAGGACGAATCTCAAGGTAATCCTCTAAAGGAATAATTTGACCGTCCATGTGGAAATGTTTGAAATCAAGGTCTTTATCCATCAGGTCAAGCAGTGAGTCTATCAGCATCACCAATCTTCGGCGATGCTTCTCAAAAGGCATATACCATTCTCTATCCCAGTGTGTATGCGAAATAACGTGGATTGTCTGTTTTGGCATTATTTTCTCCTTGTTGAATACTATGTTGGGTTTCGTTCCTCAACCCATCCTACGAACTGGACATAGGGTATAAAAGTAACAGAAAGAGTATAAATAAAAAGGTATATTTCATTTTACCATATTTCTAATTCTATCAAATCATCTAAATTGGTGAAATGGTTATCACGCGTTGCCAGAATAAGACCATACTGCGGAGATTAGAAATAACAACACTTGTGTCTAGCAAAAACTTACCATTCACTTTCATCTATCCTTTCGCAACCTTCTTCAATAGCCTTCTCCATTACATTCAAGTCTTCTTCATCAATCATTCCAGCGAATCGTAGAAGATTCTTGCCGGGCGTACCTCTTGGAGCTGATATAACAAGTGCATGAGCAAAATCAAGCACCCGCCTTTGTAATTCAATAGGTAATTGATCAAGTTGCTCAATAATCTCTCGTTTAATAGATGCAGACATATCATTCACCTCATTACATTGTATTAAACAAGCTAAAGCATGTAACTAATCCGTAGAACATGCTTTAGCTTGTTCTATTTCTACACAATTCTGTCAAATGGTTTTAATTCTTTCTGTAAGCGATCGTAAGCAGATGAAAACTCCCACTCTTCAGGTTTTTTAGCTAATCCTGCCTTAACCGGGTTATTCTCAATATAACTTATGATTCTTTGAAGTTCATTATTATCTCTCACTAGATGATCATAAGCCTCATCCTGCCAGAAACTGCCTGTTCGACCTAAAGCTTTATTGGCTTTATACGCTGTATTACCACGCAGATTATGAAGTATAGATGATAAAGCGCCTCTCTTGAGTCGTGATCCTTTATCAATTTGCATTTCTGACGATAAATGCGGAGTCAGCAATACGTGAACGTGATTTGGCATTAATACATAAGCCCATAAAGAATATCTTTCGTCAGCGTGACTATACAGGTTTTCTTGAACTATAGCGGCGATACACGGTTCTGATAACCATTTAACGCTATTACTTTTGTCAAGATACTGATCCCAGATAGCGAATAGCTTTTTCTCGATACGAAGATTCCATTCCTGTTCCGAGTATTCAGGTTTTTTTGTTAGTGACATAAGCCTTTGACGTTCTATTTTCAGATCATCAATTACGCTTTTCGGCAATGTACCAGCTAATCTATAAGTGACGAAGAATGTTCCGCCTTCTGGTTGCCAATGAGGCAAATTTCTACGGAAAAACGGTTCAGAATTCAAGATACACTCCTGATTTTAAACAGATTAAGTAGTAGAACATGCTTTAGCTTATTAATTATAACCGAACAAGCTAAAGCATGTTCTACGTGCTAATTATACCACAAATGCGAAATCCAAACTGAAAGGAAACTACTGAACGCAACGAAATCCAACGTAGTAGCCGTAGCCGTCCGGATAGAAGTTGAGGCGGTTGGCAACGCGGAGGTCGCTGCCGAAGCTGTACCACGAACCACCACGCAAAACACGGTATGATCCTGAATTCGGTCCCGTCGGGTTTGATTTTGGCGAAATGGCATAATAATTACTGTCATACCAATCTGCGCACCATTCCCAGACATTCCCTGCCATATCGTATAACCCATATCCATTTGGAGTGAATTTCCCAACAGGTGCAGTATAGGCGTAACCATCATCATAGCCATTGATAATAAGCCAACCAGGAAACGTCTTTTTTGTTGTCTCATCAGCGAAATTCCCTGCGTTTTTTGGCGGAGGCACTTCATCACCCCAAACGAATCTCTTACCTGCTAATCCACCTCTTGCCACCTTCTCCCATTCTGCTTCTGTTGGCAGTCGTTTTCCTGCCCATTCAGCATAAGCCTTTGCATCTTCCCAGCTTACGCACACAACAGGCTGATTATCCCCATTGTAATTCTTATCCTGCCATGGATCGTTTACAAAGATAATTCCCTCTGGTTCTCTATGCCCCGTTGCCTGCACAAACTTTTTATATTGTGCATTAGTCACCTCGTAAACGTCCATATAAAAGGCATCAAGATAGACCGTATGCACTGGAAGCGCCCAACTCATTCCGTCAAGTGAATCACCCATCTGGAACTCACCAGCAGGGATTAGCACCATCGGCGCACCATCCTTGCCAATAATCGTATTATCGTATTTCTCTCCAAAGTGTTTCACCACCAATACTAGATCAAGAATATTCACTATGCCATCGCTATTAACGTCTGCTGAGGCATTTTTACTCCCGAAATTATTGATTATAATAACTAGATCAGCTTTATCAACTACGCCATCTTGATTCACGTCCCATGGATGCAATTCCACAGCAGTTGCAATGCTCTGCAGTAAGCTTATAATTACAAAAATCAATACAGTCAAAACGATTTTATGAGCTTTCATAGTTTTTACCTCGCGTTTTGGCATCCCGTAGAACATATCGACTGGCTTGTTCAGAAACAATCTAACAGAAGGTATTTACATAACTGAATTATCTTGGTGAAATTGTTGCTATCGGAACCAATTTAGATCTATGAATTGAACTTGTCCGTTTTTCTGTCGTAATAAACTCGTCTGCGCCAACTGATGCCGCAATTAATATACCAGAATCAACAAAGATTAGTTTCTTCAATATTTTGTCTCCTCTTTTCTCCTTTTCGCTCTAATAGTTCTATTTCAAGATCATCCCAATCCAGAAGTTTTTCACCCGAATCTATAATCCTCGCTCTAATTTCCTTTAATCTCTTACCAAGCGTAGTTCGAGGCTTATCACTTACCAATGTATTTTTAGAATTGACCACCATTTTTATCATCTCCTTATAGTAGTAGGATGGGTTCATGGTTTTCTGTTGGTATGATTTTAAACTCCCAAAAAAGATAATAGTCACCCATTTGTATGCCTTAAATGGAAGATCAAAAACCATGAACCCATCCTACGAACTTTCGACTAAAGTGTGGAAAAATTTAAGAATTAATCACGAATTACACAAATTAACGAATCACGTTCCGCCGTGCAACGGAAGAATAGAATCTCGTTCCGCCGAGTAACGGAAGAAAAGATTTCACGAATAGAAATTCCAAAAAATTAGTGAAATTCGTGATAAAAATTTTACATTTGAATAACCATGCAATTTTCATTCCCACACTCAACACGGAAGAACCGATTTTTTATTAATATTGTATTGTTTAATCTTTCTGTGTAAGTTAGTTCTTTCGATACCTAGCTTCTGTGAGGCTTCTGTAATGTTCCAATTACATGATTCAAGTGTTTGAATGATGAAATCTCGCTCAAAATCATTCCTTGCCTTCTTTAACTCCATTGGAGATAATTGTATAGACTTGGAGTGTTCGAGTAAACTACTCGGAAGGTCAGAAGCCTCTATCGTGTCTGATGGAACCATTATTACCAGTCGCTCAATCAGGTTTTTCAATTCCCTGACGTTGCCGGGCCACTGATATGATTGCAGTAGTTTAATAGCGGATTGCGAAATTCGCTTTTCTCTACCACCGTTTTCAACGGAGAACTTCGTCAGGAAATATGCAACCAGCAATGGTATGTCCTCGATTCTCTCTCGCAATGATGGGATGTATATAGGGATCACGTTAAACCGATAGAAAAGGTCTTCCCTAAACTTCCCTTGTTCCACTTCTTTTTTAAGGTCTTTATTCGTAGCAGTGATAATTCTCACGTCCACTTTAATAGGTTCTTTACCGCCAATTCTGGTAAACTCCTGTTCCTCGATAGCTTTAAGGACTTTGGACTGAGTGCGAAGGCTCATATCACCGATCTCGTCCAGAAAAAGCGTTGCGCCGTTTGCCTGTTCAAATTTACCCTGTGTTCGGGTGATTGCGCCGGTAAATGCGCCTTTCTCATGACCAAAAAGCTCAGATTCTATGAGTTCATCGGGTATTGCGGCACAGTTTACCTGAATAAACGGTTTATCACCTCGTTTGCTGTTTCTGTGTATAGCTCTTGCTACTAGCTCTTTACCCGTTCCATTATCTCCGAGTATAAGCACACGGGTATTAGTGGGTGCAACGTGCATTATTTTAGTTGCAAGGTCTCGCATGATTGGACTTTCACCGATTATCTGAAAGCGTTCGTCAATCTCCTTTTTCAACATCAGGTTCTCATTTTGTAGATTTTTTTTCTCTATAGCCTGATTCAATCTTATTAATAAAGGCTCTCCGGAAAAAGGCTTCTCGATGAAATCCAGCGCGCCCAGTTCCATTGCCTTAACAGCCATGTCAATAGTACCATGTGCTGAGAACATTATTACTATTATATCAGCGTTGGAAGCTTTAATACGCCTTAAAGTTTCGATACCATCAATACCACCGGGCATAAGCACATCTAGCAATACAACGTCAGGCATTGTTTTCGACATCATTTCAATGGCTTCTTCGCCGCTCTTTGCGGTAAAGACTTTGAAATCCTCATCTTCCAGCACGCCCTTCAGAGAAGATCGAACACTCGGTTCATCATCCACTATCAGGATAGTTTTGTCACTCACAATTTTCTCCTTCCATAAGTGGAATCTTGATTATGAAGGTAGTACCTTTACCTTCCTCACTGATCACACTCACATCACCGCCATGATCATCAACGATCTTCTTTACAATTGTAAGACCAAGCCCTGCACCGCCTCTTTTTGTTGAAAAGTGAGGTGTGAAAAGCTTATCAATTCCCTCTGCCGACATACCCATTCCCGTATCTGTAATCTTCACTTCTACACATTCATTATTTTTTTCGGATTTAGCAATTCCGGTGCTGATAGTCAGTTTACCGCCATTCTCCATAGCTTCTATGGCATTTTTTATTACGTTGAAGAGGGCACGTCGTATTTGATCATGGTCAACCATAACTTTCGGTAAATCAATAGTAAATTGAGTATCAGTTTCTATGTTTTCAGGTATATCACCATAGAGTTTTAGTGCATCATTAATTACAATATGTATATCTGACGGAATAGGGTTTACTGAAGGCATACGGGCGAATTGAGAAAATTCATCCAGAAGTCGCCTTAGTCTTTCTACTTCATCAATGATTGTATACGTACATTCATCAAGGATTTCATCGTATCCTTCACGTTTGGAGTAATATCGTCTTTTCAATCTTTCTGCCGATAGCTGAATGGGAGTTAAAGGATTTTTAATCTCGTGGGCAAGTTTTTGAGCAACTTCCCGCCATGCAGATGCTTTCTCTGCTCGTTTTAATTCATCAGCGTAGCGCAGTAGTCTTTCAGTCATCTGGTTAAAAGAATCAGCAAGCATTCCAATCTCATCTCGTGCTTCTACTTTAACCTGATACTCCAGATTTCCGCCAGCGACTTCACGGGTGCCAGCCACTAGAGTACGAATCGGTTCAGTTATCTCTCTGGCTATAAGCGAGCTAATCCATAATGCAATGAGAAAAATTATAGTTGCAGTTAGCACAAGTATTATCGCAATACCCCGTCTCATTTTGCTCATATTAGTAGGCGCAGAAAGCACGACCTTACCAACAACAACTATACCGAGAATCTTACCATTTTCTGGAAGATAAGACGTCATTGCGCTCAAAACAAACTCTTTATCTTTGAACTTAATGGATTCCCTTGGCAAGATCGGTTCACCAATTGGAAACTCCTTAACTGGTGGTAATCCAAGTTCGTCCAATGAAGCCAATTTGTCGTGCAGTGATGGGTCAATGCTGGAGTTAAACAATATCTTTCCTGAGGGATTGTATATTGCTAATACATAACCTTCTGGCAGGACAATGTCAAATCCAGAAAAATTCGCTTTATTCTTTAATGCGTACATAACACCCGGATCAGATGCAATACTTCTGGCATTTTCAACCATTGGCAGAACACGGAGTTTTCTCAATTCAGTGGACATATCCTCCCATCTACCAATACCTTGAGCTATAATAAAATATGAGACCAGCATAAGAACAATAGTCGGTATAAAGGATACAAAGGCAAACACCATAATCAGCCTGCCTTTAAGGCTCATATTAATCCGTTTCCAATTCCAAAAAACCAAAGATTTCACCTCTCTCTACCATAAGGTGTCAATTAAGATTTCATATTGTGATACTATCATTATTGCCATTCGTATTGTATAACTTTTATATCGTCAGGTCAATGATAATCCATCCAAATATAAAGTTTTCATCCGAGAAAAGATAACCACTAAATCACAAAGACACGAAAGAGAAATGATAAAAGATTTGAAGTAAAGATTGAAGATTAGGAAAGGAGGATAAGATTTTTTATGCTTGGAAGTGTTTTTTTGTTGACTTGATATTCGACGCCCTTCTGCAAAAGGCGTTCAATGGTGAGTTGGTCGCATGACTCAGAAAATATATAAACTAAAGTCCGTATGCTGGATTGAGCAAGGAGTTCTGCGGTCAAACCATCAGTAAGAAATGCACTAACTAGAACCACACTATCAAGGACAGCTTTAGGCTTTTTTCTGCTCTTCTTCTCTGAGTTCGGCTATCGCTTTAAGAACGTCTTGAGTAACCTCTTCTTCGCTTACGCCCTCATTCATCTTATGCACTCTATCCATGACAGATAATAGTTCTCTTCATGCCTTGTCTTTGACCAGTTTCTTGGGAGTGATCACAATTCGCTCGCTATCAAGTTCAGCCTCTGCCAGATCACCTTTGCTAAGACCCAAAACCTCTCTAAATTTCTTAGGAATAGTCACTTGACCATGTTCCATTAATTTCACGATAGGCATATACGTCCTCCTTGATACTTTCTAAAAAATTCCTGTTTTCATGATTTCAGTATAATCTATGCTTGAGGATTTGTCAATCTCTTATCCAGATATTTTACACTTTACGAAAGCCAAATAAGTTGGTATATTATAGTCGGTAGGCTTTATGCTTAATATGTAGGTGAGTTCCTATTCCGTATGTTGTATATTTATTATGAGACAGGTATAGTGTCATAATAGTTTCTAATAATTTCTCATGCTATAGTAGACATTATTGGAAATAACTCTATCAAATATTAAACGCTTCTCCTGTGCGATATGCTGTCCTGAAGTTATGCAGTCCACAAGCAATTTCCATCACAAGATCGTCAAATCCATCCTTCGTATTGCGGAATATATCCTTGACGATCCTGCAACGTTTTACTCCACATATCACATGCTCTACAGTAATACGCATCTTAGAAATTAATCTGTTCTCTGCTTTCTCTGATTCAGTCAATTCTCCATTTCGAGGCTTTTTCTTTGGTTGACGGGTATTCACTCCTGATGGCTCATATCCCTGATAACCTGTGTCCTTGTAAAGGATACTTCCCTCCGGAAATTCATGGCGTTCTTCGTCACAGATAATCTTGTCATGTTTTTTGCCTTCCTAAGTGCTTCCCAAATACTCGACTCTTCTTTTACCTAATGTGACTATCATGTTGTTTTTTACCGTGTAACTTCTTACCACTGTAGAATCGCTTCTGCTCTTCTTGATCCTTCGGTCGTTGACGTCGTCGCTCTGTGCCATCAATGGCAAAACTTTCCTTGCTTTCCATTTTCGGTGATGTTTCTGATTCTGGTTCATGTTTGGAGCGATTCATAAGTAATATAGCAAAATAAATTTCTTGTTTTGAAATGCCAATTGGGTTATGATTATCCTCCGAAATGTCTATGAATGACTATCAAATAGGAGGATATTGATGCGTTTCA
>Ga0315279_10003201_pt1 | contig 23193 bp, 16 predicted proteins | sample YL17G06_20_MG_FD_203694 | JGI IMG/M metagenome (GOLD analysis project Ga0315279, IMG submission 203694) | Sediment microbial communities from Yellowstone Lake, YNP, Wyoming, USA - YL17G06_20 | ecosystem: Environmental > Aquatic > Freshwater > Lake > Sediment | place: USA: Wyoming | collected...
ACTGAGAACGGTGCAGGTGGAGCTCAACAGGGAAAAGACCCGAGTGGTCGACCTGGCCAAAGGGGAGAATTTCCCCTTCCTGGGCTTCGAGTTCCGGCGTGTCCGGAGCAAGAGCGGAAAGTGGAGACCTGACACAAGGCCCAGGAATAAATCAAAGGAGAAACTGACCCAGCGGATAGAGGAGATATGCCGAGAGAACAGGTCCCAACCGGTCAAACGGCTAATCTCATCGATCAACCCGGTGGTCCGGGGCTGGGTGAACTACTTCCGCATAGGGAACTCCTCACAAACCTTTCGATGGGTCCGTCTCTGGGTGGAAAAGAAGGTGCGTAGGCACATGATGCGTGCGAGACAGCGCAAGGGCTTTGGCTGGACGAGGTGGAGTAGCCGATGGATATACGCGGTCCTGGGTCTGTATGCGGATTACGGGGTCCGATACTACGGCGAAAGCCTCCCCAGTTGATAGGTCGCATAACCCTTGGTGAAGAATGCGGTCAGAAGAGCTGGGTGCGGGAAATCCGCACGCCCAGTTCGTCGTGGCGGAGCGTGGAGACCTAGAGCCGGAAGAAACGGTAATAAAGCGCCCTAATGCGGGCCCGACCAAGAAGTGCTCAAAGGCGCCACGCTTCGACCCTACCAATAGTGGTATGATGTCACGACTTGGGACCGCACAAACCACGGGTTCAGGCCACCAGTTTGATGGCATCCTCGAGGTCGGCCTGGCCGATGGCCCCATCGTGGGTGAAGACGATCCTACCTTTCTTATCTAGTATCACTAGGGTCGGATAACCCTCTGGATAGAAGGCCCCGTAGACCGAGCCCGTCCTATCAAGGGCAAAGGTCCACTTGACATTGTACTGGTCCCTGAACGCCCTGAGGGCCTCATCGGTCTCGATCCAGTCCATGTCTATGCTCACGAACACCACCCGGTCCTTGTATTTATTGTAGGTCTCGTTGAACATGGGCATCTCCTCCCGGCACACACCACACCAAGTTGCCATGAGGTCCAGGACCACGGGCCGGCCGCGATAATCCGAGAGATTCAATCGTTCCCCGTCGACCGAGATGAGCGAGAAGTCCAAGGCCACGGGGCCCTTTTCCTTCTCCGCCCTGTAGTCCTTCAGCTCCTGGCCCCTCTTGGCGACAAGGCCCACGGCGGTCCCGGCCATGATGAGCACGATCAGGACCATGACCGCCATTGCAGTGCTCGGCTCCCTAGCCGCTCTCCGGCGCATGGTCGATGATGGGGCCTACCATCTAAAAAGGATTGCGGCCTTGGACCATGGACAAAACCCTAATCGATCCTCGGTCCTCTTCGCGCTCAGTATGTTCCAACGAGGTCTAAGACGTATCATTTCCTCTCGTTCCTCTCGATGAGCGCGAGCAGGAAGGGCAGGACCTCCCCGGCCGCGGCATAGCAATCATCGTAGGGCGCGACCCTCGGGTTCCCCTTGAGGTCCGTGCACCTTCCGAACTTTTTCAAGAACCAGGCGTAATATCGGGACCCGATGGCGTAGCATTTCTTCTTTGTCTCCTGATCACCCGGTTCCGTCCTGCCGAACTTGAGCCCTATGACGATCAGCCCGCCCGTCAGGAAGCCGCACAGGTCCGCGTTCTCAGAGATACCACCGCCGAATGCCGTGCCTATCTTCCCGAGGGCCGGGTCGAACCCGAATCTCTCGGCCATGACCTTTATCATGGCCTCGGCGCAGTTGTTCTTCTTGTCGCGCATCAAGGCCACGACCTTTTCGGCCAACCGGTCGGCCTCCTTCCTCTTCGCCAAGGTACCACCTCACCCCTTGATCCTCGTATGGAACGCATGGACGCAGCCAGCTTTCGTGCACTCGAACTGGTGGTCGAAACCGAGGCCCTGGGCCGGCGACATGAGGTAGATCGTAGTGCATATTTTGCAATACTCGTCCCTCGTGATGCCCCTGGCCGGCGAATTGCTGCGGGCCCTGACCTTCCATTCGAGGGCGCAGGCGAGCCTCGGGCAGAGGCGCACTGTGACCGTCGTGGTGGCCTCCTGCCCGTCCACCTCCACATCGGTCCCGTAGAGCTGCCTCTCGCGCACCGCGAACCAATTGGCGAGCTCGAAATGGTCCCGGACGCCCATGTCCCGGAGCTCCTCGGACAGCTCCTTCCCCCACCAGTCCAGGAAGTCGCCCACGGCCTCCTCGCCATGCCTGTCCCGGATGTACCATACCGGCCTGAACAAGGACTCCACCGCCGGGAAGACCCTCCCGGCGGGCGTCGCCTCCCAGCCGGCCTTACCCTTCATCACGGTGCCTCCCCGTCATCCTTCGGTCGCTTGGGCCTCACGGGCCTCGCCTTTGCCTTCGGGATGTCCTCTGCCGGTTCCTCCGGTTCAAGGACCTCCTCCTCCGTCTGTTCCTTTGTCCCCGGGGACAGGTCGGTCTCGAGCCCGGTCCTCTCCGGAGCGGGCCCCTTCTCCTTCTTCCTGCCCAGCATCAGGACCGCCAGGACAACGATGATCAACGCGCCAACGCCTGCCGCGATGCCGACATAGAGCATCGTGTTGTCCTGCTTCTTCGGTGGTTTCTTCGGGGGCGGTGGGATGACCTTCGCGAGCTGGTGGACGGTCACCGTGTCCCTGCCAACACCATCCTCACTGTCCGTGACGGTGAGCGTTATCGTGTAATAATCGGCCTTCGCATAGACATGCGTCGCCGTTTTATTGTGGACCGGCGTCGAATTGTCCCCGAAGTCCCAAGTGAATGTCATGATATCACCGTCGGGGTCCCTGCTCCCTGCCCCGTCCAACCGGATGGTCTCGTTCCAGACCAATGTCGTGTTGGTCGCCTTGATGGACGCCTTCGGGAGCCGGTTGGTGACCGTGACCTGCGCCTTTGCCGTGGCCTTGGTACCTACAGGGTCCACGACGGACAGCGTCACATTGAACAGACCTGAGCGAGTGTACATGTGCAGGGCGGTATCGTTCCCCGCCGATGCGCCATCGCCGAAGTCCCAATGGAACTCGAGCGCGTTGTAGTCATCGTCCGGGTCCGTGGTCTCGAGCGCGTCGAAGTTTATGACGAACCGTTTCACCGTGTCATTGGTCGTCAGCCCGATCTTCGGCACCGGCGGGAGGTCCTTCACGGTCACCACCTTGACGGCGGATGCGTTCGCGGTGACGTTCCAATAGACGGTCAACGTGACATTGTAGTCCCCGTAATGCTCGAACTTGTGCTTTGTGGTGGTCCCGTCACCGGACTTCCCGTCGCCGAAGTCCCATAAGAAGACCTCCGTGATATTGTCCGGGTCCTTGGTCATCGATATGAACGTGAAGTCCGACAGGATGCTCCCGTCCTTCGGCCCAAAGATGAAGTCCGGCACGGGCGCCTTCTTTGGCCTGAGGAGGATGGAGATGTTCTTCGAGGTCTTGTTCATGACATTGGCCAGGTCATAGACCTTCAGCGTCACTGTGAGATTGCCGATCTTATGGTAGATGTGGTTCACGACCTTCCCGTCATCGGCCAACCCGTCGCCGAACTCCCAGTGATAGCTCTGTATAGGGCCTTCATGATCGAAGGAACCGTTGGCCGAGAAGCTCACCGATGTGTTCACGTAGGCCCAGTCCACCGCATTGAGGACAGGCATCGGTTTCTCGTTCACGTAGACCGGCACGAAGGCCTTGTTGTTCGTCAGGTCCGTGTCGGTGAACCCCTTCACATCGCTGAGGTCCAGGACCGCATAGATCATCCTTGCGGTCAGGGTCCAGGGAAGCGTGGTATTGAAATGGACCGTCTGGGTCGACTTGGGCTTCACCTGGATGGTGGCGTTACCGAGCAACTTCCCGCTGGCCGCCGGGTCCCCGTCGTAGAACTTGACCCTGCCCCCGGTGACATTGGTGTCAAAGCCCAATATCGTCGGGTCATGCAGGACGACCGAGAAGTTGATGTTATCGCCGACATTGGGGGTGACCGGGTTCGTCGTTATGTCCGACAACGAGGGGTCCCCCTTGGCCTCGGCGCCTATCAATATCTGGTCACCGCCGGTAAGGTTGACGATGAAGTTCATGGTCCCGTTCTTTGATGAATGGGCCTTCGTCACCTCGAAGGTCCCGGTGGTCTTGTTGATCCTGACGATGGAAAAGTCCGTGTTCGGGACCGCGTTGAACGCGTAGAACTTGGTCCTTCCGGTCTCGGAAATGTTGACGCTGGCATGGCTGTAAGGCGATATGAACTCCGAGTACAACGTGATCTTACCGTCGAAGTAGGCCCCGACGACATTGTCCTCCGTGATCCTGCTCGTATGCGGCATCACCGAACCTCCCGCGCCCGCCGCCTGTATCTTCATAACATGCAGGAACAGATGGTCCGTGGTCTGCGCCTGGTCCTGGACCTCGACGCGCCAGTCGCCCGCGAGCGGGTCCGCGGAGGCGCCTCCGTTGCAGTTGACGCCGTTGACGACATATTCGTAACCCGATCCTCCACGTTTGGTGAGCAGATGGTTGTCAGGGAACATGGTCCTCGAGAACAGCTTGTCGCCGCCATTGTCCACCGTCACGGTGTCCCCGTCGTAGTGGGTGCCGCCCCACGGATCCGTACCGGCAAAGCTGCCGTTTATGGTCGGCTGGTTTATCATGTGCAGGTTGTAGGTCGTGACGCGCTTCGGGTCGAGCGTGTAGACATGGTCCACGACGACCAGCCAGTCGGGTCCGAAGTAGGTGAGCTCGCGGGTGACCGTGAGGACCTTGCCAAAGTTCACTCCCGAGAAGACATGGTTGTTATACGAGTTCGAATAATCACCGAATACATAGTCGAAATCACCACCGGTCTCGAAGGCCGTGATGTTCCCGGTCTCGAAATGGGTCCCTGCGTTCTTGCTAGCCAGATAGCTGGCGAGGGTCTTGTCGTTCTGCTGGCTCGAGCCCAGATAATACCACCAGACCCGCTGGCCACCGTCGTTGGCCAGGTTCCCGCCCAGGTATGGGCTCTGGAATTTCTCCGCCGGGTCGAAGACCGTGATGGCGTTGTGGGCTATGGTCCTCGTGTAGTAGTTCTCGCGATGGTCCGTGCCCCAGGCAGCGTACATCCCGCTGTCGATTGCAAGTGGATGCGCGTTCGTGATGGTGAAGGCGCCGTTGTCGAGGTGCTCGTGGCCCGTGAACCCGTCACCGGACCTGAAGGTGACGACCGTCGAGTCCGTATTCCAGCCATCCCTGAAGACGACATAATCTAGGCTGCCAGGGCCGAACCACATGGCCCTGGGTAGGTTGTTCAGGCCGTCGGTCTTTACGTTGGGGTCATACCACAGGATGTGCTCGAAGGCGTAGCCGACATAGTAGGTCGGCTGCGCAGCGGCCGTGTTCTCGAGGAGCTGCATATAGCCCGCGCCGGCGGAATCATTGAGGCGCGTGGTCATGATGTCCAGGTTCCGTCGGTAGTTGTCCTTCAGCGTCCCCTGGGCGATGTCGCCCACCCGGGCAACCTCCCCGTAAGGCATGTGGTTGTAAATCTCGAAGTACATCATCTTCCTGAGCCAGTCGCCCTGGTTCTTCTGTATGTCCGCGAAAAGGTCCACCGTCGGGACCGTGGCGGTCCTATAGGCCTCCAGGAACTCCAGGAGCTGCGGCAGGCGCTCGATGTTCAGGTACCGGAAGCCCTCCGCCCAGCTGCCGTTGGAGTACTGTAGTGCCTGGAACAGAATGGTCAGGTTCCCAAGGTCGAAATCAATGAACCCCTGGGCGTTCGGGCTGTCGCCGTAAATTGCAAGGCCGGCCAACCCGACGGAATCCGTATAGCCCATGTACCTCGACCAGATGTGCCTGTCGAAGATGTAGGCCTTCATGTTCAGGGCGAAGGTATCAATCACGGTCACTGCCTGTGCCTTCTGAGGCGCAGTGAACCCGGCATAGTTGTAGAGCCAGTCGTATCCGAGGGATACGTCCGAGAGGAGCTCGAGATCGTTGCTGTTGACATCGGCGGCAAGGATCAACGATATCGCATGGTCCGCATCGGCATTATTGCCCAGGAGGAGCCATTTCATCGCGAAGGTCGGGATCTCCCTGGCCACGCCTGTACCCGCATTGAGGACCCGCTGGCACTCGTTCCACCATGAGGTCGCGGCCTGGCATCTTGATTGGATGTCAGCGACGCTGAGGCCTCCGGCCCAGGCCGTGTCCCTCAGCAGAAGCCTCGGGTGGGTCGCGTAGATCGTCGTGGCCATGGGGCCAACGTTCTCTTGCACATCGTTCTGGACCTGCGTATCCATCACTGACTGGGCAGCTGTCGGCAGGACCATCAGCAAAGCGATCGCAATCACGGACCAAGTGCACACGATATCCTTCCTAGCGAACAAGACCTCCACCTCCGGACACATAACATACAATTTCTTATGATATATTAATGATTATCGAACAGGACTCGAACGGTCCGAAGGCCATAGGAAGAATGCGAACGGTTCATGTCTTCTATGAACGGTTCAAGCAAATATCCTTTTTAGTGAGAAACCAATGCAGTTAGCCCCAACAACCTTCCGTTGGTCACAATCTTAGAGGACCCGAGGGAGACCCATGGTGCTCAAGTGCAGCGTCTGCGGCCACATCGAGAAATGCTGCGTACTGGACTGCCCATTATGCGGTGCGGACATGATACGCCTCAGCAAAGCCGAGGCGCCCAAGGCCATCGCGAACCTCAAGGAGAAGGTCGGGGACCCGATATATCCCGAGCTGCTCACGACCCAGTGCAAGTACTGTGGCAAGCGGAAGCCGCTCTTCATCATCTTTGAGAAGAGCAAGACCGGGCTCATCATCGGCATCTGCAAGGAATGCTATCTCGAAGGGAAGGAGGACGACGACTAGTTGTTGCTGTTGAGGAGGGAATACCATTCCCCGCAGCACACGCACTCGTGCCATTCCATCCAGCGGGCCCCGGGCTTGTCGTAGGGGCACCTGTTCCCATCATCATCCGGAAATCCCTCGGACCTCCCTATATATGTTAATCATTTATTTTATAATATAATATATTTATATCAAGATAGGTTGATGATATATGAAAGGGAGGGATTTGAATGAGATGGGCCTCGATACTGCTAATCATGGTCCTGTCAACCCAGGCCATCCTTTTGTCCTTCCTACCTTCTGAAGCCCCAGCCCAGCCGAACGGGACCCCATCCCCATCAGGGCGGCAGGCTTCCTTTTGGTCAGATGATTTCAGCAATTTCTCCAAGTCGAGCGACAGAGGTCCCGGCCTTAGCATAATCGACGGGAAGGCCACTGTCCGGAGCCATCTCATCGAGCCTGACAACCATACCGTCCTTCTCGTCCATTTCGACGAAGGCTCAGGGGACTCCGTCGCTGATTCCGGACCCCATTCGTTCGCGGGAAAGCTCTACAACATGAACGAGAGCAGTTGGGTCAAGGGGATTAGCGGGAACGCATTGGACTTCGACGGGAAGGACGACTATGTCCAATTCCCGGTGAGCAAGTTCTACAATACAGGCCAGAATGTGACGGTCGAGGCGTGGGAATACGCACGGTTTCATAAAGGATATGGAACGACGTACATCTTGGACAACAGGGTGGGTTATTCTCTCTATAATGGGGAATTTATGATTGATACCCCCACGGTCGTATATGCATCCTCCAGAGATGTGTCTCTTTACAATCAATGGAATTACCTTGTTGGTACCTTTAATGGCTCTGTTGTGAGACTCTACGTTAATGGAGAATTGGAAGCCGAAACGGTTACAGATAGGAACATGGTCCATTATACAACAACCATGCGAATTGGCGCTGGCGGCGAGGAAAAAGACCGCCCTTTCTATGTCACTAACGGGACAATCGACGAGGTTCGTGTCATGAACATTGCACGATCCGCAAGCGACATCAATAAGACCTACATGGATTACAAGAACGGGAACCAATCAAAGATGCCGCTGAAGACCCACCTCATCTCGGAAGATATCAAGATACCAGACGGTAACTATTGGAACGATATCACCCTCGCCAAGGAGGTCCCCATAGGAACCGATCTCACATTCTCCGTCCTTGACGGGGCCAATGATACAACAATTCAGGGCTTCACCAACCTGCGCGGGTCCCGGATCGATATATCATCGCTCCTCCTGCGGGACCATCCGTCCCTAAAGCTCAGGGCCGATTTCGTGACCAACGGTGCCGTCTCCCCGAGCCTCGATAGCTGGGCCGTTCATTTGACCCCATCAATACCTCCGACCATCGGTACGGTCTCAATAGCCCCATCCATAGTGTGCGGGGTCGGTGCAAAGGTCCGTCTCGACCTCAAAGACCCCGACCAGTCGATAAAAGGCCTCAATGTATCCCTCGAGGCCACCTATTGGTATAAAACGAACTGGACCTCCGACATGTTCTCGAACATCTCCTTCGACGATTTGCTCGGGGCGTGGTCCGCGAACTTCACACCCAACTGTTCAGTTAAGACCGGCCCCTATCATTTCCGCGTGACGGTCGTCGACGAAACGAGGGCAAGGACGGTCCGTGTCGTCGAGAACATCACGACACTCTTCCCTAGTGGCGGAATAGGTCCGTTCATCGAACTTCCGAACATCCCTGCCAGCGTCTATCGAAATCATACGGTCGCGTTGATCGTGATCACACATCTGCACGGCCCCATCGCCGATCAGGCCGTATCTGTAAGAATTACACGGGCTGGAAATACCACCTTCGACTGGCCTGTCAAAACTATCCTTGAAAACGGCACATGGACGGTCAATATAACCCCCCCGATCAAATCAAGATTAGGCGCCTACAATATCACGGTCACTGTCAGGAACGCAACAGCCAACAGCATCAAAACGACAGCCCAGGATGCCTTACATGTGCTGAATTGCCGACCATACTGGGACTGGAACAGGACGCCCCCAAACCTCATAGAGGATACCCCAGGCACGGTCGACCTGACCGGTTTCGTGCTTGACGAGGATTCCCCGGTTACAAATCTGTCAATCAGCCTTATTCGTTCGAGCCCAGAATATGCTGCCGATATGGAACTGGCGGGGTGGGTCCTAAATGTCAAGGAGCTCCTGAAAGATTATGATGGGGATATCTTTCTGGTCCTGAACCTTTCAGATGGAATAGATAGCGTCGAAGATTGGGGAATGTTTTCTATCATCGGCATCGAAGATCCACCGTACTGGAGTTACCTGCCTGGCAATAAAACTACATTCGTCGGGGACCATTTCACGGGCGATGTCTTGGCAAGGGACCCGGACTCCGACGATAGTATACAATGCGAGATCATCAATGGGCCTCTCGGTCTAAATATAAGTGCAGGAGGATGGAGGGGCGCATGTCATCTTACTTGGACGGTTAGAAAAGGACAGGAAGGTAAGCACGAGGTTACCGTATCGGCCACGGATTCCACGACGATTCTCGATTACACCTTCAACATAACGGTTTATCCCCCGCTCATTCTGACAATCAAAGCCCCGAGAGCGAACGCGACCGTCCATGGAACCATCTCCATAAAAGGGACTGTAAGTTGTCCAATCGCTGCAAATGTGATGGCCCAAATCGACTATAATCAAGCGTTCACGGTCAAAGGAAACAACTCATGGGCATTTGAGATGAACACCGAGAATTACAAGAATGGCGTGTATATCATTCAGGTCCAGGCCTATTGTGTAGATCGTTATTCGACGGAAGAGAAAATCTCGATTAAGGTGGACAACAACCAAGAGCCTGTCGTTGAACAACCAATGAATTTCTGGTGGCTCAATATTGGCCTCACGGCCGCCTTCTTCCTAGTCTTCTTTGTACTCCTGGCAATCATGCGGTATAGAAACTCGCGCGCAGTCTCAAAGATGACACCGTTCAAAGGACAGTTGATGGGCAAACCTAAGTTAGGAGACGAGGTATACAGAAAGGCCATCCCATTCAAGTTCAAGGCCCTATTCGTCTGCCTCATCGTCCTTGGAATTGTCAGTCTCTTTATTGGGATCATGAACTCTAAATCGGCATCTTGTTTTGGTGTATTGTCGATTTTCAACGTAATATGCGGGCTATACTTTATCGGAAAGGTCCTCAGCTATCCATCAGCAGACCTAGTCCTTTACAAGAACGATATACAAGTCCCAGTTACGTACTGGCAAAGGCTCACGGGCCTTCCAAAGCTCCTCAGCTTCATCGACATTTCCAAGATATCCTGTATCGAAGAACCTTGGAATCCAACACTGACCCGGGTCGATTTTCATGACAGGATTGGTAGGAAATACGTTGTTCCTCCGAACGTGAGCGATGATTCCTTCATAGTCAAACTGAGGTCCCAGCTTGGCGACAGGTGGAATGACCTGACAAAGAAGGTTTTCACCAAGGCTTTCTGGATGACGAACAGGAAGTACCTTGCAATGTCCCAGAAGGAGATCGCCATCAATTCCCTTAAGATATGTCTCATCACGGGTATCCTTATCGTCTTTGTCATCTGGGGCACCGGGCTCACGATGTATTATTCCATAGGGACCGTACTTGACATTCTGAACCTCAACGCCGATACGGTTCTAATAGTCTCATTCCTGGTCATGTTAGTCGCGACAATCGGCTATGCCCAATTCGTCGTTTCCAGGAAACAACGCGTAAAGAAGGCCGTGGAGGATCTGATCAAGGACGGCAGGAACAAAGAGATACCTCCATACATCCTCGATGCCCATGTTGAGGTAAAGAGAAGTGACGAAGGGCGGCTAGCCCGATTCCTCCACGGGACCCGGACCTTCATGTTCAAGGACCCTGTGAGATGTCCCGCCTGTCAGAAGGCCTTCCATTGCGAGTATCACGTCTTCGCCGGTGTGAAGGAGGCCGAGGTCAACTGCCCCTACTGCTGGACCTCCTTCAAGATACCGGTCACGAAGAAGAGGATAAAACTCGAGATCGCTAAAAGATGGTGGGCCCCGGACATCAAGGGCCTGCTGAAGCGCCCGGCAAAGGCCCGAAACTACAACAATGTGTTTTTCATCAAGAGAGGCGCGTCCACATTCTCGAACGAGGAACTTAGGACGGACCTTGGCTTCAACATCGGTGGGATCTACGTAATATTCGCATTGATGATCCTATTGATGGTCGTCATGTTAACGGTCCCCTTTACAATGATACCTCATCTCTCATCAGATACTGATTTCTTCTTCTTCATGTTCTCATTCGCCCTTATCATGGTTACCCTGACCCCTCTAGCAATCATGGTAGGCCGCAAGAACGCGGTTCTAATGAAGATTAAGGCCTACGAGGAGAGGAACGGCTTCGAGTTCATCCCCGAGAAGATTAAAAAGAAAATACTGCAAGGCACCAGTCTCGAGCTCTGGGAGAAGAGCGACCCGAGGCTAGATATGAAAGGGGACGGTGTCTGGCTCACGGCTAGGACCGCGGACCGGGAGGTGACCATCCGCGAGACGGTCGATAAGAAGGGGAAGATAGAGCTCCGACTGGATGGAGGGGACCATGTAGGCATGATGCTCGAGCGAGGCCTCGTCCAGATCGAAGGGAAGGTCGGGGACCTGCTGGCCTATTGTAACCGGGGTGCCACGGTCATCCTCAAGGGCAATGCAGGGCTCCACGCGGCCCAGAACATGGTCTCTGGGACGGTCGTGGTCCTCGGGGATGTTGGCCATGGGGCAGGGGAGCTCATGCTCGGCGGCTCACTGATAATCACAGGGTCCACGGGCTCTCAGGTCGGCAAATGGATGCTCGGTGGAACTATACTTGTGAGGAAAGGTGAGATAGCCCTCGGCCAGAACACGATGGTGTCCCCTCTTATTGAAAATGACAGAGTGCAATTGATTGCCCTCGGTCTGAACCCTGAGGATTTCCAGAAGGTCATTGCAAAGGAGACCCGTTGGAAGGATGTCCCTATGGCGGTCAAGGATCAGCTGCTGTTCGGAGGTGGCCCCGATGAATAGGCTGGCCAAGAGCATCCTCGCGATCTTCATTTCGATCATGCTCGTTTTCACCGGGATTGTCATTTGGGCCGAATGGAGGAAGAACGACCTCCAGGTCTACGAGGGCTATGGCCGGGAGATCTATCTTGGCGACCTGAACGGCGACGGGCTCCAGGATATTGTAGATGACGGGGGGAGGCTGATCATCAATACAGGTGGGGCCTTCAAGATTGAGAAGATCACGGCAAATCTTACCGCCGATCTACGTCTCGTCAAGGATGTTGATGAGGATGGTAAGGCGGAACTCCTAGCGGTCAAGACCACCTCGGTCCAGCACCCGACCCTGTTCATTGGCCGATATAAGGGCGATGGTGTCATCGAATTCGAAAAAGGGCCTTACCTGAACCATGGCTGGCTCCTGGGGGCCGAGGACACGGACAATGATGGTCAGTTGGAATACATCACCTACGGCGATTTCGAGCCCGGTGGCTGTTTCGTCGACGAACGTAATGGATATCGTATGTCGATCGAGGTAGCTGACCTCGACGGCGACGGTGACAAGGACCTGACATTGAACACCGAAGATTCGACGCACATGTGCCTTTTCGAGAACGACGGGACTGGGAATTTCAGTAAACGGGCGGTACTTCCGATAGGGCGGCGGACCGGGTCAATGGCGATCGGCGATTTCAATGGCGATGGCCGGCCCGATATCGCAGCCATCGCATGGAACGAAGACCTGCTCGTGACCTACCTGAACCAAGGCGGATGGTCCTTCTCAAAGAAGACATATGATGCCCCGGACCCGTCAGTGGTACGCGCGGGGGACCTGGATTCCGATGGGGACCTTGACCTAGTAGTCTCGGACTTCGATGGCGACTCGATTGTCGTCCGGATGAACGATGGCAAGGGTAACTTCGATTCCCAAAATAGGTATAACATCGATGGGACGCTCTACGAGACCCGTTCCGCCCTCCTTTTCGACATGGATAATGACGGCGACATCGATTTCGCGGGTATAACCTTCGGATGGGGCGTCCACATCGTGGTCATGAAGAACGACGGTCAGGGCCGGTTCATAGACATGAAAATAAAGGCTCTGGAGACCTACAGCACGATCATAGCGCTCCTGACCATGGCATTGGTGGCCGTTTGGTACCACACTTTGGTATTCATGCCAAAGAGGATAAAGATCGGGCCCGCCAGAGAGGCTCCGGAGAATGCAATCCCTATAAAAAAAGCGGAAATCGCGAAAAAAGACGAGCGCTCAGGAAAGGATAACGAGGACCTCGGAAGTAAGGATGCTTCCCGAAAGAGCGACGATAAAGGGGGTGATTGATACGGCCCGGACTATAAGACCGAACAAGGGAAATAAGGTCCGCATATTGGTCATCTCCGTTGGAATAGCCTTGCTTCTCCTAATATCCCTCGGTTTCCTCGAGCTAATGAACCAGTCCCCCAAAATCCAGGATCTGACAGTCCCTGCGGGCCAGACCCATATCGTAAAATCTGACGAGGTCTGGGGCACAGTCATCCTCGAGAAGGGCTCAAGCCTGAAGGTTCTCAGGGCTGCGGAACTGATGGCCACAGGCCTCTATTTGAACAACGCCTCATCGGTCGAAGTGGATGGTGGCTTCATAGATATCGTAGCCAAGGAGCCCGGTGGGTTTGCCGCGGTCCAAGGGTCCTGCGACCGGTTCGAGATGAACCAGGCCTCCAATCAGTCTGGAAGCCTCTATGTCAAGGGTGCCGATGGCGGCAAGGAACGGGTCGAGAGCAGAGGCGGGAACGCTCAGGTAATGCTCACAGTGACGAGCTCTTTTATTATAAATGGCGAGTCGGTGTATCTTGTCGGAGGCCATGGCTACGACCTTCCCCCGGCCCATCCTTGGACACAAGAGGATATCAATGACGAGACGGCCCACGGAGGGGACGCGACCTTCGAGATCTCGCTGGGGCCCGGGGCCAAGATGGCATATAACCGGTCTGACCTCCTCCTCCTTGCTGGCAGAGGCGGCGAGGCTTCCGACGGTGGCAATGGCAATGATAGCAAACCTGGCAAGGGCGGCGGGTACAGCAATGGCGGGGCGGTAAGCGGGCAAGTTGGCATGGGCGGGACGGCCCGCGTGAAGGTCTTGGGCTCGCTGAATAACAGCATTGACATCAGGGAATCCTTCATCCAAATCTATGGCGGTGAGGGTGGGCAGGCAGGCGACGGTGGGAATGGCCGCATGTGGGAGACCTGCCTTTTCTGCGGTGTCAAGCCCCCGGGTGGAGGCGGTTACGCCGGTGGCGACGGAGGTTATTATGGTGTGGATGCCCCGAATCCTGGACTTGTGTCCGGGCAGGTCGGGGCAGGAGGGGATGCCGAGATGGCCTTCAGCTCCGTCGACACGGCCTTCAACACATCCTATGTGATCGTGATCGGCGGCGAGGGAGGCAAGGCTGGCCAGGGCGGGCCTGCGATATCCGGTGTGACCGGCGGCGGAGGCGGATACGGCGGCGGAGGCGGTTCTGATTATGGAGGCGAACCCGGCGACGGTAATGTGAGCGGTTCGGCGGGTTCGGGAGGGAACTCGTCAATCAGCTTCCTGCATGGGGATCTGTCGATGGTGAATTCCGAGCTATGGGCCTTCGGAGGAAACGGAGGCCCTGCAGGCAACGGGGGCCGGCTGGTCCCGGCCGTTGATAGGTTTCCCTATGTCGACGGGGCTGGCGGAGGAGGTTATGGGGGCGGAGGTGGTGTCAAGGGGGGACATGCGCACGTCCGCGAGGCTGGGAGCACCTTAGTTACCGGCAATGTAGGTTCAGGAGGCCAGGCTGATATCATTATCGAGGCGGTAGACGCGAACCTTGACGGAAACCTTTTCCAGATTGTCGGTGGGAACGGCGGAAGCGGTGGGGCCGGAGGGTCCGGTTTCAAAGGTCAGAATGGGGGAGCTGGTGGGGGAGGCCTCGGAGGCGGCGGCGGTGGGGATTCTAGTGCAAATGGTGGGAGCACGATAGTCTCGGGCCATGTCTCCGACGGCGGCAATTCCTCTTTCCATCTTAAGACCGCTGGCGGCGTCAGGTCCAACAATACTCTCTTCGTTCTTGGAGGGGACGGTGGCTGCGGAGGGGCCAATGGATACGGGAACCACGATTGGTCCGGCGGAAATGGGGGAGGCGGCGGATATGGAGGCGGTGGCGGTGGTGATGAGGGCGTCTACAGTGGGGGGTCAACGACCGTGGATGAAACCGTCGGAACGGGAGGTACCGTTAGCACGGATTTCGGTTCAGACATCGGAGCGGTCAACAACTGGAACATAATGAACAGGAACGGGTCTGGGGGTTCGCCCGATGCACCGGGGAACAGCACCCAAGGCGGGGAAGGTTTGGGGACCCAGAAGCATGACCCGAGGCCCTATGTCAGTGTCGTAGAGATGGACGTGGACAAGGATAGGATCCTGCCTGGGGATGATGTGAAGGTGACCGCCGTCATCAAGAATGTCGGCGAGGTCGACGCCAGGAACATCACGGTCGTTGCAAAGGTGACAGGGACGGATTTCAAAAAGGTCTGGTGGATCTCATCGCTAGGCGCGGGCAAAAGCCAAAGGATCGAATTCTCCTTCAAGGCCACCCAGGACCACCATACCATCTCAGTGTCAGCTGAGGTTCTTACCGCCGCTCTCGCTCCATCGACCGTTTACATGGACATGGTATTTCACGATGTAAAGCATGAGATGAGATACCATCTCTCGAACCCTGGAGAATCCTGGCTTTCGTCGCATCTCAGGCCGCTCTGCCTGAACCCGTACCTATTCGTCATCTCGCTGTCCGCCTTTATAGCAGTCCTCACGGTCGCCTATCGGAGGGGCAAGAAGAAGCGGCTAGATGATTCTCAAGATGGTCTGAAAGAACGAAACGTCCCGAGAACGCGGCACAAGGATTGAAGCCGTCTCATCATTAGTTGCTGTTGAGGAGGGAATACCATTCCCCGCAGCACACGCATTCGTGCCATTCCATCCAGCGGGCCCCTGGCTTGTCGTAGGGGCACCTGTTCCCATCATCATCTATCGCCGGGGAGACCAGCTCAGGGGTCCTGGCCCTGTCGCCACAGATCGGGCATCTAAGGTCGAAGCTGACCCTGGCTCTGCCAGGGCCGATCCTCATGACCTCCGCGCCAAGGTCCTTGTCCTCGAGCTCGTCGTCGCACCCATCGTCATGGTCGTCGTTGTCGTCGTCTGTCATCGTCGTCATTTTCGTTCGCCTCTTCTAGTTCTTGGGTGGGTGGATGTCCTCTAGATGTCAATCTGTTCTTACTAGGATATATAATCAGTATCGAACGGTTCTAGAAAAATACGGAATTTACCGCGCTTATGGTCCTGTTTGGCATATTCCAAACAATACTAGAATTGTTATATATTATGAATGAGGAATGAGATGCAAGGATCAATTGATGGACCGGAGCGGATCAGGATGGCAATAAGTATCAAGTTGATAGCGGTCGTCGTTGTGGTCGGCGTCCTTCTCGCAGGCATCGGCATCTATGCCGTGTACCGCCTGACCACAGGTGGGCCCGAGGGTCTGAAGGATGTCGAAGGCTATGTTGGAGATGTAAGTGGGGCCCCTCAGGCCTATCTCGATGCCCATGGTTTCGTTGTGATGAGCGAACAGAGCAAGGAGATCGACACCTTCACGCAGGCCTATAAGGAAATGAACGATAAGCACGTCCCTGTCTTCGTCACATCGGACTCCGTCCTTCACACATATCACATCTTCTTCGATGACACCCTGAGGAAGATCGAGGAGGAACAGTTGTATCCCGCGGCCGTCAACCTGACCAAGGCCATGCTAGAGAAGTCCATGGAGCAGTACAATGCGAGCTCGGGCGATGTGAAGGAGGCCGCCAAGAGGAACGTGGCCTATTTCTCGGTGACCCTGCGGCTCCTTGATCCGAACCAAAAAACTCCGGCGTTCGTTGAGGGCATGGTCTCCGCAGAGATCGCCCTGGTCGAGGCCCACCAGGGGGACGCGGACAGCAACATCATCAAAGGGTACAAAGAGGACTTCTCGCAGTACATACCGCGCGGCCATTACACGAGGAGCGCGGTCCTCAAGCAATACTTCAAGGCCATGATGTACTACGGCAGGATGAACTTCGTAATAGATCTCGTGCCCACGACTCAATGCGCCGTGCTCATTGCCGACGGGCTCAGGACGGCGAAGCACAATGGACCGGCCATGGGTAACTGGTACCGCATCTATAACATAACCGAGCGTTTCGTCGGCAAGTCCGAGGACCTCACGCCCATGGTCTACCAGAAGGAGACTGACAGCACCTGGGGCTCGTTCCCGGCGGACTATTCGGTCCTGAACGATTCCGCGAAGATGGGGACCTTCCAGGGCAAGATCAAGGCCTATCCGCCACCACAGATCGCGCCTTTCAGGGGCCAGGGCTTCAGGTTCATGGGCCAGAGGTTCATACCGGACTCCTACATGTTCCAAGAGCTCGTGTTCAACAAGACATTGGATTACACCGGTGACAGGAAGGGTGACAACGTGCCCTTCACCTACTTCGCCGACGGCAACATGCCCCAGGGCTACAGGGCCATGCCGCGGGGCCTTGACATGATGAACATCCTGGGCTCCCAGACGGCCGGCGAGATTCTTGAGAAGGAAGGGGACACCGACTATGTCAATTACGACGACCAGGTCACGAAGCTCAAGACCGAGTTCATGAACAAGTCGGTGGACGAATGGAGCCAGAACATGTATTGGAGCTGGCTCTATTCCTTGAAATCGTTGACCGGGAATTTCCAGGACACCAAGAACCCTGATTTCATGAGGGATGCTGCCTGGCAGAAGGTGAAGCTCAACACGGACCTGGCCTCATGGGCAGAGCTCAGGCATGACACCATCCTGTATGCCAAGCAATCCGAGACGATGAAGACCACGGGCACGGGCCACGACATCGCGCCCCCGGCGCCCACCGAGAAGGGCTATGTGGAGCCCGTGCCCGAGCTGTATTCACGTCTCATCGACCTCACAACGGCAACCAAGAAGGACCTCCAGGACAATGGGATGCTGAGCACGGCCAGGGGCGGCGAGCTAGACTACTTCGTCAACGTCCTCACGCGGTTCAAGGACATTTCGAACAAGGAGCTCGGGGGAAATGCCCTAAGCGACGAGGACTATGCATACCTGAGGGGCATCGGCAAGGTCTTCGAGAAGCTCACGGGCTCGGCGCACTCGGACGGCCTCCAGACCACCATCATAGCGGACGTCCACACGGACGGCAACAGTAAAAAGGTCCTCGAGGAAGGGGTCGGCTACGTCAACTTCCTGGTCGTGAAGGTCAAGAGGACCGACGGCACGACGGCCTACGTCACGGGGCCCATCTTCTCCTACTACGAGTTTAAGCACCCCCAGAACGACAGGCTGACCGACGAGAAGTGGACCGGCATGCTCAAGAACGGCCAGGCCGAGGGCGAGCAGGGCTGGTTCAAGGAGTGCTATGGCACGTGAGCGTCATAGCACTCGATCTCCCCTGAATCCTTTTTTATCTCCATAAATTATATTTATCCAGAGCAGTTATGATAATTTGCATGACACCTCGAAATATCAATTCATCATTGGATGATATCAATCGGGACCACGAATGGTTATGCACTCAGGACCTTTCTAAATACCTCGGGGAATGGATCGCCGTTTACGATTGTGCTATAGTGGCACACGACCATGATCTCGGTGCACTTATGGCCAAGATCAAGTCCATCGACTTGCCAAGAAAACCTCTCTTGGTCCAAATCCCAGACTAACTGCTTGTGTTATCCAGAAAAGAATATTCCATAAAAAGAAAGAACAGACAGGGATGAGACCCTGTTATCGCGGACGGGTCGTCAGGCGTCATGGTTCAGTTGAGCTCCCAGAGCCAAATGGCCCCGCCCCTGACACCGGACTTGATGCGGATCCTCTTGGCCTTGCGGAACCTGCGGTCCGCAGCCAGGAAGTTGCTCACCTGGGCCGTGGTGACGCCCCTGGCGACCACCATGCTCACGTATGAAGCAAGCTCCCTAGCGCTGGCCGCGCCGTACCTGGCCATGTAATCCTGGATCATTGCCAGGATCCTCATCTTGCCCTTGCTGCCAACCATGGGTCTCACCTCCATGTCTTCTCTCTTTCGTTCACACGTTCACTTCTTTCGTCTCACCTTCACGCTCCTCTTCTCACACCGGTCCTACCTTTCCCCATCGCCATGCCCACCGGACATAGCCGGTGCGTTCCCAGCCCGACGGCCGAGGCTCTCGCTGCGTCCTTTATGCCTCGCAAAAGGATGGAAAGGCCACGGCCAGGGTCAGCCCGTTAAGGGGCTGGACCTGGGACCATGTAACCGTCCATCGGTCTGCGTTCGAGAACAACGGAACCTAAGGCCTGAGGACTGGGTTTTACGTCCCTGGGACGTTCGCACCCGTCAATTCACGGGTGGGTGCCGATGATTTGTATGCCGGATTCCCTCCGCTGATCTGCCCGACATCTAGGCATATACCGGAGTGGGCGAACCGCTTCCCGGCCTGCCTGGGTGTCGGATGGGAAATCCGACCTCGTGGTACTTGCCACGTTCTCATCATCGGTTATCACCTGTCCTGATGGACCTTATCTTTCCATGCCCTTCGTGGGGCACAGTCCTTTGTTATCCAAGCGGTACTATAAAAGATTTTCCGAACAGGTCTCGAATGGTCTACGACGAGAATATAAAGAAAGGGCCTCAAAGCCCCGTATAATCCCCCGGCTCATCCCCGGCCTTCTTCTTCTCCGCGTTCTCGAGCGCCCGCTTGGCCCGTTCGTCCTCGGGCCTCACCTCGAGGACCTTCCTGAAGCAATTGCTGGCCTCCTCGTAGCGTTCCATCATGTAGAGGACGACCCCCTTGTTCTGGTAATAGTCCATATCGTTGGGCTCGATCTGGATGGCCTTCTCGAGGCACACCAATGCCTCGTCGAGCCTGTTCAGGTCCTTCAGTATGGTCCCCTTGTCGTAGTTCGCCACGGCGCTCTTCGGGTCCCGCTTGACGGCCTCGTCGAAGGCCCACAGGGCGCTCTCCACATCCCCGAGGATATCGTAGGCATGGCCCAGGTTGATATAGGCCCTGGCCGAGGTCGGGTTGAGCTCGGCCGACTTCTTCAGGAACTTCACGCCCTCGTCGGGCCTGCCGCTCTCGGTCAACAGGCTACCCTTGAAGAAGGGATGCATGTGGTCCGTGGGTTCGAGCTCCATCAGCCGGTCGTAGGTCCTCAGGGCCTCCTCCACGAGGCCCAGGTCCTCCAGCGAGAAGGCCTTCTCCTCCAGGGCCCTCACATGCTTCGGGTCGAGCTCTATCACCTTGTCGAACTCGGCCACGGCCTCCTCGTGGCGGCCCCTCTTCGAGAGGACGATGCCCCTCATGTAACGGCCTTCGACCATCTTGGGGTCGAGCTCGACGGCCTTCGTAAGGCACCTGTAGGCCTCGTTGTCGTCGATGCCCGCCTCGAGCAGGGACCCCTTCTCTAACCATAACAATGCGTTGTCCGGCATGGCCTCCAGGGCCCTGTCGTAGCACGCCCGGGCGTCGTTCAACCGGTTCAGGTACTTCAGCGCCTTGCCGGCGCCCCTCCATGCGATGCCCTCGTTCGGGCCCCCCAGCGCCGCGGCCCTCATGAACAGGCTGCGGGCCTCCTCGTACCTCCCCATGCGCAGGTTCTCGTCGGCCTCGTCGCACAGATTCTCGGCCCCCTTGTCTTGGTCCGAGGGCTCGGGCGCATTCCCTTCCGTTGTGTCCTTCTCGTCGGGCACGACCGTACTAAACTCCTCCGATAATAAAACGGTTTTGGTCAGCCGCCATTGACCTTCCTCTCCCTCACCTCGGGCGCGAGGCCTGCATAGAACCTCCCGATGGCCGTTGGTTCCACCCAGGTCCTGCCCCCCTTCATGACCTGCTCGAGCAGTCCCTCGTGGCCCAGCTTCCCCAGCACACGGTCGAGCCTGGCCTCCTTGAAGCCCGTCCTCTTCACCAAGGCCCGGACCTCCCTCCCTTCATCAAGATGCCCGATGACCTGCCAGTCGTCCGAGCTGAACCTTCTATGGATCTCGAAGTCCATGACCGTCGGCAACTTTATGACGAGCTCCTTTCCCGTGGCCCGTTCGACATCACAATGGTATGCCTCGACGCCGGCGTTCATGGCCGCGAAGAGCATCGCTCCGACGAGGGTCTTGGGGCCGCAAGAGATGTTGACCCTGAGCCCGCCAGGCAACGGTTCCGCCAGCGTCAGGGGCTTCAGGTCCTCCAATGTCCTGTAACACGTGTTCAGGCAGGCCTCGAAGTCGTAGGGGTCCACCTCGACCTGAATGAACTCCCCGCCGCGCTCCTCCTCGTTCTGCCTTATCGTTGGCAGGTCCTGGTCACCGGAATCGCAGACCAATACGAGCCTGTCGTGAGGCAGATGCTTCCGGGCCACGTTCAGCTTCCTCATGGCCCGGCCGTAGGTCGATACGAGGACGTTCCTGATGCTGACCATCGGCCTAATCCTCCATCATGAGGAGCCTCAGGGTCGGTATGGCCCTGACCACCTGGCCCCTTGTCGAGCGCGGGTCCCGCTCGACGGTCACGAGGCCCTTGTCCCTGAGCCTCGACAGGTGGATCGAGAATGTGGACTTCTCCATGCCCAAGGCCTTCTTGATCTTCCCCGTCGGTGCGGACTGCTCCTTCTGGGCCAGCAGGAACCGGACGATGTCCTTCCCGCGGCGGGTGAGCTGCGACCTCACATCGATCTTCATAAGCGGGAGCCTTATGACCTCCATGCTCCTCTCCTGCGCGTACTCCGTCGGGACGCCCTTCAGGAAGCATACGATGAGGGCGGCAGCGGCCATGACCTTGGTCCCGCCAGTGATATTGAAGATGGCCTCCTTGTCCTTGACATGGTCCATGGTCTCCTTGATGACCTCGGCGACGTACTCGAGGTCATAGGGCTTCGCGATACTGACCCTCGTGAACGGGATGTCGGCCTTCTCGCAATGTGCCTTGACCTTCCTGACCGCGGCCTCGACCTTCGGGTCCTTGGCGGACGCAAAGACGACCAACCGTTCGACACCGGTGGTTCTCAATGAAGGCAGCACGCTCTCGGGCACATAACCAAGCGTAGCGAATATCGTGACCATAGGTTCCCAATCCCCCTTTAGAGAAGCAATCCACGACATCAGCATGAGGGGATTTCAATTTTTCCGAACCTTCCGTGTCCGGTACAAACCATCCGCGGACCATGGCCGCGCGGTCATACCTCGACGACGACGGTCCCCTTGGACCCGTTCACGATGACCCGCTGTCCGTCCTTGAAGCGGCCGGTGGCGTTCCTGACCTGGGCCACCGTCGGGATCCCCATCTCCCTGGCCAGGATGGCCCCGTGGGAAAGCATCCCGCCGACCTCGAGGACCAGCGCGCCCGCCATCATAAGGAAGTGCGTCTGGCCCGGGTCCAGGCACCGCGTGACGATGACGTCGCCCTTCGATATCTCGACATCGCGGTCCAGGTCCAGTATGACCCGCGCCCTTCCCGTGTGAACGCCGGGCGACACGCATTGCCCCTTGATGGAACGGCCCAGGACCTCGACCTCATCATGTCGTTTGACGGCATCGAAGTCGACACGGCCCCTCATGTACCTGCCCGGGGTCCCGGCCTGGTCGTAGAATGTCAACCTCTGGAAAAGGGCCTTCCTTGCCAATCCGTCCGTCGGTCCGCCCGACAGGTAGCCCAGCAGGTCGACCATGTCCAGGAAGAAGACATCGTCCCTGTTCTCCAGGACACCGTCGGCCACCATCCTCCTCGATATCTCCAGCACCAGCTCCCGCAACCTCGAGAGGATCATGTCCAGGTAGAACCTCTGGAGCTCCCTGAATGACACGTAACGGATGAGGTACCTCGACAGGAACCTGAAGGCCCATCTTTTGCTGCGCGGGAGCCTTGCCTCGATGTCCTTCTCGACGGATGGCCGCACCTCAGGTCCCCGGCGCTCGGCCCGGTTCAGCACCAAGGCCCGGACCATGCTGAACGGTATCATCGGGTCGTCCCTCCAGGACGGCTGCATCAGGTCCCTGCTCAGCCGGCGGTGGCCGTACCTGACCAGGATGGACTCGAACTGGTCGATGATCAGGTCCCCTCCTGGGACCATAGCTAGCTCCTTCCTGTAGGTCTCGAAGTCCCTGTGCTCGGCCGAGACCACCCTCAAGGCCTCGGGCCTTTTTCTCACAACGTCCGCCAGGCCCATCAGTTCCTTCGAGGCAGCCAGGGTCTTGTTGTCCTCGAGGCCCGATATGAG
>Ga0315279_10003202_pt1 | contig 23187 bp, 37 predicted proteins | sample YL17G06_20_MG_FD_203694 | JGI IMG/M metagenome (GOLD analysis project Ga0315279, IMG submission 203694) | Sediment microbial communities from Yellowstone Lake, YNP, Wyoming, USA - YL17G06_20 | ecosystem: Environmental > Aquatic > Freshwater > Lake > Sediment | place: USA: Wyoming | collected...
GAGCGTCGATGTGTTCCCGGCGAGATATGCCTCGGTGAGGAGCTTGACCAGGTCGCCCTTGAAGGCGGCGAGGTCCTTGGTCTCCCAATCATTGAGGTCCCCGTAGAGATCGCCCGCGTCGGCCTTGGCGCCCTGGACGGGAGCCGTGGGGTCGACGCCGATGGGGCCGATGTTCTTGACCCAGAGGGCCTTGAGCTTGCCGAAGAACTCGTCCCGGATGATGACGAGGTGCTTCATCATCGCCTGGTCCATTCGGTTCTCGAGGTCCGCGGTCTGGACCTGGACCTTGTCGACGAGTTGCTGGCGCACGAGGTCGTCCATGTAGGGGGCGCGGACATTGTTGGCCCATCCGAGCTGCGTCGACCTTCCCCTGGGGCGGACCTTGAGGATGCGCTTCTTCTCGAGCGCCTTCTTGACCCTGAGGCTGTTGACACCGGGCATGTTCACGACCTGCCCAGCCAGCTGGAAGACCAGCTCGCCCTCCTGGACGATGACATCGAAGCCCGCGGCCTTGGCGAGGCTCAGGCCGGAGGCGTAGGTCTGGAACGCCTGGGCCCGCTTGAGCTCGACATCGGCGGTCTCGAGTTCGTCCATCTCGTAGAGGGTGTTCCACTCGAACCAGAAACGACCGTCCCGGAGGAGGCCCCAATCCTGGCAGCGCTGGCATAGCTCCTGCAGGATGGGCTCGACGAAATTGCTCTGCTCGTCGGCGATGGTGCTATAGTACTCGTGCATGTTGATTTCCGAGCCGGTGACCGCGCCGGCCTCGGTGCCGAGCATCGCGACCTTGGAACCGAAGGCGCCGGCTGCGAGGGTCGTGAGCATGTAGTCGAGGTAGGGCTGGGGGTTGAGGGCGTTGTTGGTGGCCTTGACATCGAACTTGTAACCCGGGGGGATGATGAACCAGCTCCGGGCGTTGATGTTCTGGAAGGTCGCCTCGGCGTCGTCGACCTCAGTGTCGTCGGCGTCCATGGGGACCTCGAGGGTCGGCCAGGGCCTGGCATTCCGGTAAAGTGTTTCGCCGACGGCAAAATCCATGTTCTTCTTCATGAGGAATTTGTCGTAGAGGGGCTCGTATATCGACATGCCCTTGGGGTCGCCGTCGATGGAGGGGTTCACCCAGTGGATCATGCGCCCGGCGTCGACCTCGATGTCGATTGTTTTTTCGCCGTCGGGGATGGTGAGGATGTAGGTCTTGATGTCTCCGTAGGTGGGGCTGCGGGGGTCCAGGTCCCGGACCATCTCCTTGACGATCTTCTTGGAGATGGCGTGGAGGTAGGCGATTCCTTTTGGATTGCCGGGCGCATTGGAGAGGTCCTCGTCGCCGCCCTCGAGGCCGATGGTGATGGCGCCGTAGCCGTAGACCTTCGCGAGGATATAGGCGGCCTTGGTGACGCCCTTGACCTTGAGGCGCTCGAAGAGGTCGCGGATCTCCTGCTCCAACTCCGGCGTGTCGGCCTTGGGCTCGAGCCACTTGTTGAAGATGCCTCCAGACCGGCGGACCCAGGTGGCGTTGCCGAGCTCGTCCCGCTTGGCGATGCGCTCGATGTCCTTGTCGGTGATGTCGTCATCGCCCTTGACATCGGTCTGCTCGGAGCCGTCCTCGTAGAGGTGGACGACCGTGGTGGAGGTGTTGCGGCCGGCGTGGACCTGGTTCTTGAAAATACGCCTGCTCCGGCCGGATTTATATTTCGCCTCGGGGGTCGCCCGGGTTTTGGTTGAGCGAGAAATAGTGGGGGCCTGGGGAATGCCGGGCGTCACTCCCTTGGGCGGCCTGCGGGCTGGCCGAGATGTCGATGACTCTGGAACTGTCGCCCGAGCCCCCATGCGGGCAATTATATATGGTCTACGATATAATAAGAAGTTGCGGGAATTTCACAAAATGTTCATTTCATTCACAAAATGTTCATTTTGTTCGTGGTTAACTATATAGTGCGTTTCTTTTTCTTGGTCTCGCAGACCCACGCAGCCATCCTGATGACGACCTGGCTGGGGCTGAGCTGTTTCTTGCCGGATTCACGCCTCACCCTATCCCAATCATTCTCGAAGTAGGGGCGCACCTCATCGATGACCTCATCGGGAATCTGGAGGTGGACCATCAATGACCCCCCTTGAGGATTCTGAGCTTCTCCTCGAGCATCTTCCGCCTCGCAGAATCATCGTACTGGTTCGGGGGCGCCAGGCTGATCTTCGTGGAGTGCTTGTCCTCATCGTCTTGGCGGCGCCGGGCCTTGGAGTTCTCGGCCAACCTGCGAGTAATGCGGGCACGGACGGGGTTGGTCATCTCGGGCCCCCCATGCGGAGCTTGCGGACCTGGCGCTCCTCCCCGGCCCTGAATGATCGATGGGCGATCTCGAGGCTGTCGGCGCGGTCCAATAGCCGACCCTTGGGGAAGTTGATGAGCTGGTGGATGAGGTCCTGCTGGGAGAGGTGGAAGATAATCTGGCCCCGCTGGATGGGCACGCAGAGCGTATCGATGCGCGCTATCTTGTCCTTGCCTTCTGTGCTGAGGCCGAATGCCGGGAGATCGTACTGGTGGCGGAGCTCGGTGACTATCTCCTCTTGCATCCCCACGGCTTCGACGTAGATCTTGCGGGGATGCCAGCGCTCGAAGGATGCCTTTATCTGCTCGTTGCGCTCGACGGGATTCCAGTGGCCGGCGATGTTCTCGAGGACATACTCGAGGTGGGTGGTTTGGTCGAGGCCCAGGACGGTGATGGCGGCCTCGCTGCCGACATCGCTCTTGCCCAGGGCGGGGTCGACAGACATGTGTATGAGGAGACGGCCGCTGTCGAAGGGGGCGAGGGGGGTGACATAGGTCTGGAACCACGAGGGTTTGAACCGCGTATCCTGGAGGACCCAGGGGTTGAGCTGGAAGCGGAGCTGGAAAGCGATCTCCCCGCCGTGGTCGAGGATGAACTCAGGGAGGTCGACGTCGCCGTAGTTCTCGGCCCAGAGGATATCGTATTCTTCTCCGTGCCAGATGGCATTCGGGTATTCCCTGTAGCCCTCGGGCCGCGTCTGGCGGGCGAAGGGGAAGAGGTGGACGGCCCATCCCCGGGCCATGAGCTCCATGTGGAAGTCCTTCTGATGCCAGAGGCTGCCGACCGCTGTAATGGGCGCGTCCTTGTCCATGCGGTCGACGAATGTGAGGTTGTACCATTGCAGCGCGGCATCGCGGATTATCTCGGAAGTAGTGGATTCCTGGTCGATGAGGTCGTCGATGTAGCCGTGGTTGGCCCGTACGCCCTCGATGTCGGTGCCGGGGGTCGCGCCCACCCAGCTGGGGTTCCTGGAGGATGGGTCCCAGCCGGGCACGCAGAATATCTCCGAGCTGTCCTTGAAGCCCTTGAAGTCCTTCTGGTCGTCGTGGATGCACTTCTGGCCGAATATCTTCTCGATGGCGTTTCGCAGGAAGTCGCCGGTGAGCTTGAGGACCTTCTGGGATTTGGTGGCGAAGAGCACATGGGGGTCGGGGCCCAAGAGGTCCTGGAGCATGCAAAGTCCAAGGACCGTGGATTTCAGTTGCCCGGGCGCTGTCAGGATTTCCGTCCGGATGCCGGCCTTCTGGTTGGCCTTGATGATCTTGTATATGCGCCTCGCGTGCGCGGGCAGGGGGCGGGCGCCGATCAACTTGCAGAGGTCGTCGACATTTTCCCGGGCCGAAACTATGCGGGCCTCGCGTTCCAGGACCTCGGCGACCTCCTCATCGCTCATTTGGGCGCCTCAGTTCGGCAGTTGCCGTTGTTTTCCGGGGCCTGGCCGGAAACTCCCGGTGTTTCTGTCTCACAGTGCCGTAGTTCTGGGGTGCCGGCCGGGGCCAGCCCGGCCATGCGCCTGAGCACCCAATCCCGGACCTCCTGCGGGGCCCCTTCTATGAGCTTAGTGAAGTAGGCCCTGATCTCGGCGGCCCGCTGCCGGGGCGTTTCCTGGGCCGCCGTGGACGGCATGTTGGCGAAGACGACCTCGGCCTTGAGGATGGCCTCGATGGTCTTGCGCTGCTCGCCGAGGATGAGGAGGATGGCGGGGGTGGCGGCGGGGCCATCGTCCCGGAAGGCCCGCTCCATGGCCTTCTGGCGATCGAGCATGCGGTTGAGTTCGGCCCGGACGCCGGCCGGGGTGGCCGGGACATCGGGGGGACTCTGGGGACACTCGGGCCCGGCCTCTTCTATGTTATGTGAGTTGGCCGGGACAATGTCGTGTCCCAGGTGTCCCATGCCCCTGTTGCGCCTGTACCTGCGCTTCCGGACATTTTCCTCGCTGGTCCCGCAGGCCTTGGCCATCTGGGGCACGGTGAAGCGCCGGGCGGCGATCATGCGGTCGAGCTTGGCTGATACCTCCGGGCTGAGCGGGACGGTCATGGCCGAACAATCCCCCTCTTGACCTCGCCGTTGACGAAGCGGGCGAACTCGATGGAGAAGCCTGGTGGGTAGGTGGAGGTCTTGATGGCCACCTGGGGCTCTGTTTCTGTTTCGAGGCACTCTATTACGACATGGTCGTCGAGCACGAGGATATCCGCACGGCCGCCTTTCTCGAAGATGGCCTCGGTGATGAAGGACTTGTCTTCTCTTGCGAGCTGGTGACAGATGTGGGTCTTGAGGAGGAGGTGGTGGAGGGTCTCGTTGGAGCTGAACCTGATGGCATCTCGGACGCGGTTGCTCACGCGCACGAGGCGGGCGGCATCGTTCCTCCTGCCCTCCAGCCAGCTGTCGTTGTGCCTCAGAGTATCGCCCTCCAGATGTGAACTTGCCTGCCCGTGGTGGGGTCGATCTTCCTGCCGGCATCCTCGACCATGGGGGGCTCCTTGTGGCGGAGGTGGTTGGTGCGCCCTGTTACGCAGTTGACGGGCCAGTGGAGCTCCTCTGCGATCTCCCTGTTGGTGAGGGGTCCGCGGGTGTGGAGGAGGTCGAGGACAACTTCCTCGTGCTCTTCGAGAGTGAGATAGCATTTGAAGAATGCGTCAAGGGTGGTGTCCTGGATGCCCCTCTGGTTGAGAGGTTTGGTGCTGAAACCTATCAGGTAGGGGAGGTGGTGACATTTGTGATGGAAGCGGAATCCCGGGCATTCGCAAAAGAGTTGTCGGGTTTCCTTGAGCATCAGAACTTGATATTTCTTCTTGTCCCCCGTGCCCCAACTGGGTACAACTATCCGCATCTCCGCTGGATTGTCTTCCTTTATCCATTCCTCCGGGATGTTGGCGTGCTCGGGGAGGTGGAAGAACGGCGGTTGAGTTGGGGGGTCGGGGGATGCTTCCATGGATTATTCCTGGTCGTCGTACTGAGTTCCTTGCGGTGGCTCGCTCGGGACCGTGTAGTTGACCTGGCTCGTCTCTGTCTTGGGCGCCTCCTTGGGCGGGTCCGGGACCCAATCCTGGGAGTGGCCCTCGTTCTCCTCGATGATGGCGAGGACCCGCTGGAACCAGGGGCTGTCGGTCCGGACCACCAGGTAGCCGACGCCGGGCTCGACCGACTTGGCCAGGCGGGTCAGGAGCCGGAGTTCCCGCTTCTTCCGCGGGCTCAGGGGCTCGGTGAAGTAGACCTGCATCTTGCTCTCCGGGAAGACGAGATAGGTTTCCCGCTTGCGGTCCTCCGGCTTTACTTGCGCCATTGGATGCACCCATCCGTGTCCTTGTGGGTGAAGAATGCTTTCTTTGGTAGCCTCATCACCTGGCAATCGCCGGTCCCTGTGTCCCCGTCGACCAATGTGAACCCGCCGCAGGTCCCGCAGGATTTCTTGTTGGGGCTGATGGCCAGCTGCTTCTCCTTCTCTCCGTCCAGGATGACCTTCCACACCTTATCGGCGTAGGGCTCGTCCTGGCTGAGGCAAATATATTTGTGCCCCGTATTCACCGCCTTGAGCACCTTGTTGAACGCCGCCAGCTCGTCCTTCTTCTCCTGGGTGACAAGGCCGCGGCCGAGCGGAAAGAAATACTTCTCGAGCCGCTTCTGGGTCAGCACTATGAAAAGCTCCTGCTTCACGGGCTCCCGAATGGCGGGTTTCATCAGCGATCACTCCTTGTCGTCGTCCTTCCCGGGCCGGTTCTGGGTCCAGTGCTCGAGGAGGGCGCCCGTGGGGACGTAGATGCGCACGAGGAGGGGGGTGTTGTCGACGAGCTTCTCGATGCCCAAGGCGTCGGCGATGGCCTTGAGACCAGTCTCCTTGAGGTTGGAGAGGTTGAGGTTGCAGGTGCCGAATCTCTTGCCCTCGTCGTCGGTGGGGAGGTTGGCGAAGAGGGAGACGACATTGGTGCCTCCTCCCCGCGTGTGGTGGGCGATGTCCTTGACATCCGCGCAGAGGACGAGGCCCTCGCCGGCGGGGGTGGGGGGCGTCGTGACGGTCTTGCCCTCGAGGTCGGTCTGGGAGGATTCCATCACTTCACCCCCTTGGGCTTGCCGGGGCACTTGCGGTCGACGGAGGAGGGCTTGTCGGCCATGCAGCCGCATTTGGTGCAGGTCCAGATGGCTTTCTCGTCGAGTTTATCCACCTTGCCGAGGAGCATGTGGTGGCCGAGGATGTTCTGGCTGAGGCCTTCCTTGGCGGTGGGCTTCTTCTTGGCGGCGCCGGCGCCGGCCTTCTTGGCGGCCTTGACGATGTTGCGGACCTCGTCTTCCTCGCAGAGCTGGGTGTGGCCGGTGGGGTCGGTGATGATGGCCGTGTAGTCCTGGTGGACGGCCTGGATGGTTCGGATGCCGTTGGTGGTCACGAGTTCCTTGCCCTTGCCGAGGGCGATGTGATCGACGACCAGGCGCTGGACCTCGTGGCGGACGATCTCGGCGGGCTTGGCCTTGGGGTCGATGGCCTGCTCCAGGGCCCAGAGGCGCTTGCGGTGGGTGAGGACGTCCTTGTTCCCGCCGCCATAGTTTCCGAAGACCTGGAGGCCGACGTCGGCCTTGTGCTTGGCGCCCTTCTCATCGGGTTCGCCGATGCGGCAGGTGGGGAGCTTGAGGCCGAGCTTCTTCCAGTCAAGCGCGATCGAGATCTGGCCCTCGTCGCAGAGTTCGGGGTCGTTGACTTCTATGAACATGGCCGCCTTTTTCTTGATGGCGGCCGTCATGATGTGGTCGAAGAACTCCTGGACGCCGAGCTGGGAGCGGTGGTCGGAACTCTCGATGTGGACGACATTCTCGCCATCCGGGCTCGAGGACCTCGATGAGTAGTTGCCGTCGAGGTTGGTCTCGCGGTCCTTGACGAGACCCTTGACGAGGTTCCAGCGCTCGTAGCACCTGCTGCACTGGACCCTGTTCTTCTCCAGGTCCATGTCGTAGCCATCGGGGGTGGGCGGGCTCCCGCACTTGGGGCACTTGGGGAACTTAACCTGGTCGCCGAGCACCTGCAGGCGCTTGGCCAATGCCTCTATCTTGGCGCGCTTCTTGATGAGGTCGTTGGCGACCCGCTCGGTGGCCTTCGCCGTGGGGACCTGGCCGTTGCGGATGCCTCCCTCGATGTCCTTGAGCAGCTCGAGCTGGTCCCCCTGGTGCTTGAGTTTCAAGAATGCCTCCTCGGCCATGGTGGCGGAGACGGTGCCATCCTGGATGCATTCCTGCACGCGCGGCTCGAGCTCGAGCAGCTGCACGCGCCTGAGGACCCAGCTGGGAGATCTCCCCACCTGCTTGGCGATGGCCTCGGGCTTCATGTGCATCGTGTCCATGGCGCGCTTGAAGGCGCTGGCATCTTCCATGGGCGTGGGGTCCCGGCGCTCGATGTTCTCGGTCAGCGCGAGGACGAAGGCCTGCTCGTCGGTGGCGTCGATGACATGCGCGGGTATCGTCGGGGCCTTCAATTGGCAGAAGGCCAGATAACGGCGGTGGCCGCAGATGAGCTCCCAGCCGGTGCCCTTCGGCCGCACCAGGACCGGGTTGATCAGGCCCTGAGTCTTGATGGATTCCGCCAGGCCGTCGACGTCGGCGTCCTTAAGGTCCCGCATCGCGAACACCGGCAACAAGTCGATGTCCTTGATGGCAACTTGCACTATCTCGTATCCCCTTTCCTTTTCCTTTCCCATATTAGACACCTTTCCCTTTACAATTTTAATCCATAAAAAGAAAAGAGTGGCCCACTAAGGGGCCACCTCCAAATCGAGATAGTATGCCTTTCCTACCTCGAACACGTCCATCTTCACGACACTGAGTTCGAGCTTCCCCGATGGGGTAGACTCCCAGAATAACTTGTTCTCGGGAGTATCATCACCGTAGACCGCGGAGAACTCGAAGCTATATAGCTTGCAAGGCCCCCATGATCCATCGACATTCTTCCTCTGGCTCAGTTGTTCCGTCCTCTTCTGGCAGACCATCTTACATCTTACCGGCGTTTTCAACACCTCCTATTTTCGTCTTTCTCTCTCTTCTGATTCGCTTATCCTGAATCAGTCGCTCCTTCCAATCGAGCCTTCCGAAATATGCCAACTGGAACTCCTTGGAATATCGTTTATCAATCCCATCCACCACCGCCAATAACTTGTCCGTGGTCCTGCTCCGGATTATCTTTGCAGCATCCTCTGGGATATGGTCGGGGCAATTACGACAGTGCCCCTTCATGCATCTCTTGTAATCTGCGGATTTGCATGGCATATTCTTTCATTCTCCACTATAGATTTCTGAGACTTTCTTTGATGTAGACCTTGTTCTCGATGCCGAGCTCCTTGACCTTCTCGATGACCAGTTCCTTGGTGCCGGGCCAGTCGATCGTCTTGGCGTGCTCGTGATAATTCAGGCGGCCGACCTTGAAGTGGTCGACGACATCGGCGAGCTGCTCGAGGAACTGGATGGTGTCCCCGGGCCGGATGATTGGCTCGAGACTTACCCATGTGGGGATGCCCTCCCTGTGGGCCTCCATGATCGCCCGGACCCGTTCCTGGACGGTGCCGCAGTGGGGCTCCCAATATACCCGCTGGCCCTCGTCCTGGACGGTGAGAGTGACGCCGAACTTGGCCCGGCCACGGCGCATCAGGTCGAAGTCCCTCGGGGCCCGGTCGCCCTGCTTTGTCAAGATCGAGAACGGGACATCATGGGCGACCATCTCCTGGAGGACCTGGCGAGTGAGCTCGAGGCCGATGTCGAGGTCCTGGTAGGGGTCGCAGATGAACGAGAGCATGATGGGGTCGGTGGTGCCCGTGAAGGCTGGCAGCTCCTTGCGCAGGCCCTCGAGGAGGCCCTTGCGGGCGTACGGGTGGCCATGGAAGCGCTCGGGCGTCGTGTGGCAGAACGCCGGACCATAACAATAAATGCAGCCCCCATTGCATCCCCAATAATCGTTGAGGGCGAAATGGGCGAACTCGTAGGCTTTTCCTTGGGGGGTGTAGATGAAGGTCACACTTTCAACTCCTCGGGTTTGAGACCGTCGATATTCCGGCGGCCGCACCATTGGCAGAACTCCAGTTCGCGGGCCCTTTCCGATTCCTCCAAGACCTTAATGCGGTCTTCGAGATTGGCTATCTTCTGGTCCTTGTTGCGCCTGCTCATGCTCTCACCCCTGCCCGGTACTCGTGGAACTTGCAGTCGGAGGTTGGGGCCCCGCAGAGTTTGACGCTGACACTGTCGACGGCGTTTCTGCAGAATGTCCCGGTCGGCCGCTCGCATCCCGGATAGGGATTTCCGATCACCCTGAAGACATAGACCCAGCGGTCGGTCCAACCGGGATACATCTTCTCGAAGAGGGCCTCATATTGCTGGGGCGTATAGCCACCCTCGGCGAAGGCGCAGTCGGTGGAGATGGGATATCCCACCACTCGGTCCTCGTGGCCTTTGGTCATGATGTAGATACGACCTCGAGGATCTGCGCCGGCGCACCGCTTCGGTTGGACAGCGTAGTCCTTGCCCTCCTGGTATTTGTCGGAGATCCGGCGGGTCTGTGTCTTCTGTCCCTCAAAAATCTTTTCGATGTGCTTCTCTCCATCCGGGCTCGTTCCACTAAATATCATTCCTCTTCCTCCTTCTTCTTTTCATTCTGGAGCGGGGTCTTGCAGTAGAGGCAATAACGAATCTCCTCGGCGAGTGCCATTCCGCAGCAGGGGCAGGACTTTATTCTGGCGCTCAAAACCCCGCCTCCTTGGCGACGATCTGGTCGTCCTCGTCCTCGCTGAGGACACGGGGGTATGCGGGGCGGCCGCTGGCGATTCTCTGGGATTGCGGCGGCGATGGGGGCAGATGCTTCTCCGAGCCGGGGCCGCAATGGCGGCAGGGCTCCCGGGGGTTGAGGCGGAGCATTCCGCAGATCTGGCAGGTCGGGGACCAGGGGGCCGCGGGGACGGAAATTCCCTGTTTCTCCGGTAGTGGTATTTGTATTTTCTCTCGGGATTTGGCCTTGGAAGCTACTTTGTGGGCCTGAAGGGTGGGTGGAGCGTGAACGGTTTTCTCTCGGTGATGGTGAGCGGGGGCCTTTGTCCTGGCCCTGATTCTCAGTTTTAATTCCCTCAAATTCCGAAGGACCTTGGACCGCGCCAGGATTTTCTTTCGATGGCGCTTGTAATATTTGCGCATGTACTTGCGCATATAGATTTTCTTTCGGGCCTTGGTCCACTTCATTTCGAGGCCCCCTTCCTGGAATTCTTTGGGTTATCGAGGGAATACTCTTTGCACTCGTATTGTTTGATTTGATTGCAGTTGGCACAAAGCAATTGATATTTCCTTCCGCCTTCCTTTTCAATATCCTTATAATATGCATCAATTGTTCTGAGTCGTTTCCGTTCTTGACAACCCCCTCCCTTGATGTGATCGATTTGGAAGGCTCTCCAGTCAGAATTAAAACCGCATTTGACGCATTTTCCACCCAGCATTTCAATTAGTTTCCGACGTCGTAACATTTTTCTTCTGGCCAGATAATTGTTAATGAATATCCTCCATTCTGGGCGTGTCCTTCGGCGCTTCTCTCGGAATCTCGCTTCCGAGATTCTTTTCTTTTCACGGTTGACGACCTTCATGATTCCCTCTCCACGCAGCTCGTGCAGATCGTCTGGAGGTTGTCCGCCCATGCACAGGGCGGGTCGCAGGGCGCTTCATAGGTGCAGCCGCAAATCCGGCAGATTCCCTGGGCCGGTCGGATGAACCACTCCCAGGACCAGGTCCCGGCCTGGGTCCAGGTCTTCTCGAGGCGGTTCTTGGCGAGCCTCTTCTGGCCGCCATGGTAGACGACGAGGAGGACACCGAACTTCTGGAGTAGGGGCCTCCCTGCGAGGCGCTCTTCGATGGCCTTGCGGTGATCGGCGCGACGGTCGTCTACCGTGACCTCCACCAGGATGGGCCCGGCCGGCGTGGCGTAGAGGCGGTCGAAGCCGGCGACATTGCACATCCCACCCCAGGAGAAGCGGTGCTCCTTGGCGAGGACCTCCCAGCCGAATGCCTTGACCTTCTTGTCGAACTCCACGGCCTTGCTGTTGCCTTTGCGGGCGGCGTTCTTCACTTCTTTCCCTCCTTGCAGTCGAGGCCGATGACGCAGCGCTCGGGCCGGCAGAGCTTGCCGTCGTGGCAGGGGATTCCGGTTCCCTTCGGGTCGGGGTGGCAGCGGGGGCAGATGCGGCCGCGGCGGCCTGGAACGAGGCGGGTATGTGTGTGGCATTTTCCGCAGAAGAGGGAGGTGGTGGACGTCATGCGTCCTCCGGATGGCAGACGGGGCAGACCCAGAAGAAGCCCGTTCCATCGCAGTAATCGCAGGGGATGTTGTCCTCGGGGTCGAGACAGCAGCAGGTGTCTTCGCCGCAGTCATGGCCGCTGACGCCCTCTCCTCCGCAATGCTCGCATTCCCGATACTCCAGAGGCGCCCCGCATTTCTCGCAGAGATCGGGCTCGTCGTCTTCGGTCATGCTCCCTCCACGGCCTGGACATTTTTTCTTTTTTTATTGATCTTATGACACCGGAGACCGATTCCTGCAATAAATTTCGAGGATTGAAATATCGATTCTTTATCACGAGATACTGCGGCCCTTAGAGCTGAATCAGAGACTGTCGGGACATATCTATCTTTGAAAGCGACTTTAGCGGGTTCCTGTATTGGTTCCGGAATTTGAAGAAGTTCGACCTCACTCTCTTCAAGGGCCTGGACCGAGGCCCAGCCGGTCATCTCGAGCATGACCCGGAGGTTGTCGAGGTAGCGGAGGGAATCCCGGGGCTCGCTGAGGCGGGCATGGTCGAGGCCGTGGATGAGCTTGTGGTCCCGGGCCTGCCGGAAGAGCCTCTCGTCCCTGGCGGTCGGGGGCCCCGAGGCCCAGATGGAGATCATGAGGCGTCCCTCCCGTAGGGCCAGTTGGTGCAGTGCGCACAAGACTCGACCCCGATCTTTTTCTGGCAGGCCTCGATGTCGGCCTCGAGCTGGTTCTGGCGGGCGCCGTCATGCGGCGACAATAGCGGGCAGATATCCTCGACCAAATCATCATCCTCCTCGTCTTCGTCGAAAAAAGAAAAAGGGCCCGGACCGCGCCGGGCCTGGTTCTCCGTGGGGATTAATTCCTTAGAATTCGGTTTTTGAAATACCGTTGGTGAGAAAAGTGGTATGCGGGCCCGCCGGGATTCGTGCCTCATGAGATTCACCGACAGTACTCCATATCCGAATTCGGGCTTTTAGTCTTTGCCGGGTGGTGGGCGAAAAGCGACTGGAGCGTTTCATAGCTCGTGTCCGCGACGAGGTCAACATAGAACTCCTCCGTGGTCTTGATGCTGTCGTGGCGGAGGAGCCTGCAGCAGGTCTCCATCTTGGCCCCGAAGTTGTGGACGATCTGGCCGTAGCTCGACCTCATGTCCTTGGGCGCGATGGAGGGGCCCTTCTCGACCCTCAGTTCCTTGAATACCCTCCTGACCTGCGGACCGCTCATCTCGATTCCATCGTAGCGAATGCCTCTCCCCTTGATCGCCGGCAACATGAGGCCGGCCTTCGTGTCCATTCCCCTCGCCTCGAGGCGCTCCCTCCGGAGCTCGAGGAAGCGCTCGAGGTGCTCCTGGATGGGCGGGAGGAGGACGGCGTAGTCGGGCCTGGTCTTGGGGTTCGAGACCTTCAGGCGCCAGATGGCTGTCTCGAGGTCCTGGATTCTCGTCGCCCTGAGCTCCTTGCTCCTCAGCCCGAAGCCGGCCGCCAGGACCGCACACCCGTACGCGGCCGTCTCGTACCAGGCGTCCGAGGCCTCGGCCCGGGCCCGGGCCACGCCCAGGAGCCCGAGCACCGCCTCGAGGCCGAAGCTCCTCTTGCCCGCTCTCCTCGCGCCGTGCGGGAGGCCGGCCCTGTCCACGGGATGCTGTCGCATTGCGGCGATTACCGAGTTGCCCGCGAAGGCCGTGATCTGGGCCACCGCGGTCAGGTACTTGTGCAGCGTCGCCGGCGCCAGGTGCCGGATCTCCCTGAGATGGGCGAAGAGAATCCCGACATCCCTCACGGTCAGGTATTGCGGGTTCGCCGTGGTGAGCTGACCAGACTCCCAAAGCTCGTGGACCTGCTCGCCCAGGTAGTGCAACTTGCGGCTCATCGCCTGGGCAGTGCCTTCCTTTCCCCTGCTCCAATCGACTCTCGCCTCCACTAACTTACGGGTCCAGGTCCGCCATGGGTATGCCCCCATGATGACCCTCCCGTTGCCCTTTCCAATTCCCACGGAGACTTGCCTTCCGAGATCTTCACCATGGCCATGGTCGCAAGCCTCTCCGGGGCAGCAAAGGGATTCAATTTGATTTATAGTTTTTCACCGTCCTTTATTCTTTGGGCTCTCTGTTCTCCTGAGTGTATGGTTTTTCTTCTCCACATTGAGAACATTTCAGTGCGACAATCCCCATATAATCATGAATAATTATAAAGGAGGGGTGACTACAGACCGATGGTGAATTTATTTTGGGGCCTACCTCGCCGATGTCCTTCTCTGGGATCACATACTCCCACTCGGCACCGCTCCAATATCCATCTCCATTGTCGTAATAGATTTCCCAATTCCCCTTTTTGTCTTGGACCCAATAATATCCTTTTTCCCTCTCGGTCATTTCCGAATCACCTCTCTTATTTTCCCTCAATATATTTGGCATGAAGATTCTCGCATACGCCCTTGATGGCCTTCACCATGGCCAGTTCCTCTTTCGTTAATTGAAGAGGCGGGTGCGAGAGCCAAGAATCCAGCTGCCACCACATTTGCCTCCACTGGCTCAGTTCTTCATCGGCGCTTTTGGCTTTCTTCTCTTCCTCCCATCGTTGGTACTTGCGGCGGACCGATTCTTTCACCGATAATGCCTTGACCATTTCAAATCACATCCTGACCTTTATTGGCTCTCCTGCAACATATAACCTCGTGAATGTCGGCGGGCCCCTGGCCGGCCGCCCGGGCCAGCTCGGCCCGGACCGCGGGGCTGAAGACGCTGGAGGGCCAGGGGTTGCGATTCATTTCCCAACCAGCTCCCTAATGATTTCTGAGCGCAATATCTGGGCGGGCTCTTTGTCGATTCCCCCCAGGTAATCCACTATCATGTCCCATTGTCCTTCGGAAAGCCTGACAGATGGATGCGGAGCGTCGGGTGGGAGTGGACGTGGAATCCTTATTGCTGGAAAGAACGCTCCGCAATGGACGCAATGCTGTGCTTCGAAGGTTATGTCCTTGACCCTGTGCCCGAATATTAAACATCTCAATCCCATGTTCATCACCCGTATCCTGCATTGTCATCGGGCCCCGCCGGGGGCTGGTAGACCTGGTTCTCGTCCTGGGCCTTGCGCACCTGGTTGCGAGGCGCTGAGTTCATCCTCATTTTGCATCCTCTCATGGATTCTTCGGTGGCTCACCCTCACCGTATTCAATGAAAGGGCGGGGTAGTTTTGCGCCCTGATTCTTGAGGTCTTTGACGGCCTCGGTCATATCGATGCCCAGATTATTTCCAGCCTTGATCATATACTCGAATATTGTCTCTGACCTTAGCGGATCTCCTGGGATGGCATTCAACGCTTCCCACATCATACCGAGATAGAAACGGGTAATCCTCGTTCTGTTCGTCATGTCAACGAGGAAAGAGGCGAGCTTGAGGATTATCATATTATATTCCTTCAGGGAATCCTTGGCCTTCGTGCCGAGGATGTATCCATAGGGCGGGGTGGCGAATGGGAAATGGGCCACGGCATCGTAGTTCTCCAGGAGGGCGAAGAGTTTCTCGGGAGCAACATTTCCCACCTCAATGGCGACCTTCTTATTGACGCCTTCGAAGTGTGCGATGCCGTCCACCATCCCTGGCAGCCTTCGGGCCTCATCGTCTCCCTCGATCTCGACCTTGGCGCCCATGTCCTCGAACATCTGCTTGGCTGTTTGCTTCAGCCTTACGTGATTAATGCTTTCCATCTGAATCACCCTTCCCCAAATGCTTCTTCAAAGATTTCTGAATTGTGGCATCGATGATCTCATTGAAAGTCGTGCCCTGGAGCTCGTCCAGGAGGCGCCGGGCGGCCTTGGAGAGATACTGGTTCTCCTTGCGGGCATCGGTGATCTCGGCGCGCATGGCGTGGATCTCGCTGCGCAGCATGGACATCTCGCCCTTGCGCCCCTCGCCTTTCGTGTAGGCGAGGCAGTCGCGCAGGGCCACGACGCCCGTGGTGGTTATCGGAGCGGCCAGGGTGGCCTCCATCCTGAGCCCGAGCCTGGGCTTGTTGTAGAAGCGGTACAGGGTGCCCATCATGTCGTTGATGGTCAGGCAACTCATCCCCTCGAGCTTGAGCATGGGGAAGTCACGGTTGAACTCCATCTGGGTCACGGCCCAGCGGTCGTTCTGGAAGTCGAACCCATATCGGGAACTAACAGCTTCTAACAGCCTATCTAACAGGTCGATTGTTAGGGGGTTCCTGGAGGCGAGAAAGGCGACCTGGGGCGGGGGACCGCGCTGGACCTTGACGGCCCAGGCCCGGCCCTCGATGAATGTCTCCCATGTGGAGTAGTCGGGCAAGGCGGCCTCGACCAAGTCCTGGCCGGGGAGGGCCTGCTGGGGATTTTGGGCAGCTAACAGGTCGGTTGTTAGGTGGTTGTTAGCGCGCTCCGAAACATTTAAATTGTTTGGGGACCCCCACCCGTCCCCCCAAAGTGTTAGGTGCAAATTGTGGAACTTTACCTCCTCTTCGGGCTCGGGAAGCGGGACTTGCTGAGCGGCCAGAAACCTGTAGATGCCCTTGACCGGCCGGCGTATTTTACCCTTAGCGACGAGCCTGCCCAGATAGACATCGAGGTTGATGTCCTTGGCATGGATGCCCCTCTGGATCTCGGCCCGGGTAAAGTCCTTGCCGGGCTCTTTCGCCATGAATTGGAGGACCCGCACCCCCACTGTTATATAACTGTTAGGTCTGGGGGGGGTGCGCGACCTGTTAGGTTTTATATGCTTTGCGGTCATGATAAAACCTACTTCTTCGCACTCGATTTCTTGCTGGATTTCAACGCTTTCTGAGCCCATGATTCCTTCTTCTCCTCGTAGTCTTCCAAGACCTTGTTCCTGTGGTTTCTGCGGTAGATGGGCGCGCCTATATGATCACTCTCTTTGGGGTCACCTACGACTATGACCTGCCCGGGGCGCTGACCCCGGCCGCCCGCCTGGTTACGGGAGCAGACCTACCTATCCGCCGGCGCTGGAACGCCGGCGTCCTCTATGAGCGGTTGAGCTTGTAGAAGGACCATTCCGATCCTGGCCTCGACGAGTATTCCAGCGTCGATGGCCTCCATGATGGCGACGTTGACTTCCTCGGTGGTGACGCCGAGGGCGTCCCGGACCTGCTCCATGAGCGGATGCCAGCCCATCTGGCCCGGGCCCCCGGAGGACTTGAGGACCTGGACCAGGGCGTCGGTGATGGTGGTCTGGTCGGTCATCCTCCCTCCGCGTGCTGCCGGGCGGCGTCGTGGCGGCGCTCGTCGCTCTCGTCCCGCTTCTCCCTGGCCTCCCTGATGCGGTCCTCGTCGGGCTCGGGCGGGGCCCCGAAAGCGTGGCTGCATTTCACGCAGTGGGAGACGGCCTTTCCCACCAGCTCGCAGAGCTTGCAGTCGGGCTCGGGCTCGATGGGGAGAGTTGCCCCACACCATTGGCAATGCGGAGTGGGTGGGACGGTGCAGGGGCAGGGGACATGGACGTGGTTGGTCTCCTTGTCGGTGAGGTTGTGGTTGGAGCGGAGCCGGACAAGCTCGGCCTGTTGGTCCGAGATGATGCGCCGGTCCTGCCTTCGCTCGATCTCCAGCTCCTCGATGCACTTCTGACGAATGATATTCTTCTCGGCGAGGAACTTGTTATCGGATTCGAGCTCGGCGATGGTCTTCTGGGCCCCGCAGAGGGCGGAGTGGAGATCTCCATTCACTTCGAGACCCTGCCTGAGCAACTCCTCGAGCTTCTTGACCCTCTGGCCCTCCGGCGTTTCGGGGGCGAGTGCGCTCGACGCGGATGTAGGCATTTTTGCCATGTGGTCCGGGCCGTCCTCGCCTTTCCCGTCGTCGGAGGGCTTGATGTTGAGCGGCTTCCCCTTCCTGTCGGTCTCGTAGGCGTCGGAGATGACGAGCTCCCAGCGCCTCGTCTTGTTGGCGAGAACGATAAGGGTCGGGGTGGAGGGGGCGTCCCCGACCGTGTGGTAGACGGCGCCACTGATGCGGAGTTGGTCGAGGCGGAGATCTCCGAAGATCTTCGGGTGGCTGGGGATGTCGGGGCTCATCTCCATGCACCCCCCGCGGACCCGTCAGCCTCGGCCAGCTTATCCAGCGCGTCCAGGAGCACCTTGAGGTCCACATCGCTGAGGTCCTCGATCTGCTCCTTCCCCTTCTGCCTCAAGATCTCCTGGACGCACCGCTCCCCGCCCCTCTTGTGCTTGCGCCGGGCATAGGCGCCCCGGACCCGTTTCGTTCTGATTTCCTGCGCTCTCGAGTCCGATGGGTTCGACGCCGGCGCCGCCGGGTTGGCCTCAGAATCCTTTGCGGAGGTCTTCTTAGCTTCCGGCTGCGCCGGCTTTGTCTCCGTGGGATGAGGCGGGGAGCTTGAGGGAGGTGATGAGGGTTGAGGTTCTTGGGCCTTTGCCCGGGCGGGCTCTTCGGCCTCGGGCAGGTCCTCGGGGACCTCGCGCCGGCGCTGGGCGATATAGACGGAGCGCTCGTTGCTGCCGCGCTCGGCGATGGCGGCGACCAGGACCTCGTCCGAGATCTTGCCGTACTTGCCCAGCTGGGCTTCGAGCTCGGCGATGTCCAGGACCAGGGCGGTCATGCGCTCGGAGGGCGTGCGGGCCTCCAGGGCCTTGTAGGCCATCTACGCACCTCCTTTGGGGTCATGGTCGGCAGTATCGTCGCCTTCAGGCCCGGGCTCCTCCTCGAAGTGCTCGCCGGCGTTGACCTCATTGGAGTAGCAGGAGGGGCAGACCTCCTTGTGGATGCCCTCGGGCTTGAAGGGCGCCCCGCACATCTTGCACTCGACTTCCTTCTTGGCGCGTGGTCTCTCGTACCTGCCCTGGGGTTTCCCGGTCAGTCCGAGTTGGCGGTTGATGAAATCGGCGAGGTTCTGGGCGTCCCAGCCGAGGAGGCCGAGCTTTTCTTTGGCATAGGTCCAGTGGACGAACCTGCTGAAGGTGTAGGCGCCTTTGTCGATGAGACCGAAGAACAGGACAGTCTCGCCATCCTCCTCCACCCACATCATCCCGATATTGTAGGCGGTCCCGTTCCCGAGGGCAACCCGAACATAGGATGTCTCTGATTTTGAGGGACCTATGACATCGGGCCAGATGTCTTCTATCGTCTCTCCCGGGGTTGGCCTCATTTCTTCCATTCAGACCACCTCCTCCAGGACGATCTTGGTGGGGAGCATGGCCTTGGGGGTCTTGACGATCTCGACGAGGCCGGGGATGAGCTGGGCCTTGGCGTAGGCGTTGAATGCCGTCTTGTTGAGCGACTTGTTCACGGCGGCCGGGAAGTTGCCGATGCACCACTCCAGGACCTTGACATCGTCGTAGACGAGGTTGTCGTAGACCTTGACCTCGGTGCCGAGGGGGAACTTCTTCTGGCCGCTGGACTTGAACTCGTCGAGGACCAGAGAACGCAGGGAGGTCTCGGCGACCTGGAGGCTCTCGCGCTTCTGGGCGATGGCGTCGGTGAGGGGGGCGAGCTCGGTCCGGGCCTGCGTCATCCTGGCGTTGTACTCGCCTTCGACGGCCTCCACCTCCCGCCGCCCCTTCTGGATCTGGGCGAGGAGCCTGAGATAGAGCTCGGCGTCCATTCAGACCACCTCCCGGGCCCGGGCGATCTCCTGGAGCGCGAGCCTCCAGGTGCGGACCGCTCCCCTGCGGACGCAGTTCTGGTCCATGTCCCCGAAGACGGGCCTGCCCAGGACCTCGCCGATGGCGAAGTCGTGGTCGATGCGGCTGAGGCTGGGCCAGTACCAGAGCCAGCCCATGAACTGCCCGTCGTGCTCGGCCCAGGCGGCGTAGAGCTGGCCCCCGTAGCCCTCGGCGGCGAAGACCCTGAGGCCCCTTACCCTCGGGGCCTTGATGATCTTGAGGCCCGTGGGGTACTGCTTGACCCGGAAGACCCGGTCGTGGTTGTGCTGGGCCCAGTTGACGAAGTCCAGCTGGGACCTCGGGGCGAGGTGGTGGTTCTCGTCGACGGCCTCGGCGAGGGCATTGACGGCCATGGGGGCCTGCTCTTCGTCGCACATCCCCCTGACGATATGGGCTCTCTCGTTCGCAGAAAATCCGTAGGCGCTGTCCTCTCGGGCCGATGGCCCCACTTCATTCGTCATCTTCTCGACCTCCGCATGCCACTTGGCCCACGGCCATCTGCATACAGGGATATATATTCTTCGGCTACCCCATTGGCTGCCCCGTCGCATATTCTTCGATGGATTTGAGGCAAAAAATATATATCTGCATACGGATTGGGCTATCATGGCGAGAGAGGTCATGGGCAACCAATTCACCATCGTAAGGCTGAACCGGAGAACCAGTGTCTCGGTGGAGACAACTATTCCGGATTGGCTTGCTCGTTTAATGGAGTTGGGGCCAAAGGATGAGCTTGAATGGAAATATGACCAGACCCGCAAACGGGCCTCGTTCGCAAAGACGGGTCGAAAGGCCAAGAGTTAGATCACCGGTCTGTTCTCAGCGACTCCCCTATTTATCCGGCATCGACGGAATCATCCATCTTAAGTTTTCGATTTGCACTACGATGAGGCCATACACTGGTGGGCGGTGGGGTGACGGCCGGCGCCGGCGGGGCGGGCCATGATATATTATCTTTAGTATATTACCAGCGGTATATTACTTCAATGGATAAATGGAAAGACCTATAATGATGAGCATGAATGCGATTGCAAATATAACGATTGCAATGGTCTGCAGATTATGGCCGGAGATTTCCTTCTCAGAACTCTGTTTTTGATGATCGGATGACAAATCATAAGATATACTTGAAATTGATTTATCCATCCCCTTAAGCGTCGGATCATATTCTTCATTCGCTTTTTTACCATATAGATCTCCTTGCTTTTCTTCATCAATTGATTCCTGTTTTAGGTCCTGACTACTTTTCAGTTCAACATAACTAAAAGCGAGCGTTATGATGCCGAGCAATATAAGAATCACGGCAAAGGAAAGCGACACGCCCGAAATCGATATTCCCTCGCGCTCCATGTATCAGTAATTTCCCAGTCATGTCTTAAATCTATTGTTGTCTGATAAATTATTAATATCCAAGATAGGATATATTAATACAGGCGCGGCGGCTTTTTCCCGCCGGGGAGGGAGAGCGCCCCCAAGGAGATCTCCCTCCCGAACTCTATCCTCAAACCGGGGTCATGGTCCCGTAATGCCAGGTTCCATTGACATAGACATAGACCCTGACGGTACCGGTATCTGTGTTGTAGGCCACCACGACCATGCCTTCGGCCGGCGGGTCCGGGAGCGTGATGGCGCCCCAAGTTGCGCCGTATGCGCCTGTCTGGGTTATCGCCCCTGGGCCTGCCGGGCCCGTTGGCCCTGTCGGGCCGTCCGGGCCGGTCGGACCTGGTGGACCTGCCGGCCCGGTCGGGCCGTCCGTCCAGGTGCCGTCGCCGCGGAGCCAGACAGTTGCGCCAGGCGGACCTGAGCCCAATACCGTGGGGTCAATGAGGCCACCCGGGAGCAGCATTGTGGGTGAGAGGCATTTGGAGATGTGATTGGACCCGGCAATGGTCTCCTCGAGCCTATCCCCGCAATAGGAGCAAATGAGATCGCCGATCGCCACTGGCATCCTGCATTTTGTGCATACGACTCCCATACTCAGCATCCTCCTACGGCGGCGGCGCCGCCACCTTGATCGTGACGATGATTCTCTTCTCGGGCCCCATGAGGGGGCGAGGACCGAAGATCGTATAGGAGCCGTCCGGAACGCCGAGGGTATAGGCGCCCCGGTTTGAGATGCCGGTTTTCATCTCATCACTGGACCTCCGGACGCCAATCTCCTTGATCTCCTGGGGCCAGGTCGAGGCGAGGTTGAGATCATTGGGATGGAACTTGGCGGTAAGGTATGTCACGGGCCCGACGGTCTTGACATCCGCCTGGACCTCGGCGACACGATTCCCCAGCGCCCCTCCGGCCGGGACACCCGTCCCGATGGATATCCACCAGTAATACAGGGGGTCGTAGACGATGGCGCCGGCGTCGGAGTGCAGCACCGCCTCCACAGCGCGACCGCTCATCCCGAGCTTGGAGATATACGCCTCCGGGGTGTCGGTGACCCCGAATTGGTGCAGGGATGAGAAAGCCCGGCCGTCCGAGGCCCGGAGCAGCTCGCTGACCCCCGAGAAGGTCTTGGCAGCCGGGGCGTTGTAGGTCGTCCCGGGCCCACCCTTATGATAGGCGGGCACGTGGCGCTCGAAAATGGTATCGACGAGATCGATCTGCAGTTGCGTGGTCTTCCTGAGGCCGCCGGACCAAGTGATATTCTCGATGGCGAGGATTTGGTTGTTCAGTCCGAAATCGAGGGCGAGGAGCTTGATGAGTTCGTTGGCCTTCCTGAAAGGACCCTGGGTGAAGGACTGGTCGATACCGCTGAGCGTGACCCTGCCGTTGAGGCGGACCATGTAGCCGGGGCCGACGAAGGGGTCGCCGAAATCGATGGCATTCCCGACGCTCGCGCCCAGGCCGCCTATACGGAGACGCCCGCTGGCGACAATCGACCCGACACCCACGATGCCCCCGACGGCGCCGCCAGAGTCCATGACGAGCATGGATGTCACCTCGGATTCTATCTCCTCCTCGATCTCGAGGTCGAATATGCGAATCCGTGACGCCAGTGTGGCATCGTCGCCGTGCTCGAATGTCCGGAGGGATTTGTCGTTCGCCGAGTAGAGGTTCCACGCGGTAGTGGTGGCGGGCTTCTCGTCCCGGACCTCGAAGACGATCTGATTGGCGGCGTCCATGTAGATGCGGCAGACATAGGGGGCATACTGGCGTAGGATGCGGAAGACGGCGAGGCCGTCGCTGTTCTCGACCTTGATGCATTGCTGCTTGAGGGTTGGCTCGGTAACGGATATGTCCAGGATGTCGTAGATGTCGCTGGCCACCTGCTTGGCCCAGGCATCAAGGATGGTGGCGTAGACGAGCGTGCCCTTCCAGTAGGTGGCGCGACATACCTTCTGGCCATCGAAGAGTATTGTGGGCTTGATGCGGCCGGCGAACTTGCCCGTGCCGGGGCTGCCGTAATCGATTCCCTTCTGGATGATGAGCCTCTTCTGATAGACGATGTAGTCCTTTTCGAGGCCTTCCTCCACATCGCTCCAATCGCATTCGCGGTCCAGGGCATAGAGGAGGCAGTTGTGGGGCGAGGCCGCCCATCCGGCCCCGACATCGTCGACCATCGTGCTTGGGCTGGGCAGGCCTTTCAGGGCCATGCTGAGATGATACCATTCATTGGCGCCCGGTGTGACGATGGAGAAGACGAGCCAGTACCATAGGGTGTCATCGAGGATGAGGTCCTCGGGGTCGACGACATGGCGGAGAAAGTCCACCTCGACCCAACCCGCTGCTCCGGCGCCGGCGCCGAATGAGGCCGCTGGAATGTCGTAACTGGTGACGACCGTGGCCGATGGCACGCCATTATTGTCGGGCCTGACCTCCACCCTGAGGGCCGAGGTGGTGGGGGCGTCGCGATAGCCTTTGACCCACATTTTCCTCAGGAGACTGCTTTGGCCGAGGAATGTTTGCGCCACTTTCCTCCAGACGCCGGCGCCGCTGTCATTGATATTTGTCGTCATGACCCTCTGGCCAGAG